>Ga0307474_10000985_pt1 | contig 20690 bp, 14 predicted proteins | sample atmos_gasesECM1C_2_FD_203312 | JGI IMG/M metagenome (GOLD analysis project Ga0307474, IMG submission 203312) | Hardwood forest soil microbial communities from Morgan-Monroe State Forest, Indiana, United States - atmos_gasesECM1C_05 | ecosystem: Environmental > Terrestrial > Soil > Temperate... | reverse complement strand
GCCGTTAGCACGCCGTCCACGTCCGTCCAGATAATCACTTCATCCGCACCCATGGCCGCGCCTAGAATCGTCGCCGAATAGTCGGAGCCGCCGCGCCCCAGTGTAGTCAGTTGCCCTTCCGCCGTTGCGCCGATGAAGCCCGTCACCACGGGCGCGATTCCCTTGTCCAACAGTGGCTGCAATCGCGCTTGCGATTTCGCTCGCGTCAGTGCCATGTGCGGTTCGGCCGCGCCATGAAACGCGTCGGTCACGATTAGTTCCGTCGCTTCGATTGCTTCGCTTGACAAGCCAAGCTCTCGAACGGTTGCGGCCACCAGAGGTGCAGATAGCCTTTCTCCTAAACTCGAAATCGCGTCGAGAGTGCGCGGAGTGAGTTCCCGCAGCAACGAGGTTCCCCGAGAGAGCCTCCGCCCTTCGGCGAACACTTCTTCCATCCGCCCGCGGATCTGCGCGCGTATTTCTTCGCCGGGAATCAGGGTCGCCAGCGCGTCTTCGTGTTGCTGCCGCAGAGCATCGAGGATGGCAGCAGCCTCGTCGGCGCTTCCCGCCTCCGCTTTCTTGGCGGCCTCGATCAGCCGGTTGGTCACTCCGCTCATTGCCGAAACCACCGTGACGCAACCGCCCTCTTTCGCTTGTTTCGCAATGATCTCGGCGGTCCTGGCAATGCAAGCCGCATCGCCGACTGACGTACCGCCGAATTTCATTACTTGCAGCCGCGCTTTCATCTCGTTTGGCCCGTCTCTTGTCGCATCGAATGGTGTGCTCGGATCCTGACGCTTGCATCCCGGCAGTTTTCTTCTTCTGAGTTTACCCTGTGAACCAACTAGCCAGCGACACCTCCCGAGCGAAGGTGTTCTTGCTTCCAACGGGCCTATGGTTTCTCGGCGTTGACTCCCTCCCTTTTCTCTGGAGCCAGCACTCTTCCCTCCCAGTGTCCTATAAGAATTTAGACTGCAACTCCAGCTTGCCGCTAAACAAGCCTCTCTCCCACAATAAATGACATGCCTGTCGCCGCCCTGGAAGCTCCCGGAACTCCGGACTCTCCGCCAGAGAAGAAAGGGTACCGCACGCTGTACATTTTGCCGCTCGCTTGCGGGTTTATCCTGCGTTTCGGATTCGCTCTCTTGAAAAAAACCTACCTTCGGGCCCCCGGCTCGATTCTTCCTTTCGGCGCGGAAATTTGCAGCATCGCCGAGCACATCGTTCTCGGAAAAGGTTTCAGTTCGCCCTTTTATCAAGACACTGGTCCAACCGCTTGGATCGCTCCCGTCTATCCTTATATGTCGGCGCTGGTTTTCCGGCTCTTCGGCATCTATTCCGTGGCTTCGGCCATCGTGCTGCTTGCGATTCAGTGCTTCATCGCTGGCGCGACTGGCATCACGATCCATGCCCTGGGCCGCCGCACTCTGGGGGTGCGAGTCGGCTTTTGGGCTGCGTGGATCTGGACGCTAAGTCCAATTTTCTTCCGCTGGCCGGTTTCTTGGATTTGGGACTTCACCGCCAGCGCCTTTCTTCTTTCCGCGGTTTTCGTCGTGGCCTTGGATGTCGCCGAGAAAAACACGCGCAAACTCTGGTTGTCGCTGGGCGCGCTCTGGGCGCTCATCGCGCTCACCAATCCGGCTTTGCTCAGCGTCATGCCGTTTACTTTTCTTTACGCCGCCTTCCTGAACCACCGGTCCGGCAAGCCCTGGTTCGCTTCCGCAGCTCTTGCCGGCGTCCTTTTCGCCGCGCTGGTTTCCCCCTGGCTGATCCGTAACGAACTCGTCTTTGGCCGCCCGGTCTTCTTTCGCAGCAATTACTGGTTTGAATTTCACCTCGGCAACTACCATTACAGCAACGGCATGGGTTTCAGCGGAAAGCATCCCACCGCCAATCCCGCCGTGCTCAAACAATATGCGGCTTTGGGAGAAATGGCCTTTATCGACTACTGGAAAAAAGACAGCCAGCGGTTTGTTCGCGAATATCCGTCGGAATTTCTAGACCTCACGCGCCATCGCGCCTGGTGGTTCTGGGATGGCACTTCGCTTCTCTATCAAACTCGGGAGTGGTGGAAGCCCTGGGAATTCTGGCCGCTTTCTCTCGGCGGGTGGCTTGGGCTTTTATTTGTTTTGACTCGCCGCCCGCGAGGATGGCTGCTCTTCGCTGCCGCTCTCCTCGTTTATCCCGTTCCTTATTATTTCGTCTATCCGGTAGCAAAATATCGCCACGCCATCGAGCCCGAACTCCTTTTGCTTTCCGTCTATTTTGTTTTCGTTCTGTGGAGCGAAATTCGCATCCTTGTTCATCGCCAGGGGTGATCCCTTCGGCTCCGGCAGCAACCGTTCTCACTTTCAACGTAACCGCCTCCGGAATGCGCTAGGACGAACTTCGAGTGTTGCGCCAACAGGCGGCATCGTAGGAGAATCTCGCCGGGGCTGGTGGGGAGCGGACTGAATCATTTCGATTCAGAAAGGTGGCCGGGATGCTCGACGAAACAGAAAAAGACCGATGGACGCGAAGGGGATTTCTGGGTGTAGGCTCGGCCGCTCTCGCGGCTGCGGGCATCTTCTCCGTGGAGAACTTAGCCGCTCAGCAGCAATCGGATTACAAGCCCAAGTCCGATAGAAGTAAGAGCGATCCGGGTCCCACCAATCCTGCTATCGATGCGGCAAATCCAGATTCAAACAATCCTCTTCCGTCTGATGCCGGCGGCGTCCAGACCTTCAAGTACCCTTTTTCTTTCGCCCACAAGCGACTTCACGAAGGCGGCTGGTCCCGCGAAGTCACCCAGCGCGAACTGGCGGTCTCCAAGTCTCTGGCGGGAGTGGACATGCGGCTCACCGCTGGCGGCGTCCGCGAGTTACATTGGCACACCGCCGCGGAATGGGCGTTCATGCTTTATGGCACGGCCCGGATCACTTGCATCGACGCGGATGGAAGAAGCTTCGTTACCGACGTCAAAGAGAATGAACTCTGGTTTTTCCCGCCTGGAATTCCGCACTCGATCCAGGGACTCGCGCCGGACGGCTGCGAATTCCTGCTGGTCTTTGATGACGGCAACTTCTCCGAGTACGAGACGGTGCTGCTCTCCGATTGGATGGCGCACACGCCTCCGGATGTTGTGGCCAAGAATTTTGGCGTTAGTCAAAAGGCTCTCGCGAACATGCCCAAGAAAGAACTCTTCATCTTTCAGTCCGAAGTGCCTGGCCCTTTAGCGGAGGATCGCCGCGTCGCCGGAGGAGCGCTTGGTCCTTCACCCATTGATTTTGCTTTTCGCACCATGCAGTTTCCTCCCACCAAGCGGAACAAGACCGGCGAAGTCCGCATTATCGACGCCAACAACTTCAAAATATCCACGACCGCCGCGGCCATCGTAACCGTCAAGCCCGGCGGCGTTCGTGAACTGCATTGGCATCCGAACGCCGACGAATGGCAATACTTCTATGCCGGCAAGGGACGCATGACCGTTTTTGCAACCGGCGGCCGCGCCCGCACCATGGATTTCGAAACGGGTGACGTCGGCTACATTCAAAAAACGCTCCCTCACTACGTCGAAAACACCGGTACGAGCGACTTGAAGTTTCTGGAGATGTTCAAGAGCAGCTACTACCAGGACCTCGCGCTGTCCGAGTGGCTCGCGCACACGCCACCGGAACTTGTAGCGGCTCACCTGAATCTCGATAAAGCCACGCTGGACGCTCTGCCGCGGGAAAAACCGGTCATCATGCCTGAATAAGCAAGCTTTCGCCTTCAGCTACTCCAGCGATTCGATTCGCCGGTCAGGTACGAGCCACATCATGGCAATCACAACATACAGCGCGATCGAGATCCAGGGGTGTCGAAACGCCAGCGCAATCGCCAGCAGATAAACCAACAGCGACGCCTTGCTTTTCAGATCGCCTCCCACCGCGCGGGCCAGTTTTGAGTCCGGGCCATTGCACGCGATGATGGATCGTTCCAGTAAAAGGTAGGAAATCGATGCCATGGCCAAAATGACTCCGTAAGCCGCCGTGGGCACGGCCGCGAAATGCGTTTCATCCATCCAGCGAATCACGAATGGAATGAGCGACATCCAGAACAGCAGGAACAGGTTGGCCCACAGCACCGTGCCATTAATTCGCTCCGTAACGTGAAGCATATGATGATGGTTGTTCCAAAAGATTCCGACGTTGGTAAAGCTCAGCGCGTAGGCGAGAAATACCGGGACACCTGAGGCCAGAGAGGAAAAATTGGAGCCGCCGGGCACTTTCAGCTCCAGTACCATAATCGTGATGGCGATGGCCAGCACGCCATCGGTGAACGCTTCAAGACGTTGTTTTTCCATCGTTTGCTCTCTGAATTTGCGCTACCACCGGGGTTTGGCGCGCCACCTCTGCTGTTTTGCCCGGGAACCTCGAAGGAGTGTATCTCACGACGGCAGGTCCATCACAACTCTGGAATGGGAACTGCTCCATTTTCCTTACCCTTGCCCGCGTTGACTTTCCTTCGGCTGCACACCTAACATGAAACTCGGATATTCCTTGCCATCAAGCTGGGAGCAAACGATCTTCCATCGTAGAGGTGGGGGCCAGCGGCTCATTTTGAAAGGCGGTCTGGTATGAATTCACGGCGCATGCTCGGCCTGGCCCTGGTCCTTATCGCGATCGCAATTGCCATCGTGTTTCGCTCCGCGGCGGACAGCCCGGCAAAGCTAGGGGACGTGAACGAAGCGCGCATCATGGCCGACGCCGCCACTGGGGACAACTGGCTCGTGAACGGCCGCACCAACGATTCGAAACATTTCAGCCCGCTCAAGCAGATTAACGATCGCAATGTCGCCAATTTGGGCCTCGCCTGGTATCTCGATTACGACGGTCTGATGGGCGTTGTCTCCGAACCCATCGTTGTTGATGGCATCATCTACGTCAGTGCTCCTCTCTCCAAGGTTTATGCTGTCGAAGCTTCTACGGGAAAACTCCTCTGGAAATATGATCCACAAATCCGCCTCGATCAGGCGCTGAATGGCTCCTATTCCGCGCGCACCAATGGAGGCGTGGCCGTCTGGAATGGAAAAGTTTATGTCGGCACAGGCGACTGCCGCTTGATTGCCGTTGATGCCGCCACCGCAAAGAAGGTGTGGGAAGCCACGGTCTGCGAACCCACGCAAACCGGCATTACCGGTGCGCCGCGCGTCGCCAAAGGGAAAATCCTCATGGGCTTCAACGGCTCCGATGATGCCGTCCGCGGCGCGCTTGCTGCCTATGACGCGGAGACCGGCAGGGAAGTCTGGCGCTTTTGGACCGTTCCGGGCGACCCCAGAAAACCATTCGAAACGAAAGAGCTGGAGATGGCCGCGAAAACCTGGTCCGGCGAAGGCGCCTGGAAAATCGGCGGCGGCGACGTCTGGCATGCCATCACGTATGACGACCCTACAAACCTCGTGATTTTTGGCACCGCTGGCGCGGACGTCGGCTACGGCGAAATGGCCGGAGTCAAAATCACCGGAGAAAAACTATTTTCCCAGTGCATTATCGCTGTGAAAGCCGATACCGGAGAATACGTCTGGCACAATCAAACCGGCACCGAAGGCGTTCACAACGAAAACAATCAGATCTTGATGGCCGACCTCATGATCGGCGGCGAAAAACGTCACGTGGTCCTCACCGCTCCCAAGAATGGCTTTTTCTACATCCTGGACGCTAAAACCGGCAAGCTTCTCTCCGCCAAGCCGCTCGTTAAGACGACGTGGGCCAGCGCGTACAATCTGCAGTCCGCAAAACCCGTTTTGATTCCCGCCGCGCAGGGCGGCGGCAGACAATGGACGGTTCACAATTGGTGGCCCATGAGTTACAGCGCGCTCACTGGGCTTGTCTACATTCCAGCAACGGACCGCCACTCCGACACAAAAGCCGCTGTGGAAGCGGGTGAAAGTGGTGAGGGACTTTTCGGCAAGTTAATCGCTTGGGACCCCGTTGGCGAAACCGCGCGCTGGTCCGTCGATGAGCAGATCGCCGTCAACGGCGGCGTGCTCTCAACCGCTGGCAATCTCGTTTTTCAGGGGCAAGGCACGGGCGAATTTACGGCCTACGCCGCTGACTCCGGCAAGAAACTTTGGTCCATCGAGACCAAATCCGCTATCGAATCCATCCCCGTCACATTCACCGCGAATGGCGAACAGTACGTGATTACTTCTGTCGGCTGGGGATCCGGGTCGCGGCTCTTTGCCCCCGCGCGCACCATGGCCACGCCCGAATCCAAGCGCGGCCCCAATCGCCTCTACGCTTTCAAGCTCGGCGGAAAAGTTCTCTTTCCGACTCCGCATATTGAAATTCCGCCGGTGCCGAAGCCGCCTGATCAAAAGGTCAGCGAGGAAATCATTCGCAAGGGCGAAAAACTTTACGTGTCCTTTTACTGCGAGGGCTGCCACTCTCCCGGTATCGACGGCAGCGGCGCTTGGGTGGAAGACGGCGCGATCCCCGATCTGCGTTATGCTCCGAGCGAAGTGCACAGGGATTGGTATGGCATCGTTCTGGGCGGCAGCCACTGGTCCAAAGGCATGCCCGGGCTTGCCGACCCGCCAAAGTTTGCTTTCCCCAACGCCCACATGACCGCCGCCGAAGCCGATGCCGTGCACGCTTACGTCATCGATCAAGCTTGGAAGGCTTACAACGGTGAGAAGGAAGTCGCCCACACCAAGCGCGAAAACTACTAGCTCGCTTTTGTGCTGGCAAAACCGGCGGCCAGACTAAGCAGCGCAACCCCCAGGTGGATGAAGTTGAAATGCGTGTTCAAGTCCAGTTGTAGGGGGCCCAAGTCCCGCATGCCGGCGAACCCAGCGATGGCCACTAGCGTATAAATCGCTCCGAATATCAAACCAAACCGCCGCACCCCACTCGCGCTCTTGCCGAACCCTGCCCATAATGCGATTAAGCCACTGACGAGATGAAAAATGTTATGCGCGGGTGGAAACGTGAGATGGAACATTTCATGCCGAAAAAATCCCGCTATTCCGACCACCACCAAGATCGCTCCGCTCACGACGACATATATTTTTGCCAGTGCGCTCCCCATTTTTTGGCCACCCCTCCATTGCCTTGCCGCTTGATTGTGAAAGTGCGTGGAGCTTAGGGCTCGCGCGGACTAGAGGTCAAGCCCAGGGAACCTTGTGGCAACCGTGGCAACCTTGGCGGGTCGGAAAAGTTCACGTTTTAAGGCTATAATCTGCGCCCATCGTGACCCTTTCAACTGGAAACAAGCTTGGTCCGTATGAGGTCGTCGCCCCGCTCGGCGCCGGGGGCATGGGCGAAGTGTTTCGCGCTCGCGACACGCGACTCGATCGAACTGTGGCCATCAAGATTTTGCCGCCGCAGCTTTCCCATGATCCAGTTCTCAAGCAGCGCTTCGAGCGCGAAGCCAAAACGATTTCCAGTTTGAATCACCCGCATATCTGTGTGCTCTATGACGTTGGCCATCAAGACGGCACCGACTATCTCGTCATGGAGTGCCTCGAAGGCGAGACTCTCGCGAAGCGCCTCGAAAAAGGTCCGCTTCCCCTCGAGCAAGTTCTCAAGTTTGGTCGCCAGATCGCCGACGCCCTGGACAAAGCGCACCGCAGCGCAGTCGTGCACCGCGATTTGAAACCCGGCAACATCATGCTGACTCCCACCGGCGCGAAACTCCTCGATTTCGGCTTGGCCAAGCCTTCCAGGCTCCTTACGACTGGCCTCACTCTGACGGCCGACGCAACGCCGGCAGCACCGGTGACTCAAGAAGGCACCATTCTCGGCACTTTTCAATACATGTCGCCGGAGCAGATCGAAGGCAAGGAACTCGATGGCCGCAGCGACATTTTTTCCCTCGGCGCCGTACTCTATGAAATGCTCACCGGCCATCGCGCCTTTCAGGGCAAGAGTCAGTTGAGCGTGGCCTCGGCGATTTTAGAGAGCGAGCCTGCTCCCATTGTTTCCACAAAACCGCTCACGCCCGCTTCACTCGATCGCGCCATCCGCCGCTGCCTCGCCAAAGACCCCGAAGAGCGCTGGCAGACCGCCCGCGATATCGCCATCGAACTGAAATGGATCGCCGACCGTGGCTCATCCTCCGGCGCCGCCGGCCCGCTGCCAAATCGCGTGAGTCCCCGCGAACTTGTCTTGCTGATCGCGTTGCTGTTGGCCGTGGGCGCTGCCATCGCCTTCGGAGTTGTTTACGCGAAGCGACCGGCCGCTGATGCGCGCGTCACACGCACTTACGTCAAGGCGGAAGAAGGTTCTGGTTTCATTTTTTCTGGAGACCAGAAAGGTTTCGCCGTCTCTCGTGATGGCCTTAATCTGGCTTACGTAGCCTCGACTCCATCTCCCGACGCAAAATCCGCCCTATGGATTCGTCCCCTGGCTGCGCTTCACGCTCGCGTGCTGCCGGGAACGGAAGCCGCCGGATTTCCTTTCTGGTCGCCCGACGGCAGGTACATTGGCTTTTTTGCCGGGGGCAAGCTGAAGAAAATTGATGTCCAAGGCGGTCCCCCGGCCATTATCTGCGATGCCCCCGACGGGCGCGGCGGCTCTTGGAATCAGCAGGGCGATATTGTTTTCACCCCGACTGTCAATTCTCCCATTTACCGCGTATCCGCCTCTGGTGGTCCCATCTCTCAGCTCACCAAACAGGATCCTTCCAAGAATGAAACCACTCACCGCTGGCCTTGGTTCCTGCCCGATGGGCGTCACTTCATTTTCTTAGCCGGAAGCACGTTCACTCCCAGCGAAAGCGCCACCAACTCGATCATGATGGGTTCTCTCGATTCCAAACAGACCAAGCTTGTTCTTCACACTCACTACCAGGCCGAGTATGCATCCGGACACATGCTCTTCCTGCGCCAGTCCACCTTGATGGCGCAGCCCTTCGATGCCAAACGCTTCGAGCTCACCGAAGAAGCTGTCCCCATAGCCGAAGCAGTGCTCGAGGATTCCAGCATTGCCCACGCCTGGTTCTCTCCTTCCGCGAACGGCCTGCTGGTCTACGCTGAGGGCGCGGCCAAGAATCGCCAACTCGTCTGGTTCGATCGCGGGGGGAAGCAACTCGGAGCGGTCCCGGGAGAGGACGCCTACGCGGGCATCACCTTATCGCGGGATGGCAAAAAGCTCGCTTATTATCTGGATGGAACCGGCTTTGATGTTTGGGGCTTCGATATCGCGCGGGGCGTGAAGATTCCTCTGACCTTTGGTGCTTCTTCCGGCCAGGGAAATCTGTACCCGGTGTGGTCCCCGGATGGAAAGTACGTCGCCTATACCTCCTATCGCAACGGTACGTACAGCCTTTACCAGAAGTCTGCCGACGGCTCGGGCGGCGAAACTCTTCTTCTAACGGGGATCGACCACTTTCGAGTCCCCACTTCCTGGTCCACCGACGGAAGATTCCTCGTCTATCACGAAGGTGTTTCCGGAGGAACGTATGCGAATGGGGTTCCGGGCGGCTGGTCGGTATGGGTCCTGCCACTGTTTGGCGGCCACAAGGCCTATCCGTTTATCCAGTCCACCTTCAGCGCCCGTGAAGCCAGCTTCTCTCCTGACGGAAAGTGGCTGGCCTACTGCTCGAATGAGTCGGGCGAGTATCGCGTCTACGTCGTCCCCTTTCCTGGGCCGGGCGGAAAATGGCAGGTCTCCCTTGGCGACGGGCGCGGCCCGGTTTGGCGCCGCGACGGCAAAGAAATCTTCTATCTTTCCGCGGACAATAAATTGATGGCCGTAAAGCTGGAAACTTCGAACGGCAGCTTGGCAGCCGGAGGAGCGCGTGTGCTCTTTGACTCCCATTCCTACGGCGTTTTCGGCCGCTACGACGCCAGTGCCGATGGCCAGCGTTTCGTGATTGTCTACGAAGGAACCCGGCCCTCCAGTACGCTCACCTCCGTCGTGAACTGGGCCGCCCATCTCCAGGAGCGCTGATGCATGCCTAGCTCTTCCTCAAATCAGCCCAATAAGGGCCGCTTCGCGAGCATCCTCAGCGATGTCCATTTTTGGGTCCCTGTCGCGGTCTTGATCGGTGGATTGCTACTTCTTCGATTTATTCGCTGAATTTCCGATTGGAGCTAAATGCCGCCTGTCGTTCATACCGAGATGGGAAACGCACTCTCCGGTCCATTGCGTTCCAAAAAGCTTCAGCTGCTCGGCATCCTTTCCGGCTTCGCCGCGGGAGCGTGGCTCGGCGCCGCCGAAGCCCCCACCAAACTCGTTTCCATCGGCATTTCGCCCATGGTCATTTCGCTCATTATGGTGATCGGCGTATTTCTCGCCCGCTGGAGCCTCCCAGCCCTCGTCCTCGGAACTTCCTCCGTCCGCGCCGACGTCGGTCGCGCGCCGCATCTGATCATTTGGGCGCTTCTCGCCGGATGCCTTTGGGCCGTCGCCAACACCCTCACGATTTACGCCATCCGTGATATCGGCTTGAGCATCGCCTTCCCGCTGTGGAATTCCAACAGCCTGCTCGGCATCCTCTGGGGTTTTCTTTTCTTCAACGAACTTCGTCAAGCTGGCTGGCGCCGTCGCGCTGGTGTTTTGGGCGGCGCGCTCGTCATGTGCGTTGGGGCGACGCTCCTGGCCATGGCCTCCTCTGGGCAAAGCCCCGCTGCCGCGCATTCCCTCCACGGCGTTTGGGCCGCCCTGGGCGCCGGAATTCTTTGGGGCACCATGTACATCCCCTACCGCAAAGCCTACCTCACCGGCATGAATCCACTTTCCTTCATCACTTTTTTTTCGTTTGGAGAATTAGGGATGATGGCGCTCCTCTCCGTCAGCTCTTTGGGTCTGGCCCGGTTGTGGCAGGAATTGCTCAGCGCCCGCGGCGTCATTTTCTGGCTGATGCTTGGCGGCTTCGTGTGGGTCATCGGCGACATCTTCCAACAATACGCCGCCAAATACGTAGGAATCAGCCGCGGCATCCCGCTTTCCAATTCCAATCAGCTTTGGGGCTTGCTGTGGGGAATTTTCGTTTTCGGTGAATTGCACGGCCGCGCTTCTTCCATCTATCTCGAAGTGATCGGGGGCTCGGTTCTGATGATGCTCGGAGTTGCCGCCATCGCGTTTTCGTCCGCCACCGGCCCGGAGCAAACCCGCTGGAAACAAGCGGCCATTCGCGAAAGCGACCGCTACGGCGTCGCCGCCGATTTCGTCGAAGCTCGCATGGACGGTCGTCAGCTCGTCGGCGAAGAAAAACCTTCCCGCAGCGCGCTGGACTGGCTCCTAGTCATCGCTGCCACCAGCTTCTTCGTGATCTTCGCCGCCCTCGCTCGCGTCCCGCAAATACCGCTGCACTGGGGACCAGCAGCGCTGTTGACCGCCGTCCTCTTCTTGTTCTTTATTGTTTGCGGCCTCGCCCTCTGGCGTACCACGCGCTTCCACTGAAAATGCTTCTCGGAGCCTTTCCAAAACATCCGCTTTTCCTTTAAAGTGGCCGGGACCATCATGACGCTGGCACGCAAACTCGATGTTGTCGGCGTGGGCCTCAACGCCACCGACACTTTGATTCCCGTCGCCCACTATCCCGCGCGCGGCTCGAAAATCGAATTTCGTTCCGCGAGAGTCCTGCCCGGTGGCCAGGTCGCTACCGCTATGATCGCCTGCCAACAATGGGGCTTGCGCGCGCGTTACGTTGGCAAAATGGGCGACGACATCGCCGCCGAACTCCACCGCGCGGAATTCGCCCGCCTGGGCGTCGAAGCGCACCTCTTCACCGCGCCCGGCTGCCCCAGCCAGCAAGCCTTCATCCTCGTGGATGACGGCGGCGAACGCACCGTCCTATGGAAACGCGACGACCGCCTGATCCTGCGCCCGGAAGAACTCCTTGAGGATTGGATCGTAAATTCCCGCGCTCTTCACGTCGATGGGCACGACACCGCCGCCGCCGCCGTAGCCGCAACCTGGGCGCGCGCCGCCAGCATCCCGGTGATCGCAGACATAGACGAGCTTTATCCCGGCGTGGAAACCCTGCTGAAGAACGTAGACTACTTCATCGCCAGCCGCGATATTCCGGGCCGTTTAACGGAAGAACCCGATCTGAAAAAATCCCTGCCGGCTCTCCAGAAACGTTTTGGCTCCCGCCTCACCGCCGCCACGCTCGGCGAAGAAGGCGTCCTCGCCTGGGACGGAAGGCAATTCCACTACGCCGCCGCTTTCCGCATCGAGCCCGTTGACACCACCGGCGCCGGCGACATCTTCCACGCCGGCTTCATCTACGGCCTCTTAGAAGGCTGGCCCTTGCCCCGCCAACTCGATTTTGCTTGCGCCGCCGCCGCCCTCAACTGCACCGCCATCGGCGCCCGCGGCGGCATCCAGTCGGTCGACGCCATCGAGCGCCTTATCGCCACCGGCACCCGCCACGCACCCGCTTACGAAGCACCGCCGAATTGCGGTTTTACCAAATATTGCCGATGAGTTCGTCTATTGCGGACGGCTGCCTAGCCGACGGCTAGCGTCCTCTAAAACCTTATCGAGCCGGTCCAATAGGTCGCGGAGGTCGCTAAGTCTGACCTCTTCCGCCCGTAGTTGTTGTTCGGCCTCTGTTTCTCGCGTTTGCCCTTGTTGTTCTTCATTTTCTAGCGATTCAAGTCTTGTCTTGAGTTGGGAAAGCTCAGCCTCGATCTCTTTCTTTTGGGTTGCAGGATTCTCGCTGTTGCTTATGAAATCTTCGTGCTGTTTGACATCGGCGGCCACGTGCTTCCGCTCCTCTTGAATTCTCGCGAGCTTATCCCGGGCTTCATCGAGGCGTTGCGAGGCGCGCGCCACAGCCGCCTCCTGCCCTTGTAAGCGGTAAATGAGTATTTGCGCTCTTTCGGCCGCGATGGTTGTGGTCTGCAAGTCCTGCCGCAGTTGGCGTACTTCTAGTAGCAGGGCCTGCAGCGTTTGAGAGTCACCCGGCGTGGTCTGCCCAAAACAAGTTGTTGAAACAAGCAGCAGGCCAAGGATAAATAATGATGAGCGATTCATGGGAGCCTCCGGGACAAATTGTATCTCCAGACTGGCAACATCTGCGGAGTGATGTGAAACTTCAGGCCGGCCGTCCACTGGACGTTCCGTCAAGAAACGGTACTTGGCCACGAAACGAGATGGCCCCAAGTTGAGCCTCCGCCAATCCAGGTGTTATCCTGCCTGCTATGGCGGAACCCGTCATTTCCGCGCCTGAAGTCGTCTTGGCCTCGCCTCTCGAGCATTCCCGGCGTCAACTCGAAGCCCTGCTCGAAGTCAGCGAAGCCATCGCCCAGCAGCGCGATCTTCCCGCGCTGTTCCACGATCTGGCCGGACGCCTCCACTCCGTGGTGGACTTCGATTTCCTCTCTCTCGTCCTTCACGACCCCGCCAAAAATGTCATGCGTCTCCACGTTCTCGAAACGCGTGTCCCCGGCGAAAAGGTCGCCGGCAGCGAATCTCCCGTCGAAGGCAACCCTGCCGGCTGGGTCTGGCAAACGCAGCAGGCTTTCGTCGTCACCGATACCGAGGAAGAAACACGTTTTCCCGATTTCCTGACGCGCTACCGGGCTCACCATGTCCGCTCCCTCGCCATTCTCCCGCTTACCACCGCCCAGCACCGCCTCGGCGCTATGGGCTTCGGCCGCCTCGTACCCCAGCGCATCACCGACACCGAACTGCAATTCATGGAGCGCGTCGCCAGTCAGGTAGCCGTCGCCGCCGACAATGCCCTCAATCTTGAGGCCTCTCAAGCTTATCAATCCCAACTCGCCCGCGAACGCGACCGCCTCCAAGTTGTTCTCGAGGTCAACAACGTTCTCATCACCAGCCGCGAAGTCCCGGAGCTTTTCCGCGGCATCGTCAAGACGCTCGAGCGCGTGATGCACCACGACTACACCAGCCTCGCGCTCCTCGATCCCCAAACTGGCTTGCTCAAAATCCACGCGCTCGATTTTCCCGGCAAACAGGGCCTCATCAAACAGGAAATTACCGTCCCCCCGGACACTACTCCTTCCGGCCAAGCCATCGCCAGCGGCCAGCCGTTCCTCGCGCGCGGCGCGGAAATCGACCGCTACGCGAACGAAATCATCCAAGTCCTCCGCACGTCTGGTGTCCAAACCATTTGCTGCGTTCCGCTCATCACTCACGGCCAAGCCTTTGGCACCCTCAACGTGGCCAGCCGCCGCATCGAGGCCTTCTCCCCGCAAGACGTCGAGCTTCTCCAGCAGGTCGCCGCTCAAATCGCCATCGCCGTGGAGAACGCTCTGGCCTTCAAGGAAATCGAAGCTCTAAAGAATAAGCTCGCGGAAGAAAAACTCTATCTCGAGGAAGAAATCCGCACGGAATTCAATTTCGAGGAAATCATCGGCGAAAGCCCGGCGCTCAAGCGCGCTCTCGCCCAAGTAGAACTCGCCGCTCCGGCCGGCACCACCGTCCTACTCCTCGGCGAAACCGGCACTGGCAAAGAACTCTTCGCCCGCGCCATCCACAATCTCAGCCCGCGCCGCGACCGCACCTTCGTCAAAGTCAATTGCGCTGCCATTCCCAGCGGCCTTCTCGAATCCGAACTTTTCGGCCACGAGCGCGGCGCTTTCACCGGCGCCATCAGCCAAAAAATCGGCCGCTTCGAGCTCGCCGACCGCGGCACTCTTTTCCTCGACGAAGTCGGTGATCTTCCCCTGGAGCTGCAACCCAAACTTCTTCGCGTCCTGCAAGAGCAGGAGTTCGAGCGCCTCGGCGGCAATCGCACCCAGCGTGTGGACGTCCGCGTCGTCGCCGCCACCAATCAAGACCTTGCCAAACTCGTTTCCGAGCGCGCCTTCCGCAGCGACCTCTTTTACCGCTTGAACGTTTTCCCCATCCAGATCCCAGCTCTTCGCGACCGCGCCGAAGATCTTCCCTTGCTGGTCCGCTACTTCGTGCAGCGATTCAGCCGCCAGCTCAACAAAGCCGTCGAGTACATCCCCGCCGACGCCATGGACGCACTCACCCACTATTCCTGGCCCGGCAACGTGCGCGAACTCGAAAATCTCATCGAGCGCGCCGTCCTGCTCTCTCCCGGCAAAGAGCTGCGCATCCCCTTTGCCGAACTGAAATCCTCAGCGCCGGCTGCCACCGCAAGTGCAAATTCCTCTTCATCCTTAACTTCCTTAACCTCCTCAATTTCTTCTACCTCCCCTGCCATCTCCACTCTTGAAGAAGCCGAACGCCAGCACATCCTCCGCGCCCTCAAGCAAACGCAATGGCGTATCGCCGGTCCCAAGGGTGCCGCGGTGCTCCTCGACATCAAGCGCACCACTCTCCAGGCGCGCATGCGCAAGCTCGGCATTCGCCGCCCCGTCTAGTCGGGGCTCCCCTGCACGAGGTAAGCCAGCGGTTGTAAATTCTTAATTCGATGGGCAGTCGGTCTTGTCCAATTCCTGCAGCTTCTTGATCGCTTCCGCGTCTCGCTTTTCCGACGCCACCAGCAATAACACCCGCGCTTGGTTGCAATTCCGGGGAACCCCTTCACCCTTGATGTAGAGCTCGGCCAAGGCCACTGCTGCCTTGGTATTGCCAGCTTGCACAGAAGTCCACAATTGCTGGGGTGTCATATCAGGTTTTTGCTGGCTGGCGTTGCCGCTCGGGTTGGCCTCAAGCGGTGCTCGCGTCGATGGATTTGTGGCCACGGCTGTCGAGGTGCGCGGGCCAGAGTGCCCGCCGGTTTCCGTGGCAGGAATGCTTGCTGCGCGTCCTTTCGCTGTTCCATTATTCTGATTGCCGTTCTTGAAGTTATCCGGCGAGCCGCTGCTCGGGATAGCTGGATGAATCGGTGCCGATGGCAATGCACTTCCCTCACTTGTTTGTGCCGAAGATCCCGCTGGAATCTTTCCCCCATGGTCGTGGCCGTTGCCCCAGTACCTGATCGCAGGTACTGCAATGGCCGCGGAAATGACCATCCCAAGCAACAAGCCGCGGCTAAACTGCCGCCGCTTCTCAAAACGATGCCGTTCCATGGGAACCAGTTCAGCTCTGGCCGCCACTTCTCCAAATGGGGCAAGCGGAGCGGCCGGCTCCCCGGAATCCTCGCTGCTGGATAAAATGCTGCTAGCTGTTATGGAAGATCGCGCCGCACGATCCTTCAACAAAAATCGCGCTACGGCACCGGGCTTGTTTGTTCTAACCCGGGAAGGCAGGGCCGACTCTTCTAGAGCTGCGAACCTTTCCTCGGCAACCTGCGGCGAACCGGGCTCAGAAATCCACTCGCGAATTTGCCGCCCGGCTCTCTCCGGGAGGCGGATAAACCGCAAACCTCCCACCTTTTTCGTCCCGTCCGTCCACGTCACTTCGCCCCAGGCGTCGATCCGTTCATTAAGATTGAGCGAAAACCAAAAGTGAATCGGTCCCTTTTGGTCCACCGGAGCAAAGGTGCTAAAACTCAGTCCTCCCTCGGAGATGTTTAATACTGCCCCGCCATCATCACGTTCCAATTGGATGAAGGCAAATTCTTCTGGTGTTTTCCTCAACTTCCGGCGGCGCTCAACGTTCTCGTTCTTGCGAAGTCTAAGGTTCATGTTCGTTTGGAGGGTTTTCTTATTTTCGGCACGACCTTCAGGGTCGCGGGAATAAGGAAATGCCGAATCGGCAGGCCCAGGGTGGGGGTGGGGCTCAGCCTGCAAGCCTCACAACATTTATTGTACTTCTACAAGTGGGCGAAAAAAAGAGTTTTTGTCCGGATTTACCCACAAATTCCACTTTGCCCTTCTATAAACGACCCGGCCTTCTAGCTGCTCCCTACCCGGTCCTTCGGACGGTAATCGATTACGCAAGCTCGTGTTCCGTCTCCCTTCGCGACAGCCCTTTCTTTGCTAGCCTGTAGATACGAAACGACATACCCCGCCCTCCGGTTTTCAAATGCTCATTCTGGCGGGCACGTCGTAATTTTCCTAGATGCACTGCGGCCGGTGGCGGCCATCTTAATCTTTTCGCCTTTTTAGGCGATCGGGGGTTTCACGTGAAACTGGCTTCTGCTTATCTTGCGGCAACTTCAATTCTCGGGATGCTGGCGCTTCCGGTGCTCGGTCAGACGCCCGCGGCCACTGCGCCCGCCGTAAATCCCGCTAAAAGCGTCTCGCGCACCACGAAAGCCGTGAACTACCGTCGTGCTGGTGCCGCGAAAGTCGATTTCCAAGGTACCGAATTAATGCAGCAGGCCAATGGCGAAGCCCGCGTCCAAAACAAGGGCAGCCGTACGGAGATCGAAGCAAAATTCATGGGCCTCGATGAAGCCACCAAGTTTGGCCTCGAATATCTCACTTACGTTCTTTGGGCCGTCTCTCCGGGAGGCCGCGCCGTAAATCTCGGCGAAGTTGTCCTGAAAAATGGCGGCGGCGAAGTAAAAGCTATCTCCGACATGCAAACCTTCGGCATGATTGTCACCGCCGAACCCTATTTCTCGGTCACTCAGCCAGGCAATACCGTGGTGCTCGAAAACGTTTTCGGCCCCGCCACTCTCGGCAAAGTCGAAAACATCGACGCCAGCTACGAACTTCTCGGCCGCGGAATCTACTCCTCCTCCAACACCAAAATTGAAAACGCCATCTTTGGCATCGACCGTAAAACTCCTCTGGAGCTTTTTGAAGCCCGCAACTCCCTGCGCATCGCGCACATCGCCCTGGCCGACAAATATGCCGCTCCCACTCTCGCCAAAGCCGAGCAGCAGCTCCGGAGCGCCGAGGAAGCCTACGCGCGCAAGAGCGACAAGAAATCCGTTATTGCCGCCGCCCGCGAAGTCGTCGAAACCGCAGAAGAAGCCCGCGTCATGGCCGTGAAACAAAAAGCCGAAGAAGACGCCCAGGCGAAAATTGCTGCCGACAAAAAAGCCGCCGAAGACCGCGAAGCCAAGGCCCGCGCCGACGCCCTTGCTGAAGCTCAGCGCCGCTTGGAAGCCGAGCAAGCTCGCAAGCAAGCCGAAGCCGCCAAGGCCGAAGCTCTCCGCATGCAGCAGGAAGCACAACAAGCCGCCGCCGAAGCCGCTCGCCAGAAAGCTGAAGCTGAGAAAGCCAGCGCTGCCGCCCTAGCTCAGCAGCAAGCCGCTCAAGCCGCCGCCGACCAGGCCGCAAAAGATAGAGCCGCCGCCATCGCCCAGCAGCGCGCCGCCGAAGCCGAAACCGAAAAAGCGCGCCATGCCGCTGCTCAGGCGGAAGCCGAAAAAGCCCAGCTCCGCGCTCAGCTTCTCAACCAGTTGAATTCCATTTTGCAGACCCGCGACTCCGCCCGCGGCCTCATCGTCAATATGTCGGACGTCCTTTTCGATACCGGCAGCTACACTCTCAAGCCCGGCGCCCGCGAAAAACTTGCTAAGATTTCCGGCATCGTCCTCGCGCATCCTGGCCTCTCGCTCCAGATCGAAGGCCACACCGACAGTGTTGGCGGCGACGATTTCAATCAACAGCTCTCGGAACGCCGCGCCGATTCGGTCCGCGATTTCCTTGCCGAGCAAGGCGTCCCCGGCTCCTCCATCACCGCCCACGGTTTCGGCAAGACGCAACCCGTCGCTTCCAACGACACGCCCGAGGGCCGCCAGCGCAACCGCCGCGTTGAGCTCGTCGTCAATGGCGACGCCATCGGCAACACCGCCGTGGCCTCCGCCGCGCCAGCGACCCAGCAGTAGCACCACGCGCCACGCTCACGTTTTTCCGCTGGGGCGCAGCATGCTGCGCCCCAGCGCCCAGACCTCCCCATTTTCCACCGCTTTCCTTTTCCCCCGCTAGTTCGGCTCGTTAGAATCTGAAACACTCAAGCGACTTGTTCATCGCGTCCCAAGCGTCGGATCCTTTTCCTTCTTTGCTTGCAACTCTAAGCTTTGCACTCTCAACTTCTTCGCCCGATCTTTTTCCTTCGCTTTGGTACTAATCCGAGCACACCTCGACAAAAAAAAGAGGGGGCCAACTTCGCCCCCTCCCTCCCGGGAAGCTGCCGCAATCAGACCTTCGCCGCGAAGGCCACCTTGTGGAACGTCGAGTATTGCGCCTCGAGCTTCTTCACCGTCGGGATGCCGGCAATGAACCGGGCCACGATCTTCTCGATCTGTGGATAGACTTCCCGAGTGTAAGTCTCCGCATACTCTTTGGTTTCCCACAGGCTGATTGCTACCACTTCCCTCTTTTCCGGTGTTACCAACAGCAACTCATCCAGAAATCCTTTTTGCCTGCGTAGCAGGGGCAGGATTTCCTTTTCAAACGTCACCGGAAACTCATTGACCAAATTCGGCTTCACTTCGAACAGCAGATGACGCGCAAACATAGTCCCTTTCCTCTCTAAGCTTAGAGAGGGCGATGCCGCTGATTCGCCTGCGTTCCCCCTCCGGGGTTAGGCAGGATCAAGAGTTCATTCCGTCCCCCGCGATACTTTCCCCTACCCGGCCCCTCATTTTCCGTGCTCCCAGTCACCTTTCTGCGTGACCACCGATACCCATCTCGATTGACATTGCCCTCCGTTCTTCCGCGTCCCCACGCCAACAGCGCGTCTCCCCGGCCACGTTCTCCACCCGAGCCGCGCCTCCTATCCCCAATAAACTCAACGATCTATCAAATGGCACCCGTTCTGCCTCTCCCTTTCGGCAGTTGCATTAGGAGGCTTCCATGTTCAACCTCGGACGCTCCATTCCCATCCTTCTCCTTCTCACCACTCCGTGGCTATCCGGCTGCCACACCACCCCTGCCCAAACTGCCCCCGCCCAGCCAGCTGCGGCTGCGGCGCAACCTCCCGCGTCTCCTGCCCCGGCCTTCAAGCGCGTCCGGCGCGATTCCGCGTTCTCCATTTACAACAACACGGCTTACGGCATCTCTTTCCGCTATCCTCGCACTTATCTCCTCGACGACTCCTCCGACTCAGAAGACTCTTCCATCGCCGATGCGCAGCAAGAACTCGCCGCCCAGCAACCCGCCGCCACTCTGGTCGCTGTCGTTTCCATTCCCGCCGACGCCAATCCCAACACCACCTTTCGCAGCGGCACTCTGCAGTTCGTCGTCAACCCCTCTGTCACTCCCGAGGTCTGCCAATCCCTAGCCGTCTCCGCCACTCCAGACGCGCGCGACCTCACCGGCACTTCCACCATCAGCGGCGCCACCTTTCACTGGTTTCAATCCGGCGACGTCGCCAATCACCTCGACGTTTATACCCGCGTCTACACCTCCTTCGTCCATGACGCCTGCTACGAATTCCATCTCGCCGTCACCGACGTCATCTCCCTCGCTCCCAACCCCGCCGAAAAGCCCGCCGACTCCCTCAAAATCCTCCACCAACTAGACAAAATCGTCTCTTCCCTCCAAATTCGCCCTGTCTCTTTACCTCCCGCTCCCGCCGCCCTTCCGCCTCTCTCGATTGACTCCTCGCCCCTGTAGTGGCGGGTCTCGAGACCCGTGTTTTTTACTTCCTCCACTTTCTGAACTCTGGGTCTCTGCGTTTAGCTTCCGTTTTTTTTCCGCTTCTCTCTTCTCTCGGTCTCTCTCGTTCTCGGTGCCCTCCGCGTTAAATCCTTTTCCTTCTGCCTGGTGATACCGCCTATAGACGCCTAGGAAATACTCCCATTGCTTCTGCGTCCCAAGTAAACCCTCCCCCAAATCGTCTCTGGCTGGGGTTACCTGTTAAATGGCGCGACGTTGTCCCCTCTGGTTACATTCTAGATGGCGCGATACGTCCCCCCCGTCAAGCCATCTAAGAATGTAACCCTAGCGCTCCCCGTCGAGCCATTTGATATGTAACCGTAGAAGGCTTGTTGTTGTGGCTGTGGGAAAGTGG
>Ga0307474_10000984_pt1 | contig 20693 bp, 20 predicted proteins | sample atmos_gasesECM1C_2_FD_203312 | JGI IMG/M metagenome (GOLD analysis project Ga0307474, IMG submission 203312) | Hardwood forest soil microbial communities from Morgan-Monroe State Forest, Indiana, United States - atmos_gasesECM1C_05 | ecosystem: Environmental > Terrestrial > Soil > Temperate... | reverse complement strand
GGCAATCAACGCCTTCACCAACCCCTCGACCAACTCCTATAAGCGCCTGGTCCCGGGCTATGAGGCCCCGGTGCTGCTCGCCTATTCCGCGCGCAACCGCTCGGCCGCCTGCCGCATCCCCTACACCGCCTCGCCCAAGGCCAAGCGTGTCGAGGTGCGTTTCCCCGACCCGCTCGCCAACCCCTATCTCGGCTTTGCCGCGATGCTGATGGCAGGCCTCGACGGCGTGAAGAACAAGCTCGATCCGGGACCGGCGATGGACAAGGACCTCTACGACCTGCCGAAGGAAGAGCTGAAGGAGATTCCGACGGTGTGCGGCTCGCTTCGCGAGGCGCTGGAGAGTCTCGACAAGGATCGCGCCTTCCTGAAGGCCGGCGGCGTGTTCGACGACGATTTCATCGACAGCTATATCGAGCTGAAAATGACCGAGGTCGAGCGGTTCGAGATGACCCCGCACCCGGTCGAATTCGACATGTACTATTCGGGCTGATCCGCGTTCCGCCCACGGTTTGCTGCGACATCAACAAGGCGCTCCTCGCGGAGCGCCTTTGCCTTTCGTACGATGTCGAACGCGCGCCCGATGACATGCTCCGCGAAACTCGTCATCCGCCCCCTCGTCATTGCGAGGAGCGAAGCGACGAAGCAATCCAGAGCTGCGCGCGACGAAGCAATCCGGAGCTGCGCGCGCGGCTCTGGATTGCTTCGCGGAGCCTGTCATCGGGCCGCGCTTCGCGGACCCGTTGGCTCGCAATGACGGACGAAAAGGTTGGTTTCGTTGCGCTCTACCCACCCACGCGATCACGCAGTGGCGCCTACCCTGACGTGCGTAGTCAGCGCCGCGCCGAAGGCCTGAAACAGCTTGCGGTTGATCGGGTTCCTCTGCGGGTCGTATTCGGCGTGCCATTGCACCCCGAGCGCAAAGCCGGGCGCGTCGGCAATCCGGATCGCCTCGATCGTGCCATCCTCGGCGATGCCTTCGACCACCACGCGTTTGCCAAGCTCGAGGATGCCCTGCCCGTGCAATGAATTGACCTTGATCTTCTCGCAGCCGAGGATGGTCGCAAACGCCCCGCCCGGCGCCAGCGTCACCTCGTGACGATCGGCAAAGACCACCTTGGGATCGGGATGGATTTCGCCGTTCTCGAGCCGGGGCATCCGATGGTTCATGCGCCCCGGAATCTCGCGGATCTCCGGATGCAGCGAGCCGCCGAAGGCGACGTTCATCTCCTGCAGGCCGCGGCAGATGCCGAACAGCGGAATTCCACGAGCGACGCAGGCCTCCGACAGCGCAAGCGCAACCTCGTCGCGCTCGATGTCATAGGGCTCGTGCTTGGCATGCGGCTCGGTCTTGAAGCGGGTCGGATGAACATTGGCGCGCGCGCCCGTCAGCACGATGCCGTCGACCACGTCGAGCAAAGCGCCGACATCGGTAATCTCAGGACAGCCAGCAAACATCAGAGGCAGGGCGCCAGCCACCTCGGCCACGGCGCGCATATTGCGCTCGCCGACCACTTGCACGTCGAAGCGGCTTTCGATGCGGTGGGCGTTTCCGATCACGCCGACGACCGGCTTCCTCCTCATGCCTCTTCCAGCTCTCCCAATTCGAAGAGATGATCATGCCTCCCGCGCTGCGCCGGATCAATATTTTAGAACCCCTTTCCACGGCTGCGCTGCTCTGCAGCAGGTTCATTCCTCGGCAGGACTGGGCCTTCACCCGCCAAATCGGCGGCGAAAAGCTCCCCGGCCCGCTTGATCCCGGCGGTTTTTGGCTAAACAGTGCGTCCGAGTTCGTCATGGAAGTGGGGACAGAGTGGCAGCGTCGAACGAGGAGCGCCTGGAGGCGCGCAACGATCTGGCCTGGGCGATCGCGGTCGGCGGCATTGGCGTGGTCCTGTTCGTCGCCCTTCTGGCCTTCACCTGGACGTTCGCCGCGACCGTGTTCCTGGTGTTCGCCGGCGTGCTCCTGGCTGTTGCACTCAACGCCATGACGAGCCGGCTCGGCCAGGTGATCCGGCTGCCGCATCCGCTGCGGCTCGCCATTGTCTGCGCGGCGCTGGCGGTGTTGTTTTCCGGCGTGGCTTTCCTCGGCGGCGCCACCATTGCCCAGCAGGCCCGGGCGCTCAGCGACACCATCAAGGCGCAGCTCGTCAACGTCAAAGGCTTCCTGGACAAGAACGGCATCGACACCAGCTATTTCGATCTCGCCGGCAGCGCCGACAAGAGCGGATCCGCTGGCGCGACGTCGCCGGGAGCGGCGCCCGCCCCGCGTCTTCCGAGCGCCGGGGCGCTGGCCTCCAGCGGCGGCGCGATCGTCAGCCAGACCTTCAAATTGCTCCTGGGCACGGTGAGCGCCGTCGGCAACTTCTTCATCGTGCTGTTTCTTGGCCTGGCCTTCGCCGCCCAGCCGGGGATCTACCGCAACGGCCTCTTGTTCCTGACCCCGGCCAGGCAGCGCGCCCGCGCCACCATCATCGTCGACCGCATCGGCGACACGCTGGAGCGCTGGCTGATCGCCCAGATCACCACGATGTTTGCGGTCTTCCTGGTGACCTGGATCGGGCTCGCCATCATTGGCATTCCCGGCGCGTTCATCCTGGGCATCCAGGCGGGGCTACTTGCCTTCATCCCGACGGTCGGCGCGCTGATCGCGGGGCTGATCGTCGTGCTGGCAAGCCTCGCGTCGGGCTGGATCGCAACGCTCAGCGCGCTTCTGCTGTTTCTCGGGGTGCACGTGATGGAGAGCTATGTGCTGACGCCGCTTTTGCAGCGGCAGGCGCTCGACATCCCGCCCGCCACGTTGTTCGCCTTCCAGATCCTGCTCGGCGTTGTCTTCGGGATCTGGGGATTGTCGCTGGCGCTGCCCTTGATGGCGATCGCCAAGGTCATGATCGACTATTTCAAATCGGATGAAGCCGCGGCCGATCCGGCCACGGCGTGAGCGGAATTCCGGCTGCCAGTGCCGTATCAGGCGTTGACGTAGCAGCCGAGGCCGGCAGCAGTCAGCGAAGCTGAGACGTGATAGTGCTGCTAGCCCGCCGAGGTCAGAACCGTCTCGGTGTGCTCGACTTCGGGCGGCGCGGCAAAATACTGCCCGACCAGAGCGCGCCACTCGGCAAAGTTCTCGGAGCCGCGGAAATCCACGGTGTGGTTTTCCAGCGTCTCCCACTTCACCATCAGCCGGTAGCGCTGCGGCTTCTCGATCGATTTGTGCAGCTCAAAACCGTGAAAGCCTTTTGCGCGGCCGAACGCCGCGCGAGCCTTGGCGACCGCCGCCTCGAAATCTTTCTCGCATCCCGGCTTGACGTCGATTTGTGCGATTTCGGTGACCATGAGCGTTTCGCCTCCCTGTTCTTTACGAGCGCGTATCTAGCTCAACTGCGGCAAAAGAAAAAGGCGCCGCACGGCGCCTTGCAAACAGCACATTTGGCAGCGCCTAGCCGGCAAGTAGCGCAGCGCCAACGATCACGAGCGCGAGCGCGCCGCCCAGGAATGCAACGACCGGCCAGGGGTTGCGGCGATGATAGCGTCCCTGGGCGCGCCGCGCCGTGATCAGCGCCGCCTCGTATTCGTCCGCGGTGGAGAACCGGCAGGCAAAGCCGCTGCGGGCGGATGCTGCATCCGCTTCCAGCGCAAGCAGCAGGGCTCTCGGTTCGTGATTCCGGCTGATCCTCATGACTTGAGGATGGGACCGAATGGTAAACGCACCGTTAGCAATCTTAAGCCACGGCAGGAGTCGTTCGCGCCGGCCCCGGTAGGCCCGCCGATTTGCGCCGCCAGTTCTCCAGCGAAAGCGGCAACTCCTCCGAGGTCTCGACCCGGTTGCGGCCGCCGCGCTTGGCCTGATAGAGCGCAGTGTCGGCGGCGGCGAGCAACACTTCGAGCTCGGTGCCGGCAGGGCCGCCGGCGACACCGATGCTGACTGTCGTATCGACCTTGCCTTCCTCGACCACGATGTCGGAGGCCTCGAACGCCTCGCGTACCCGCTCCGCAACCAGCACACCCTCCTCCAGCGAGCACGGCAACAGCGCCGCAAACTCCTCGCCACCGATGCGCCCGGAGAGATCGCTGATACGCAAATTGTTGACCACGACAGTGGAAAACAGTTTCAGTATCTCGTCGCCCGCCGGATGGCCGAAACGGTCATTGATGCCCTTGAAATGATCGATGTCGAAGATCATGACGGTGACAGGCCGCCCCGCTTTGGCTTCGCGGTCGATCACCCGCGCGCAGGCCTCGGCAAAGCCGCGGCGGTTGAACATGCCAGTCAAGGGATCGACCGAAGCGGCGGTCTTGTGCGCGGTGACGGTGCGCTCCGACACCAGCATGAAGATGACGAACACGGTGCCCACCGCATAAAGCACGAGCTCGATCGAGAACATCGTGACCCAGATGCTGGTGGCGAATTTCTCGTCCCACGGCCGCAGGATGTCGCCGAGCAGGATCGGCAGCATCAGCACAAAACCATGCAGCACGGGGACTGCGATCGCGGGCCACCGCCGCTGCAGTTGTTTGCGGCGCTCCGACCACAATTCGGTGGCGGTCAGCGCGGCATAGATCGCGACAACGGCGGCGCCGATGGTGAGCCGGAGCGCATGCGCCTGCGGATCGAGCGTCGTCACCGCGGTGACCCAGGCGATCGCGCCGAGCACGAGGCCCGGCAGGTTTGGCTTCTTCGCATGGAATACACGGGCGGCGTTCCAGACCATGCCGCAGGCGATGAAGCCTACTGCATTGAGCGCGAGCGAGAGCATCTCGCCCAGGATGTGGCTGGCCATGGTCCACAGCGCGACCGAAGCCGCGCCGAGCAGATAGGCGGTGCCCCACCATTTCAACGCCGGATTCTTTTCCTGGCTGCCGAAGAACAGCAGCATGGCGCCGAGCAGTGCGGCAACCATGGTTGCCATGATATAAAGCGTAATGCTGTCGAGCGACATCGCTCACTCCGAATGCTGGCAACGCTTCCGGTTGGCTTCCGGAATGACGTTGCGCGCCCATTGCAGCTCACACTGTGAGCGATAGCGCGTTCGCATTCAGTTTGCTTTCACAGGCAAGTTTTCAGGAAAAACCGCGACAAGTTCCGCGCAATACAACAGCAAACAAAGGCAAAAGCAGACGCAATCGGCAAAAAGGGCGCCCTGTAGGGCGCCCTTTTTCGTGAAAGCCGCATTCGCGGCAAATTGAAACGAAGCGATTAGCGCTTCGAGAACTGGAACGACTTGCGCGCCTTGGCGCGGCCGTACTTCTTGCGCTCGACCACGCGGGAGTCGCGGGTAAGGAAGCCGCCCTTCTTGAGGACAGAGCGCAAGTCGGGCTCGAAATTGGTCAGTGCCTTGGAGATGCCGTGACGCACTGCACCAGCCTGACCCGACAGGCCGCCGCCGGCAACCGTGCAGATCACGTCGTACTGGCCATTGCGGGCGGCCGCGACCAGCGGCTGCTGGATCATCATCCGCAGCACCGGGCGAGCGAAATAGACGTCGACCTCACGGGCGTTGACGGTGATCTTGCCGGCGCCCGGCTTGATCCAGACGCGGGCGACCGCGTCCTTGCGCTTGCCGGTGGCATAGGCGCGCCCATGCTTGTCGACCTTCTTGGTGTATTTCGGTGCGTCGGACGCGGCGGCGGCCGGCTTCAACTGCGACAGTTGATCGAGCGATTGAATGCTTTCGGCCATCTTATGCGGCCCTCATGTTCTTGCGGTTCATCTTGGCGATATCGACCTTCTCGGGCTGCTGCGCCTCGTGCGGATGCTCGGCACCCGGATAGACGCGCAGGTTGCCCATCTGAATGCGGCCGAGCGGACCACGCGGGATCATGCGCTCGATCGCCTTCTCCACCACGCGCTCGGGGAAACGTCCCTCGAGGATCTGGCGCGCGGTGTGCTCCTTGACGTGGCCGACATAGCCGGTGTGCTTGTAATAGGTCTTCTGCTCGCGCTTGCGACCGGTCAGCACGGCATGCGCCGCGTTGATGATGATGACATTGTCGCCGCAATCGACGTGAGGCGTGTAGGTCGGAAGATGTTTGCCGCGCAACCGCATGGCGACCAGCGAAGCGAGACGGCCGACCACGACGCCCTTGGCGTCGATCAGCACCCACTTCTTCGTCACCTCGGCAGGCTTTGCCGAAAACGTTTTCATCTGCTGTATCCTGGAAGGGGAAATCGGAGCGCGAAAAACGCAGCCGAACTGCGCGATCTTCTAGAGACAGATGTCGCGCCCGTCAACGCCCGATGGCAAAATTTATCCAAGCAAAAACAATAGGTTGCGAATATGGTGTTATATTACCTTACAAATCCTTATTTGTTTGGAATGGAATAGGTCGCCGTAACATGGGCAATCGGGTCGGGTGAATCGCTTGAAAACAGCGTGACTTCGCCGACTGCCAGCTGCTTTCCGAGCTTCAACAGCCGCGCTTCGGCCACGACATCCTGGTCGGCAGCGCCCTTGCGCAGGAAATTAATGTTGAGGTTGGTGGTGACCGCAAGCCCGACCGGACCGATCGCCGACAGTAGCACCACATACATCGCGCAGTCCGCGAGCGCCATCAGCGTCGGACCCGAGATGGTGCCGCCCGGGCGCAGCATCTTCTCGCTGTAGCGCTGGCGCACCCTGCAGGTTGTTCCATCGGCGTGCTCGATATTGACGTCCCCGCCAGTGCGAAACACTTGCGGGAAGACCTCGTGCAGGAATTCCTCCAGATCCGGCACGCTCATTTTCGCAACTGACATGTGTTCCCTGCCCTCGATTTGGGCCGTCTGTTACATTAGATTACACACATCACCAAAATGGAATTTCGAACATGCCCGCCCAGCCGCTCCGCGCTTCCGCATCCGATGCTGCGATCCTGTTGCGCGAGATGGCAGGCCCGGTCGTCATTCTCACCCTCAACCGCCCCGCGGCGCGCAACAGCCTGTCGGAAGCGCTGATTGCAGAGCTTCATGCGGCTTTGAATGAGATAGCCGAAGACAACAAAGTCCGGGCGGTCGTGATTGCCGCCAACGGACCAGCCTTCTCGTCCGGCCATGATCTGAAGGAACTCACCGCGCGCCGCAGCGACGCCGATGGTGGGCGGGCTTATTTCGGCCAGCTCATGAATGCCTGTAGCGCCATGATGCAGGCGATCGTCCATTCGCCGAAGCCCGTGGTTGCCGCGGTGCAGGGGATCGCGACTGCAGCCGGCTGCCAGCTCGTCGCAAGCTGCGACCTCGCGGTGGCCTCAGAGGCCGCGAGCTTTGCTACTCCCGGCGTCGATATCGGCCTGTTCTGCTCGACGCCGATGGTGGCTCTGTCGCGCAACGTTCCACGCAAGCAGGCGATGGAGCTGCTGCTCACGGGAGAGCCCGTTCCTGCCGCGACGGCACAAAGCATCGGCCTGATCAACCGCATCGTCCCTGCCGGGAGTGAACGCAATGCGGCGATCGCGCTCGCGCAACAGATCGCGCTCAAATCCACCCACACCGTCAAGCTCGGCAAGACCGCCTTCTATCGCCAGGCCGAGATGAGTCTCGCCGAGGCCTACGCTTACGCGGCCGAAGTCATGACCGAGAACATGATGGCGCGCGATGCCGAGGAAGGCATCTGCGCCTTCATCGAAAAGCGTGAGCCGAAATGGCAGGACCGATGAGGTTAGGCGACGTCATTCCGGGGCGGTGCGCAGCACCGAACTATGGTGCGCAATTGCGCACCTGAGAATCTCGAGATTCCGGGTTCGGTGCTTGCGCACCGCCCCGGAATGACGTCGCAAACGTCTCGCACCGAGCACATTTAAAATGAACCACGACAATTACTCCGACGATTACATCCGCGGCATCCTCAAGAGCGTGAAGACCATCGCGATGGTCGGCGCTTCGCCGGTCGAGGTACGGCCGAGCTACTTCGCGTTCAAATATCTGGTGCAGCGCGGCTATGACATGATCCCGGTCAATCCTGGCCATGTCGGAAAGAGCCTGATGGGCCGGCCGTTCGTGACCTCGCTCGCCGAGATCGGCAAACCGATCGACATGGTCGAGATCTTCAGAAACTCTGCTCACATCATGCCCGTCGTCGAGGAGGCGTTGAAGCTGAGCTCGCCGCCGAAGGTGATCTGGATGCAACTCGGCGGACGCGATGACGAGGCGGCGGCGAAGGCGGAAGCGCGTGGCATCAAGGTCGTGATGAACCGCTGCCCGAAAATCGAATACGGCCGGCTGTCGTCCGAAATTTCCTGGATGGGCGTCAATTCGCGCACCATCAGTGCCAAGCGTGCGCCGATACCGACACAGGGCATGCGGCTCTCGCTCAACCGGACGAGCGTCGGCGGCGGCACGACCGCCGCCTCCGATCGCGCGGCGAAGAACAGGAACGAGCAATCCTGACGCAATTGCGAAAGGATCATGTCGGCGGCCTCGCGCGGCCAGCATAACCTTTGCGAATTTGTCGCAACCTGCCGACCCGCCTTGACGATTGAAGCGCGGGGCTTAAGCATGCGCGCCTCGATTTCGCGAGCGAAAAACAGGACTCAAGGCAGGACTCAAAGGAATGACCGATCGCATCCCCGGATTTTCGACGCTGGCCGTGCATGCCGGCGCCCAGCCCGATCCGACCACTGGCGCGCGCGCAACGCCGATCTATCAAACCACCTCGTTCGTATTCAACGATGCCGATCACGCCGCCTCGCTGTTCGGGCTGCAGGCATTCGGCAACATCTATACAAGGATCGGAAATCCGACCAATGCGGTGCTGGAGGAGCGGCTCGCAGCGCTTGAGGGCGGCACCGCTGCACTTGCGGTCGCCTCCGGTCACGCCGCGCAAGTCGTCGTGCTTCAGCAGCTGCTGAAGCCGGGCGACGAGTTCATCGCAGCGCGCAAACTCTACGGCGGCTCGATCAACCAGTTCACCCACGCCTTCAAGAGCTTTGGCTGGAACGTTGCGTGGGCGGACACCGACGAACCCTCGAGCTTCGAGCGCGCGGTAACGCCGCGCACCAAGGCAATCTTCATCGAGTCCATCGCCAATCCCGGCGGCACCATCACCGATATCGAGGCGATCGCGGCTGTCGCCCGCTCAGCCGGCGTGCCCTTGATCGTCGACAATACGCTGGCGACGCCCTACCTGGTTCGCCCGATCGATCACGGCGCCGACATCGTCGTGCATTCGCTGACCAAATTTCTCGGCGGTCATGGCAATTCGCTCGGCGGCATCATCGTCGATGCCGGCACCTTCGACTGGTCGAAGGGCGACAAATATCCGATGCTGAGCGAGCCGCGGCCCGAATATCACGGCATCAGGATCCAGGAGACCTTTGGCAATTTTGCCTTCGCCATCGCCTGCCGCGTGCTGGGCCTGCGCGATCTTGGCCCCGCGCTGTCGCCGTTCAACGCCTTCCTCATTCTGACCGGGATAGAGACGCTCCCGCTGCGCATGCAGAAGCACTGCGACAACGCCAAGGCGGTGGCGGAATTCCTGGCGGGGCACCCGGCGGTCGCTGCCGTCAGCTATGCCGGGCTTCCCGGCGACAAGTACAACAACCTCGCGCGCAAATATGCGCCCCGGGGTGCAGGCGCCGTGTTTACCTTCAACCTCAAGGGCGGCTACCAGGCCGGCGTAAACCTGGTATCGAAGTTGCAACTGTTCTCGCACCTCGCCAATGTCGGCGACACCCGCTCGCTTGTGATCCATCCCGCCTCGACCACGCACAGCCAGCTCGACGACGCCGCCAAGGTCAGAGCGGGCGCCGGTCCCGACGTGGTGCGGCTGTCGATCGGTATCGAGGACAAGGAGGACCTGATCGCCGACCTGGAGCAGGCTTTGACAGCGTAGAGCATTAACCTCGTTCGCTCTGGTGGTCTCCCGTTAACGGATATTCAGGCATAGATTGGCCTGGAACCATCGGGCATGATTCGGGAGCAAGCGATGTTGCGGGCTGCGCTATTGACCAGTGTGATGATTGCGGCGATGACCCCATCATTCGCCGCCGACCAGATCGCTACGCCCCATGTGAAGCGCGAGGCGCGCGGCGCGCTGCCGCCCGGGCTTCCACGCATGCATTACAAAGCCCGCACGACGGTTGTGTACCAGCCGGCGCCACGGCCCGTCGTCGTGGTCGAAAACGATCCCGATGTCTTGATCTCGTCGTGGCCATCGACGCCGTTGTTGCCGGGCTCGTCGACCTTGCCCGGCTATTACGGCCGGCCCTTCGACTACGACTACCAGGGCCCGTACTATGGCGGCGGCCCCTATCCCGGCTATTTCTGGCGCCTGCCCTACGCTTGCGGCGTTTACGGCTATTGCTAGAGCGTTTTCGAGCGAAGTGGACATCGGTTCGCGTGAAGAAAACGCGTCAAACAAGAATCTAGAGCTTCGGTTCTGATTCAATCAGAACCGAAGCTCTAACCAGCCTGCGCGGCGAGCCCATTTGAGACGGCTTCTGCGTGACGCGCGGCGAGCCGCTCGGCCTGCATCACTGCAAGTGTCAGCACGGCGATTGCCACCGCCTGGTGCGACAGTGCGAGTCCGATCGGAACCTGGTTGAGCAAAGTGAGGATGCCGAGCGTCGCCTGTAGCGTGATCGCCGCAACCAGCCACAGCGCGCCGAAAACTGCGGCGCGGGGCGCACGCGAACGCAGCGCGTCGAATGCATGCAGCACCGCGAGCACGAACAGCGCATAGGCCGTCACGCGATGCTCGAATTGCACCGTGAGCGTATTGTCGAACAGATTGCGCCACCACGGCGCATCGAACCACAGCCGCGCGCCTGCAGGAATGAACGCGCCGTCGATCAGGGGCCAGGTGTTGTAGACGAGGCCCGCGCGCAGGCCCGCCACCAGCGCCCCGAGATAAAGCTGCACGAATGTGAGGGCGACCAGCACTATACTCGTGGTCCTTAGTCGCGCTGAAACGGCAAGCGGCTCGCGCTCGCCAAGCCGACGCAAGGTCCAGACGATTGACGCGTAAATCAAAAGCGCGAGCACGAGATGCGTCGCCAGCCGATAGTGCGAAACCTCTGTTCGTTCCGACAACCCCGAGGCCACCATCCACCAGCCGACCGCGCCCTGCAGCGCGCCAAGGCCGAAGATCAGCCACAGTCGCCGCTTTAGTTCCGCCCCGAGGGTGTAACGCCACAGGAAATAGAGGAATGGCAGCAGATAGACCATGCCGATCACGCGGCCGAGCAACCGGTGGCTCCATTCCCACCAGAAGATGGTTTTGAACTGCGCAATATTCATCCCCGCATTGAGCGCGGCATATTGCGGGATGTTCCTGTAGGCCTCGAACGCCGCGTTCCATTGCGCTTCACTGAGCGGCGGCAATGCGCCGGTGACCGGTTTCCATTCGACGATCGAAAGTCCAGACTCGGTCAGCCGCGTCGCGCCGCCGACCACGACCATGAGCGCGATCAGGACGGCGACCGTGAGCAGCCAGATGCGGACGGCGCGGTTGGCCGGGGCTGATTTTACCACAATTGTCATTAGCTGTGGCCGGACTGGCTTGAATGAACTGGCGCGCCCCTTATAGTCCGCCCCCTGTCGCGCGCAAGCCGCCCCAAGAGGCCCAAAACCCCACAATTCCGTCATGACCATCCGCACCCGCAAATTCTTCGGAGCCATCGCGCTGTTGTTGCTGGCGCTGGTCTGGGCGCTGACCGGCATGGCGGTGGCGCAGCTGCCGCTGCTCGCCAATTCCGGCTGGCTCCAGGCGATCTTCTATGTCGTGGCCGGCATGGGCTGGGTGCTGCCGGCGATGCCGATCGTAAGCTGGATGTCGCGGCCTCGGCCGGGCTAAGAGCATTTTCGAGCAAAGTGGACACCGGTTCGCGTGAAGAAAACGCGTCAAAACAAGAATCCAGAGCTTTGGTTCTGATTCAATCAGAACCGAAGATCCTCCAGGCGCGTCACATAGCATTCGCCCGCGTCGGCTGCACCGGCGCAAAAGCGATGCCGGACAGAAGCACGCGCATCGCGCGCAACGAGCGTCGCCGTCCGTCCCAGCTGATACGCGGCAGAGCACGTAAATTGGTGCGGCCTTCGGCCTCCACGATGCCTGAGATGGTTGAGACAGCGCTCGCGAAGCCGAGCTCCTCGGTCATCAGCACATGCGCGCGCCGCCAGGAATTGCGGTCGCCGTATGGATAGGCGAAATGCTTCACCTCCCGGCGCAATGCCGTCTCGGCCACCGCCCTCCCCATGCTCATCTCGCGCCGCGCGACCGCGTCCTTCAGGTTGGACAGCACGGGATAATTCACCGTCGCGCTGCCGAAGGTCACGTTAGGGTCAGCCGCGAGCGTCGCCAAATCGGCCCAGTCCATCGAAGCCTCGCGCGACACTTGCTTGAGATCGACCGCGTAGCGCGAACAGAGATCGTTGATGGCTGCCGAAAGCTCGGGCGGAGGAAGCATGCGCAGCCATCCCAAGATAAACGCGAACACGTCGTATTTCTCCTCGAGCGTGCGGATCGAAAAATGCCGCTCGTTCCGCTCGATCAACAGGCTCAGCCGGCTCTCCTTGGCGAGGATCGCCTCAAGCGCGAGCCACCAGGCTTCCCCGACCCCGTCAGGAAATGCGGTCGGCACATAGACGGTGAAGGGAACGCCATGTCGCGCCAGCACCGGGTAGGCATAGGTGATGAGATCCTTGCCGGCGCCATCAAAGCTCAGGCAAACGAAGCGCTTGCGCTCCGGCATGGTCACGGCGCGCCGGCAAACTTCGCCGATGTCCACGATGTCATAGCGCCAGCGCTTTAGCGCGCGGATGGTCCGGTCGAGAAATCGGGGCGTGATTTCGTCGGCTTTGAGCGGTTGGAACGACGCGCGGCGCGACGGCCGCACCCGCTGGAAGCGCAGGATGGCTCCGGCCCCTCGGTTCTCGATCTCGCCCCACAAGGCGCGGCCTGAGAAATAAGCGAGCTCAAGCTTGAGGCTCGTCAACCATCTGTCGTCGGATTCCAATGTCCCGCCCCCGGGCAATCGGGATATGTCAGCCCCGCGCCGCACCCTCATTACTCTTTGTTGACACTTCTTTGCAAAGGTCGGCCGAGGGTCAAAAGCGTAAAAATTTCCTGTCAATTTGGATCTGGCGATGAGCATGGCTGCCGCGATCGATAGCCGGACGGCCGAAGCGGTGTCGCGGTCAAAGCCACGCCGCATCGCGCAGGTCGACGTCGTCAGCGACTTCGGTTCCGCGGAACGGGCCTGGCGGAACCTGGAAACGCCAGGGCAGCTCTTCACGGCCTACCAGCGCTTCGAATTCCTGCAAGGCTGGCAGCACGAGGTCGGCGCCTGCGATGATACGACGCCGCTGATCGTGATCGCATATGATTCCGAGCGTCGCCCCCTCCTCCTGCTGCCGCTCGTGTTGAAACGCGTCCATGGCTTTGGCGTGGCGTCCTTCATGGGCGGCAAGCACACGACCTTCAACATGGCGCTATGGGACAGCGACTTTGCGATTGCAGCGAAGCGCGCCGATATCGAGACCGTGATCGGCGGGTTGCGGCAGCGTCGCGCGGCCGACGTACTCGCGCTCAGCCAGCAACCCCTGCGCTGGAACGACGTGACCAACCCGCTCGCCGCGTTCTCGCATCAGCCTTCGGTCAATGATTGCCCGGTGCTGAACATTGAGGCGGGCGCTGCGCCGCAGGCGCTGATCTCCAGCTCGCTGCGCCGCCGTCTCAAGGCGAAGGAAGGCAAGCTGAAACAGCTCCCCGGCTATCGCCATTACGTTGCCACTGAGGACGCGGACATCGCGCGCCTGCTGGAATGGTTCTTCCGCGTCAAGCCCGTGCGCATGGCGCAACAGCGGCTGCCGAACGTGTTCGTCGAAACAGGCGTCGCCGACTTCATCCGCAAGGCCTGCCTGACGCGGCGCCCGGGCGGCGGCCGCCTGATCGATATCCACGCGCTGGAATGCGACGAGGAGATCATCGCGCTCTATTCCGGCGTCGCCGACGGCCATCGCTTCTCGATGATGTTCAACAGCTACACGCTATCGGACCATTCGCGCTTCAGCCCTGGCCTGCTCCTGATCCGCAACATCATCGACCATTACGCCGCGCGCGGCTACCGCGCGATCGATCTCGGCGTCGGATCGGACGGTTACAAGCAGCTGTTCTGCAAGCGCGAGGAGCCGATATTCGACAGTTTCATCGCACTCAGCGGCCGCGGACGATTGGCGGCGGCTGCGATGTCGGCGGCTTCCTGCTCTAAGCACTTGGTGAAGCACAACCCGCCGCTGCTTTGGCTGGCGGATCGCGTGAGAAAGGCGCTGCGCTAAGACCGAAGCAGCTCAGAGCGTAGCGATTTCTTCGCTACTCAGGCCGCGACCACCTTCGGCGCAGCGTCGGTCGGATTGGACGGCTGCAGCGGCTTGCTCAGCATCGTCACCTCGGAAAAGCCCACCGCCTTGAGCTGCTCGCTCATCAGCCGGCGCGCGTCCTTCTCCATCGCTGCATCCGGCACCACGATGGCGCGGGCCTTCGTGGTGAGCAGCTCCGCGGGCAGGTCCGAGGCAAGACCGGCATTGAGCAGCACATGGTCATAGACCCGCAGAAGCGCGTCGATCGCAAGCGTTAGCCTGGGTGATTGCAACAGGCTGCGGTCAAATCCCGGACGCCCTGCGCTGACGAGGTGCACCCGCGACAAGCGATCGCGCGTGATCACCTGCGAGAACGAGGCCGCGCCTTGCATCAGTTCGGCAATCCCGGGCGCGACCGGATCGACGGAGGCCGCCTGGATCGCAGGCGAGGACGCCTCGAGGTCGACTACGACCACGCGGGCCTTGAGCGCGAGCCGCCGCGCCAGCGTCAGCGCGGTCAGCGTGATGGTCTCGCCGCCCGCGGTGCCGAGCACCGTGATCTTGTGCGCGGCCGGGCTTGCGCGACGCAGTATTTCCGCCAGCTGATCGATCTCGCTGAGATTTTCGGCCGTCTCCTCCAGGGTTTCCGTCAAAGCCTCGCTGATCGGCGGGCTCAGCGGAGGCGAAGATTCCAGGACAGGCAGCGCAGGCTCGACCTCCGGGGCAACGGCGGCCTTCGGCGCGGGAGCGGTCGCCGGGGCCGGCGCTACAGCGGGGGCCGGCGCAGGCAGGGTTGCGGCGAGCGCGGCCATCGCGCGCGGCGCGGTCATGCGCAGGAGCTCGCCGGTAACGATGATACCCGTGCTCAGGAACAGCGTTGCAAGCGTTGCGATCAGGACGATCGGCAGCTTCTTCGGATAGGCCGGGGTGTTGGAAACGATGGCGCGGGAAATGATGCGGCCGTCCGACGGCGCCGCATCGATGGTCTCACGCGTGTTCGCCTCGCGATATTTGGCGAGATAGGACTCGAGCAGGTCGCGCTGCGCCTTGGCCTCGCGCTCCAGCGCCCGCAGCTGGACGTCCTGGCCGTTGGTCGAGGAGGCCTGCTTCTTCAGCTGGTCGAGGCTCGCGGCCAGGCTCTCGACGCGCCCCCCGGCGATGCGCGCGTCATTTTCCAGCGAACGCGACAGCTTGGCGGCCTCATCCCTAATCTGCTGGTCGAGATCGGCGAGTTGAGCCTTCAGCTCCTTGATGCGGGGATGGTTGTCGAGCAGGGTCGAGGACTGCTCCGCAAGCTGCGCCCGCAGCGTGACCCGCTGCTCGGACAGGCGGCGGATCAGCTCGGAATTGAGCACCTCGGAAGCCTCGATCGGCTTGCCGTTCTGGAGCATCTCGCGGATCAGCCGAGCCTTGGCCTCCGCATCCGACTTCAGCGCCCACGCATTGTTCAATTGGGTGTTGAGCTCGCCGAGCTGCTGGTTGGACAGCGTGGTGTTGTTGGTGCCGACGAACAGGCTCGATTTGGAGCGAAAGTCCTCTACCCGCGCCTCGGCTTCCGCGACCTTCTGGCGAAGATTGTCGATCTCGCCGGACAGCCACTGGCTCGCGTCTCTCGCCTGCTCCCGCCGCGTATTCTGCTGCAGCACGAGATAGCCGTCGGCGATCGAATTGGCAACGCGGGCGGCGAGATCCGGATCGCGCGACTGGAATTCGACGACAATGACGCGCGACTTGTCGATCGCATAGGCGGTCAGGCGGTCGAAATAGGCGTCCAATACCCGCTCCTCCGGCGTCATCGAGAACGGGTCGCGCCCGATCCCGAACAGCGCCAGCAGCGATCTGAGCGGCGACAGGCCGTGCAGCACTGGATCGAATTCCGGCAATTCGGCGAGCTTGTTCTTCCTGATGATCTCACGGGCGAGGTCGCGCGACAGCACGAGCTGGACCTGGCTCGTGACCGCTTCCGCATCGACAGTCACACGCTCCTCGTTGCGCTCGCCATTGGGGCGCAGGAACACGTTCTCGCGCCCATCGATCAGGATGCGGGCTTCGGACTTGTAGCGCGGCGTGATGAGATTGACTGCCACGACCGAGAGCACCGCGGCGAGCAGGGTCGGCAGAATGATCCAGCGCCGCTTGCGTGCAATCGCCTCGCCCAACGCGCGCAGATCGATATCGCCGGCAAGCGCGCTTGACTGGGCGGAGACGGCAGGTTTCGCGATTGCGGCCTGCACGGGCTTTGCGGCGGCCTCAACGGCCTCAGCCTCGTCCCCGTCCCTACGCCAGAACGCCAAACGCATTGCAAACTCCCGCAGACGCCACGACTCCACCTCAACTCCGCCCGATTACACTCCATTAAGGTTGAGGCGGAGTTAAGCCTTGCGTCCTTCGCGGCCAGGAACGACTATGGGAATGCCCGTGGTTATGCTTTGTTAACCACGAAAGCCCCGATTCTGAATCGCGATTTTTCTTTGTTAGTTTTGCCTTGGGTCCTGACATGCGATGCCTGCGCGCCGCCTCTTCCATGATCGCCGCGCCCACGAGCGCACGCCGGTTCTGACATGTCTCCGCCTGTCGACCGGCCGCTTCGCATTCTGCATGCCGTGCGCCCGCCGGTCGGCGGAATTTTTCGTCATATCCTCGACCTCGCCAATGGTCAGGCCGCGCGTGGGCATCAGGTGGGCATCATCGCCGACAGCCTCACCGGCGGCGAACGCGCCGACAAGGCGTTCGCCGAAATCACGCCGCGCCTGAAGCTCGGGGTGCACCGGCTTCCCATTCACCGGGAGCCATGGCCGAGCGATTTCCGGGTCTGGTTTCATTTCATGCGCATGATCCGCGCGATGAAGCCTGATGTGCTGCATGGCCACGGCGCCAAGGCTGGCGCGTATATGCGCCTGCGGTCGCGCTCGCAAAATGTGGTCCGGGTCTACACGCCGCATGGCGGCTCGCTGCACTATGAGCCCAACACCCTCAAGGGCCAGCTCTACGGCCGTCTCGAGCGCGGGCTGATGAACTCCACCGACCTGTTCCTGTTCGAAAGCGCGTTTGCCCGCGACACCTACCAGCGCATGATCGGCACGCCTCGGAGCGTGGTGCGCTGCGTGTTCAACGGCGTCAGCGCGGAGGAATTCGATTCGGTCCCGAAGGCCGATGATGCCACCGACATCGTCTATGTCGGCGAATTCCGGCGCATCAAGGGTGCGGACCTCCTGGTCGACGCACTTGCGCGGCTTCATGCGGGAGGCAAGAAGCTGACGCTGACGCTTGCCGGCGACGGCGAGGAGATGCCGGCGCTGAAGGCGCAGGTCGAGCGTCTGGGGCTAAGCCAATCGGTGCGCTTCATCGGCCATGTGAAAGCGCGCTACGGCTTCTCCAAGGGGCACCTCCTGGTCGTGCCCTCACGCGGCGACTCCATGCCCTATGTGGTAATCGAGGCGGGCGCGGCGGGCATCCCGATGATTGCCGCTGACGTCGGCGGGATTCCGGAAATCTTCGGACCCCAGGCCCAGTCGCGGTTCGCCCCGAGCTCTGTCGACGCGATGGCCAATGCGATTCAAGCGGCCCTCGCCGATTCCACAACGGCGCAGGCGCGCGCCAAAACCCTGCGCGAGCGCATCTTCCTGTATTTTTCGCAGAAGGCGATGGTCGATGGGGTGCTTGCCGGTTATCAGGACGCTTTCGCCGCGCTCGCCGCCGATTCGAAATAGTTCATTTACCCTCATTTACCAGGCTAACAGTTTCTTCCGATTTGTCCGCTAAGCCCGACTTTGGGGGCATTCCGCAACTACGCACAGGCATAAGTGGCGGGCAACAACGGGACCTGGACGACAGTGGAACCGATCAACGCACGCTCGATGTTGGATGCTGCGGCCTCAAGCGCAGCGATCGCACCGGCCGGCCGCCCGCCGGTCGAACGACGGCGGCGGCTTTCGCCGGCAGCGCTAGCGGTGACCGACCAGAAGGTCGCCCGTGCCTATTCGCCGATCGTGATCGCCGGCGTCGTTCGTCTCGCCGATTTTCTCCTGCTAAGCGCGGTCGGCATCGCCGTCTATTTCGGCTATGTCGTCCCGCTCGATGGCTTCCGCTGGGAATATATCGCGGCGATCTTCGGGATGACCACGGCCGCTGTGATCTGCTTCCAGGCCGCCGACATCTACCAGGTGCAGGTGTTTCGTGGCCAGCTCCGCCAGATGACGCGGATGGTCTCGTCATGGGCCTTCGTGTTCCTGCTTTTCATCGGTGCCTTCTTCTTCGCCAAGCTCGGCGGCGCGATCTCGCGGCTGTGGCTGTCCGCCTTCTTCTTCCTTGGCCTTACCGTGCTTGTTGCTGAACGCCTTGCGACGCGCGCGCTGGTACGCCGCTGGGCCCGCCGGGGCCGGCTCGATCGCCGCACGGTGATCGTCGGCGCCGACGGGAATGGCGAGCAGCTGGTCAGGGCGCTCAACGAGCAGGTTGACACCGACATCCACGTGCTCGGCGTGTTCGACGACCGCAATGACGACCGCGCGATGGACACCTGCGCGGGCAGTCCCAAGCTCGGTAAGGTCGACGACATCGTCGAATTTGCCCGCCGCACCCGCGTCGATCTCGTGCTGTTCGCGCTGCCGATCTCGGCGGAGACGCGTATCCTGGAGATGCTCAAGAAATTGTGGGTGCTGCCGGTCGATATCCGCCTCTCCGCCCACACCAACAGACTGCGCTTCCGTCCCCGCTCCTATTCCTATCTCGGCAAGGTACCGACGCTCGACATGTTCGAGGCGCCGATCACCGACTGGGACCTGGTGATGAAATGGCTGTTCGACCATATCGTAGGTCTGATCGTGCTGCTCGCCGCACTGCCGATCATGGCGCTGGTCGCGCTTGCCATCAAGTTCGACAGTCCGGGCCCGGTGCTGTTTCGCCAGAAGCGCTTCGGCTTCAACAATGAGCGCATCGACGTCTTCAAGTTTCGCTCGCTCTATCATCATCAGGCCGATCCGACCGCATCGAAGGTCGTGACCAAGAACGATCCGCGCGTCACCCGCGTCGGCCGCTTCATCCGCAAGACCAGCCTTGACGAGCTGCCGCAGCTCTTCAACGTCGTCTTCAAGAGCAACCTCTCGCTCGTCGGCCCGCGCCCGCATGCGGTGCAGGGCAAGCTGCAGAGCCGCCTGTTCGATGAGGCCGTCGATGGCTATTTCGCCCGCCACCGCGTCAAGCCCGGCATCACCGGCTGGGCCCAGATCAACGGCTGGCGCGGCGAGATCGACAATGAGGAGAAGATCCAGAAGCGCGTCGAGTTCGACCTCTATTACATCGAGAACTGGGCGGTCCTGTTCGACGTCTACATCTTGCTGAAGACGCCGATCGCGCTGATGACCAAGAACGAGAACGCGTATTGAAATTTTGAGTTCTTCGTACCGTTGTCATCGCCCGGCTCGACCGGGCGATGACAGTGAGTGTGTGGCGTAAGCGTTGCGTATGCGTCGAGTAGGTAGAGCGTTTGATGGCCCATGCGGCGATAGCCGAATTCTCGTCAACGACGGCGGCGCCCGGCACGCGCGCCCTGCAGCGCGCGCTGGTATGGCTGGTAGGCGCATCCGGCGCCATCGTCTTCATCGAACCGAGCCCCTATGAAATCGTGACGCTTACCGCGGCCGCGCTGTTCTTTGCGACCGGCTTGCGACTGCGGCTGGTGTTCATGCCGCCTATCCTGCTGCTCGTGCTCCTTAATGTCGGCTACAGCATCGGCGCGATTCCGCTCTATGACCAGTCCGATGTATTCAGCTGGATCATGACCTCCTGGTACATGGCGGTCACAGTGATCTTCTTTGCCATGCTGCTCGCTGAGGACACGCCCGCGCGCCTTGACATGTTGCGCCGCGGTCTCATCACCGGTGGCATGATCGCCTCGCTTGCGGCGATCGGTGGCTACTTCAACCTCGTGCCCGGCGGCCACGATCTGCTGACGCTGTATGAGCGCGCGCGTGGCACCTTCAAGGATCCGAACGTGCTCGGCGCGTTCCTGATCCTGCCAGCGCTGTTCGCGCTGCAGGGCGTGGTCACCGAGCGCCTCGCGAAAGCATTTCGCAACGCGATCGCCTTCGGCATCGTGTCGCTCGCCATTCTGCTCGCGTTCTCACGCGCCGCCTGGGGCGGCCTGATCCTGACCTCCGCATTCATGCTGGCACTGATGGTCCTGACCAGTCAATCGCGGGCTGAGCGCTCGCGCATCGTCGTGATCACCGTGCTCGCCGTCCTCATCGGCGCGCTCCTGATCGCTGTGCTGTTGTCCTTCGATTCGGTCGCGGACATGTTCAGCCAGCGCGCCAGCTTCGACCAGAGCTATGACGAAGGGCGCTTCGGCCGGTTCGGCCGTCACATCCTCGGCGCCGACATGGCGCTCGATCTTCCCTTCGGCATCGGTCCCTTGCAATTCCACCAC
>Ga0307474_10000983_pt1 | contig 20711 bp, 16 predicted proteins | sample atmos_gasesECM1C_2_FD_203312 | JGI IMG/M metagenome (GOLD analysis project Ga0307474, IMG submission 203312) | Hardwood forest soil microbial communities from Morgan-Monroe State Forest, Indiana, United States - atmos_gasesECM1C_05 | ecosystem: Environmental > Terrestrial > Soil > Temperate... | reverse complement strand
GTGATGAAGCGGTTTGAGTCTGATCACTGTCGTCCAACTCGGCACTGTTGACTACGCCACTGGACTCCGTCTCCAGCAGCAACTGATCGACCTGCGCAAAGCGGAAAAGATTGGCGACGTCCTGCTCTTGCTCGAACACTCGCCTGTCATCACTCTCGGGCGCAACGCAAAAGCCGCCAATGTGACTGCCCCCCCGGAACTCCTCCTCCAGCGCGGGGTTGAACTTTTTGAGTGCGACCGTGGTGGCGATGTCACCTTCCATGGTCCTGGACAGATCGTCGGCTACCCACTCTTTGACCTGCGCGGTTTCGCCACACCAGATGGCAGACGCAATACTCTAGGTGCCGTCGACTTCGTCCGACGCCTGGAGGAAGTCTTGATCCGAACCTGCGCCGACTTTGCCATCCCCAGCAGGCGCATTCAGGGCTTAACCGGCGTCTGGACCGATGCTGGAAGCCCCTATGCTCAGGCGGGGACCGCCGCCGTTGGGCAAGCTCAGGGCTGGCTCTCGGCTGTCCAGCGAAGCGAGGCGGGCCCGCAAGAGAGCGGAGCCAGCGGGCATGAGGCTAAACTCGCCGCCATCGGCGTGCACATCTCCCGCTTCGTTACCTCGCACGGTTTCGCCCTGAACGTAAATACTGACCTAAGTTTCTTCAACCTGATCGTTCCTTGCGGAATCACATCAAAACCCGTCACTTCGATGCAGAATGAACTCGGGCATCCACTCGACCTGACCACCGTCTCCGACTCCATCTCCCGTAACTTCGGAACCGTCTTTTCCAGTCAAATGCTTTGGGTTGAGACAATTGATGCGCTCCTGGGCCGCACCGTCGGGGTTCCGTTGCAACCTCCCGCCGACCTCCGACGACTCCATCAAGAAGACGACTCTACCTGGGCCTGAGGAGTTGAACCGTCCCTCGAGACCGCACAGCCTACCTTTCCAGCCGCTGCTCGCCCACATGCTGGATGCACTCTTCCAGCACTTCGAGGGCAACGTCGGCTTCTTCTTCCGTCACCACCAGCGGCGGACACAGTCGGATCGTGCTCGGCCCGCAACCTAAGAACAGCACGCCATGTTCGAAAGCCCTTTCAATAATCAGGTCGCGCTCTGCGGCACCATACTCTTTGGTCGTCTTATCTTTCACAATGTCGACGCCGATCATCAATCCGCGGCCGCGCACATCGCCCACCAGCTTGAGCCTCGCTGGCCAGTCTGCCATGCGCTTCATCATATGCTTGCCGACTTCCGCGGAGTGCTCCAGAAGATTCTCTTTTTCAATCACGTCGAGCGTGGCCAGCGCGGCCGCCACGCACACGGGATTGCCCCCAAACGTGGACGCGTGCGAACCCGGCACCCAGTCCATGATTTCAGAGCGGGTCAGCGTGACGCTCAAGGGCATGCCGGACGCAATTCCTTTTGCGATGCAGATCATGTCCGGCTCGACACCTGTGTGCTCAACCGCCCACCACTTGCCGGTACGCCCCACCCCGCTCTGCACTTCATCGAGCACCAGCAAGATTCCGTGACGATCGCAGATGCGACGCAATTCCTGCATGAAAATCGTTGGCGCTACCACGTAGCCGCCCTCGCCCTGCACCGGCTCGACAAAAATTGCCGCTACTTCTTCGGGCGCGAGAGTTGTCTTGAAAAGCTTTTCTTCGATAAAGCGCGCGCAGCCTAAAGCGAAAGCCTCTGCGTCCTGCGGACCTCCGGAGCACCCGCGATAAACGTCGGGATAACGTACGTGCGTCACCCCCGGCATGAGAGGCGCAAAGCGGCGCCGTTGCTGGGGTTTCGAGGCGGTCAGGGACAAGGCGCCCATGGTACGGCCATGAAAAGCTCCGAAGAACGCGATGATGTTCTGTCGCTTGGTGTGATAGCGCGCCAGCTTAAGCGCGCACTCAATCGCTTCCGCGCCGGAGTTGCCGTAATAAATTTTGTGGGGCCCGGGCATGGGCGCGATCTTTGACAGACGCTCCGCCAGTTCGACCATGTTCTCGTAATAAAAATCGGTGCCCGACATGTGGATCAACTCGCCAGCCTGCTTCTGCATGGCCGCAACCACATGGGGATGGCAATGGCCGGTTGAAGTCACGGCAATACCGGCGGAGAAATCGTAGAACTCGTTGCCGTCCACGTCAGTGACCACAATGCCGCGGCCACTCTTGGCCACCAGAGGATAGGAACGCGTATACGACGGCGAAATATATTTCTGGTCGTTCGCGAGCACGCGCTTCGCATTGGGTCCGGGCAAGGCGGTCTTGATTTTCGGTCCGGCAGTCGCAGTTATGGTTTTCGTGGTCATGGAATCCTCCGGGTGCAGCTGTCGATCGTTAGCTCGCAGTTGTAAGCGAACGGAACCCCGGAATGCGCGGCCCTGTTCGGGCGTACGCAGGTCGAGGCGAATCAGATGGAGGAATTGTTAGTCGCTACCGAAGAGACTGGGACGAAGACGGGAAGGCAAATTCGCGCGATAGCGCCGTGGGCACACCAGGCAGTGCAGCCAGCACTCGGGCAGATGCGAATTGGGAACGTTGCGCAGCATCGGTAAACATGTCCTGTGAGCCATTATACTTGGCGCGGGCGCGCCGCGTAACCCCCAATTTCAGCGGCGCATTAGGATCAGGCCGCGGCGGCACCAAAGTAACGTACCCCTTCCGGCGCGAGTTATTTTTAGAAGACGAACGTTCGCCTTCCGCTGTAGAGGGCGCCAGCTAATGGCAAAGCGCAGCTCTAGAAATTAAGCCTCAGAGCAAACTGAATCAGCCGTGGATTATTGACCGTATTGTTGACCACTCCGAAACTGGAGGGAGTATTGATGTCCTGCTGTCCGGTGTCGGCGAAACCGTTCAGGAAGAACTGGGCGTGGTTAAGCAGATTAAAGAACTCAGCCCGGAATTGCAAACTCATGCTTTCGCGGAAAGGGAAATTCTTGATGACTGAGAAGTCCGTGTTTACAAAGCGCGGGCCATACACCGGAGCGCGTGGGGCTGTACCCAGTTCGCCGGGCGGGGCCTTCGCGAAAGCGCAAGGGTTGAACCAGTTCTGCAGCGTGTGGATCTTCGTCGGGCAGCCTGTATTGCCGCCTTCGTCGCCGGCTCGGTTCGGATCCCCCACTAAGTTCGGGCGCTGAAAAGAGTCTCCATTATAGGAGAAATCAACCCCCGCCCCACCACCGCTATCGACCACAAACAGCGGGAATCCGGATGTCGCTCGTTCGATCACATTGACTTGCCAATGCCCAAGGATAGCGTTGGTGGCGCCGCTCCAGCTGCTGCCATACTTCTTGCCTTTGCCGAAAGGCAGGTCATAGAGGACGCTGGCGGTAAAACTGTTATTGAGGTTCAGCTGAGATAAGCCCCAATCCAGCTTCGCAGTGCCCGGCAACGGGTAATAGAGCGCACCTGGGTTGGTGCCGAGACCGTCGGTCAGGCCGGTATCGAAATTGCGGGAATAGGTATAGCCGATCAGAGCGTAGAGACCATGCCGCGTGCTCTTAGTCTCGGCTTTGACCTGCAAGGAATCATAACGGGCGGCACCGATGCTGTTATTGATGTCAACACTTTGAAAGATCCCTCCGCCAGGCTGGTTCACCGTGTAAGGGAAGAATCCAAAGCCGCAGCCCAGCGTGTAGCCAGGCGTGAAATTTGCACCGCCCGGGCAGGCGCTGGGATCATTGAGGTTTTCGTTGAACTGGCCGACTAGAATATGCGCACTGCGGGAACCGCCGTACCCCACCGTCAGCACCACATTTCCCGGCAACTGGCGCTCGACGTTCAGATTGAATTGCTGAATCACGCCTTGCTTAAGGTTGCGGTTCTCAGACTGGATGGTTCCCGTATAGAGCAGAGGATTCACCGGCGAGCTCAAGACCGCGCCGCCAGCCACGGGCGTGGAAGAAGGCGTACCAGCCGCGACAAGGAAGCCATTCGAGAGACCGCAGCCGGTGCTAGTCGGCGTGGCACAAAGCCCTCCCGTATCCACTTCCGCATAATATGGAGGATTCTGCCACAACCCCTGTCCACCCTGGTTCCACGCGGAATCGTGGACGATACCGTAGCCCCCCCGAATAGCCGTCTTCTCGCTGCCCATGGGCTTCCAGGCGAATCCGACCCGGGGTTCCAGAGCGGTTTTGTCAAATTGAATACCCACAGCCCCATTCGTAGGGACGCAGACCGTGCAGCCGCTTATGCCCGGGCTGTTTTTCGGGACGAACCACTTAAGGCTCGCAACATCGAAATTCGCCTGCCGGTTGGCCTCCTCGGTTACCGGCGTCGCCAGGGCCCAGGCAAATCCGAGATTCACGGTCAAATTGGGGGTGACCCGCCAGTTATCCTGCACGAAGGGTCGAAACAGTTTCCAGCGGCGGCCCGTAGTTGCTCCCAGAAATGTTTGATCGTGGGCGGCAAAAACACCCATGCTGCCCAGAAGTAAGTCGGCGATGTTGTCTCCGGTCGCAGAGCCGACATTTACAACGAAGCCGTCCTGGAAAGCGTTATTTCGAATATTCATTTGCTCGGCGCGAAACCCCAGTCCGGCCCGGATCTCGTGTTTGCCATGAACCACGTCGAGCGTATCGGAAAGCGAATAGACGTTGGTTCCGCCCTGGTAGGGCGCGAATCCGCGGTCGCCGATAGAAAAGTAAGCCGACATATCGAACGAAGTCAGACCGCAGCTTACGCATTCCTGGGACGCCTGGTTCAGGCTGGCGGGATATCCGGTAATGCTGTCGCAAGAGCTGGCCAGGTCCGCCCCCGGGATGCCGAGCTTTGCCGCTTCGCACGTGCCCGTGCCAAACGAGAGAATGTGGTTGAAAATTCGGTTGTAGCCGACGGTGGCCTGGTTAATCAAGTTCGGAGAAAAGACGTGGGTTTCGGTGATTACAGCATTCCGGCCGTGGTTTTCAATGTGCTGGTTACTGCCAAAGGCGTTGGCTTCCGACCATGTCGGCGAGCCTCCGGGCACAAAGTTCGTTGCCTGGTCGTAGCTGAAGCGGGCGAACGCGGAATCCTTGCTGGAGAAATTGTGGTCCAGTCGAACGTCCCAAGTCCCCTCGTTGAGCTTCCTGACTGGCTGGTTCTCGTAGTTGAAGCCACCTGCGGGGTTCGCATTGGGCGTTGGATAAAGCAGCGCTACTCTCGCGCCAATCGGATTGACCAAGGCGCCGGGAATCGTGGCGCAGGGCTGGCCCAGGCCGGGAGTCTGTGATCCGCTCGCCAGTACCGGCTCGGGTGTTTTAGTGCCGGGTACACATAGAAAGGACGCTCCGCCCGCGCCGTAAGGATTCGTTGGTGTAACGCCGAGTGGATCGCTGCTGAAATCGTAGTCCCCGGCGGCGTCGAAGGGCGTCGTCATTCCAGTCGTAGGAACGAAGCCAGTAAAAGGCACCCCCTCACGTTGCATTTTGGCCTGATAATCGAGAAAGAAAAATGTTTTGTCCCGCTTGATGGGCCCGCCCAGCGAACCTCCAAACTGATTCAAATTGAATTGTTGCTTGGACGTAAAGAAAAAGCGAGTGGCATCAAGCTTGGTATTGCGGAAGAACTCAAACAGAGAACCGTGCCACTGGTTTGATCCAGATTTCGTGGTCACCAATACCGTGGGGCCGGCGCGCTCACCGTATTCGGCCGAGTAGTTGTAGGTCAGTACCTTGAATTCCTGGATGTCGTCGATCTCGGAAAAAATCGCAATTCCGCCCTCATCCAGTTGGTTGTTATCGTTGCCATCGAGCAGCCAGTCGGTTTCCTGTTCGCGCGAACCGCCCGAGGAAAGCGAAAACGAACCGCGAGTGGCGGCTTCGCTGCTGGCAGCGCTGGTGAAGAAGCTGACTGGGCTGGTGGATGAAGTCGTGCCCGGCGTCAGGGTGGCCAGCTGAACAAAGTTGCGACCATTCAACGGGAGGTCCGCGACTTGCTCGGAGGTAATGACTTGGCCGAGCGTTGGATTCGCGGTCTCTACCGCCACTTCCGTAGTGCTAACTTCAACCGACGTGTTCACTGACGCCGGCGCCAGCGAGAAATCCAATTCGCGATGTTCATCGACTTGCAACCGAACATCCTTCTGCTCCATGGTCTGGAATCCCTGGGACGTCACTCGAATTGTGAACTGCGCTACCGGCAGTAACGGAATCAGATAATGTCCGGAGTCGTCAGTTTTCGCCTCACGGGAAAGACCGGTGTCCTGGGAACTCACCTTCACCGTTGCCCCCGAGACTACAGCGCCGGCTTTGTCGGAAACGGTTCCCGAGAAGCTGCCGGTGGCCTGACCATGCAGGAATGGAACGCCTGAGAACCCAAGCCAACAGAAAACCGCGACGAGCAGCGCCCTCTTATTCAGCATCAAAGCTCCTCTTGGCGGTCCTCACCGAATGACGGAATAGAGTCTCCGTTCCGCAGATGAAAGTTTTGGAGGACTTGGACCGTAGAGAGGCCTTATAAATGGCAACTCCTTACGAAGTCAAGCCTTTTCGGTACCCGCAAACGAGCACTCTGTGCCAAATTTCCGAACTGGCACACAAGAATTTCCGCAGCAGAGTCTGGACGCGCTTAGCTCTCGCCCCGGCTCGTCCACTCCGCATCGAAGCGCTGCCGATCATAAAAGGATTTTTGTGTTCCTACCCCCGTGGTTGAAAGTGCCGCATACAAATTAGCCCGCCGCACCGCCTCTTGTTCCGGTACTCCTTCCGCGAGAAACACAGCGAAGCTCCCGATGAATGCGTCACCCGCGCCGGTGCTGTCGATGCTTCTCACCGGAAACGCAGACACGTGTTCGCTTACCTCACGGCCCGCCAGAAGACATCCATTCGATCCCAAGGTAATAATGACGCGGCGAATTCCATCTCCTGTCAGTTTTTCTGCGCATCCCCTCGCGTCGTCGAGACTTCGTACCGCAATTCCTGTGATGGTTTCGGCCTCACTCTCGTTGGGAACGAAATAATCCAGGCCGGTCAGTTCGCGCATGTCTACCGCCTGCCCGGGAGCAGGATTCAGGATGCATCGAATCCCGTTTTTTCGCGCGAACGCTACCGTGTAATAAACAGTCTCCAGAGGAATCTCAAACTGGAGAACGATGCAGTCTGCGGCCTTCAACATCTCGGCAGCTCGATCCACATCCGCTGGTTTCAGCGCGTCGTTCGCTCCCTTGACAACCAGAATGCGGTTTTGTCCGTCCGGATCGACGAAGATCGGGGCAACGCCGCTCGACAAGCCTTCCACCTGTTTGACGTGGCTGGTGTCGATACCCAACCTCTTGAAGTTGTCGATTGTGGCTGGACCAAAAAGATCGCTTCCCACGCGCGCGACCATGAATACATCCGCGCCGCACAGACGCGCAGCGACCGCCTGATTCGCGCCCTTGCCCCCGAATCCAAGATCGAATCTCTGACCGAAGATGGTCTCTCCCGGCTTCGGAAACCGGTCTGCAAACGTTGTCAGATCGATGTTGGCACTGCCAACCACCGCAACTCTTGGACGAGCGGGCATAATTTGTTGAGAGAGTGCTAGCGAGCGCCGAGTTTATTTGGGGCGCTTGATTGTGTCAATCGCCATCGCGACTGGCAGATCACTCACCGTAAGGAACCCAGATATTTTTCACTTGGGTGGCGTGTTGCAAGAACCACCGGCCTTCCCCTTGCTTCGCGTCAAACCAGTCAATGGCGCGGCCTTCGTTGGTGAATACCTGTTTCAAGTTTCCCACTGAAAATGACTTCGCCGCCTCGGCGTTGGATTCGTCCGAAAAACACCAGACTGCATCCACGTCAGCGTGTTCGGCGATGGTCTTGAGAAGTTGTGATGCATATCCAGTGACCAGGTTCACGGCGCCGTCAGGCAGGTCACTGGTGTCGAAGACCTGATACAGATCTCCCACAATGAGCGGATAGAGTTCCGAGGGGACGACGATGGCCGTATTGCCCGCCGCCAACACTGGCAGGACGACAGACAACAAACCTAAAAGCGGTGCATCGTTAGGACAAATGATTCCGACCGTGCCGATCGGCTCATTCATTGCGATGGCGATGGTTCGCGATGGCGGATTGTGCACTGCGCCGTCGAACTTGTCAGCCCACGCCGCATAGGAGAAAATCCGCTCGATGCTGGCCGCGACTTCCTTGGCCGCCTGTGCCTCGCCGACGATAGCTGCCAACCGGCGAGAGATTTCTTCCTGACGCAGCGAGAGATTTTCCGCCATGTAATAAAGAACCTGGGCGCGGTTGTGGGCCGTAGTCTTAGCCCAAGTCGTTGCTTTGCGCGCGGCCTCTACCGCGTTCCGAATATCCTTTCGATTTCCGAGTGGCGCCTCCCCCAGCAGCTCCCCGCGCTGGCCTCGCACTTCAAAGCTGTAGCCTGAATCGGGTCTCGCCTGCTTGCCGCCGATGTAGAGCTTCACCGTGCGGTCTATGGTCCCATCCGCCGGTTGTCCATCCCTTGAGGCCTCGGGTTTGCGCTCTGAAGCGGAAAGCTGAGGAGCACTCTTGAACCAGGATGGCTCAAGATATTCAAGCAACCCCTCGCGTCCGCCCTCGCGTCCGTAGCCACTCTCGCGGTAGCCGCCGAACCCGCACGCGGCGTCGAACATATTGGTGCAATTCACCCAGACCACGCCGGCCTTGATCTGCGCCGCCACTTCGAGAGACACGTTGATACTCTCGCTCCACACACAGGCCGCCAGGCCATAGACGGTGTTGTTGGCCAGTTCCACCGCCTCGGCGGGGGTTCGAAATGTCATCGCAGCCAGTACGGGTCCGAAAATTTCTTGCTGCGCAACCGCTGAAGTTGGATGCACATTGCTCAGCAGAGTGGGGGGGAAGTAGAGCCCACGGGCCGGCATCTCGATCTGCGGTTGCCAACAGGTTGCGCCTTCGGCTACTCCCTGATCCACGAGACGACGAATGCGTTCGAGTTGCACCGGAGCGACGATGGCGCCAATATCGATCGCTTTGTCCAGGGGCGAACCGACGCGGAGCGTGCTCATGCGGCTCCGAATTTTTTCCATGAGCGCCTCCGCGATGCTTTCCTGCATCAGCAGACGCGAACCCGCACAGCAAACTTGTCCTTGATTGAGCCAGATTCCATCGACCAATCCTTCGACCGCACTGTCGAGATCAGCGTCCTCAAAGACAACAAAAGGTGATTTGCCGCCAAGTTCCAGCGAGAGCCGTTTGTGACTCCGGGCAGTTGCACTGCGAATCGCGCGCCCAACCTCGGTGGATCCAGTGAATGCAATTTTGTCGACGCCGGGATGCTTTACCAGCGCCTCGCCGGTGGACCCATCGCCGGTGACGATGTTGACCACCCCGTTCGGCAGGCCGATCTCCTGGCAAATCTCGGCAAACGCCAGCGCGGTTAGCGGAGTGAACTCCGCCGGTTTCAGCACCGCCGTGTTTCCGGTAGCAATGGCCGGCGCAATTTTCCACGCCAGCATGAGCAATGGAAAATTCCACGGGATGATCTGTCCGACGACTCCGCAGGCTGAGTAGTTCGGGAACTCCGTATCCAGCAGCTGTGCCCAGCCGGCGTGATGGTAGAAGTGACGGACGACGAGCGGGATATCGAGGTCGCGGCTCTCGCGAATCGGCTTGCCGTTATCGATGGTTTCAAGTACCGCGAGCCGTCTCGAATGTCTCTGAATGGCACGGGCCATGGCGTACAAATAACGGGCCCGGGCATGCGGCGTAAGAGACTGCCACTCCGGAAATGCCTTTCGCGCTGCCTCGACCGCGGCATCAATATCCGCAGCCGATCCCTGTGCCACCGTCGCGATTTTTTCTCCAGTAGACGGATCGGTCGAGTCGAAGAATCCGCCTTCGATTGGTTGGCGCCACGCACCGCCAATGAAGTGACCGAACTGGCGTTGATGCCGGTCGAGCCACAGCAGTGCATCCTTCGGATCTTCCGGCGCCGGACCATATTCCAAAGTGAGGAATTTCTCGGCTATGCTCATTTGAAGTTTTTCGCTTTCTTCCTCGTCCGGCTTCTATGCAATCGGATGCCGGTATTCTGCGGAGTACCGCCCGGTGGCGTAGTGTTCCAGCTGCCGCTCAATGTCATTCAACAGTCCGCTTGCCCCGAAACGAAAGAGTTCGGCTTTCATCCAAGGTGTTCCCAGTTCTTCTTTCATGAGGGCCAGCCATTGCGTCGATTGCTGAGCCGTACGAATCCCACCAGCCGGTTTGAAACCCACCGCCATCCCCGTTTCCTGCGCATACTCGCGAATAGCTCTGGTCATCACGAAGCCAACGGGAAGTGTGGCGTTAATGGATTCCTTGCCGGTTGAGGTCTTGATGAAGTCCGCTCCTGCCATCATCGCGACGAAGCTGGCGCGCGCGACGTTGCGCAGCGTGAGTAGGTCGCCCGTGCCTAGGATCGCTTTCATGTGGCAGTGTCCCGCAGCTTGCCTGAATTGGGCAACTTCGTCGTATAGTTCTTGCCATTTCCCGCCGAACACATGCGCCCGCGTGATTACAATGTCGATTTCATCAGCGCCGGCCTCAACTGAGCGGCGAATTTCCGCCACACGTTCCTGCATGGGTGATAGTCCGGCCGGAAATCCCGTCGAGACCGCGGCCACTCGAACGCCGCTGCCCTCAAGCGCTCTGACCGCAGTTTCAACGAAGCGGTGGTAAACGCAGACCGCGGCTGCCTTGATCCCGAGCTCCTCGATTTGCAGCTGCTTTGCCAATTCGTGTTGAATTGGCTGCCGTGCTTTGGCACAAAGCCGGCGCACGCGTTCGTTCGTGTCGTCGCCGGAAAGTGTGGTCAGGTCCATGCAGGAGATAGCCCGCAGAAGCCACGCGGCCTGCCATTGTTTTTTCACGGTTCGCCGGGCGACATGCGTCTGCGCGCGGCGCTCCACCGCGCTGGTGTTCACGCGCACCTGCTTGACCCAATCAAGATTCAGCGGAATGCCGCGATTTGACAGCAAGGGATGGCCAGAGAGCGTAGCGATGGGTGCCTGGGAATCCTGCACAACTTTGCCAGCTGTCCCGTCATGAGCGCGGTCAGCAACCCCGAAATGCTTCGTGTGATCCTCTGACATCATCTTGCCTCGCACCGTAGATTGTACGGCAGAAGCTCAGCCCGCCGCAGTTTTCTGCTATAGTTTCGTTCCTCGGAGGTCCAATTCCCATGCCTCGAATTGTGCGCTGTGCCTTGATTCAAGCCAGCAATGCCCTCAGCACAGAGCGTCCGCTCGCCCAGATCCGAAAAGCGATGATCGACAAGCATCTGAAGTTGATCCAGCAGGCGGCGCGAAAGAAAACGCAGATCTTGTGCCTGCAGGAGCTTTTTTACGGTCCTTATTTTTGTGCGGAGCAAAACGCTCGCTGGTATGAACTCACCGAGCGAGTGCCGGACGGTCCCACTGTGCGCATGATGCAAAAGATCGCCGCCAAACATCGCATGGTGATTGTGGTTCCCGTCTACGAAGAGCAGATGCCTGGAGTGTATTTCAATACTGCCGCCGTGATCGATGCCGACGGCCGCTATCTTGGGAAATATCGCAAGCACCACATTCCGCACTGCCATCCCGGATTCTGGGAGAAGTTCTACTTCACCCCAGGCGATCTTGGGTATCCAGTCTTCGAAACCAAATATGCGCGGGTCGGAGTTTACATTTGCTACGATCGTCATTTTCCCGAGGGCGCCCGCATTCTGGGATTGAATGGAGCCGAAATCGTATTCAATCCTTCTGCAACCGTAGCGGGTCTCTCGGAATACCTGTGGGAACTCGAACAACCCGCGCACGCCGTAGCCAATGGTTATTTTGTGGGCGCCGTCAACCGCGTGGGCATTGAAAAGCCATGGAGCATTGGGGAGTTCTACGGCAAGAGCTACTTCTGCAATCCGCGCGGCAAAATTATCGCCCAAGCCAGCCGGGATAAAGACGAAGTAGTGGTCGCCGACCTTGACTTGGACATGATCGCGGAAGTTCGTAAAGTCTGGCAGTTCTTCCGTGATCGTCGGCCGGAAAGCTATGGACCGATCACCGCGCAGACCGGACAAGCCGCGGCGGCGGACTGAAGCCAGCATTCCGCCGATTTATCGATTATTTGTGAAAATCGAAACTAATGACCACGCCAGAGTCCTCCCCTCCCCGATCCCGGATTGAATCCAGTCCTCTCTACAACCCTGACCTCGCGCCCGCTTCGGCTGACCGCCGGCACTGGGGAACGTATAACTTCGCAGCGCTGTGGGTTTCGATGTCGGTGAATATCCTCACCTACATGCTGGCGGCCAGCTTGATTCAGGGTGGAATGAATTGGAAACAGGCGGTGCTGACAATTTTTCTGGGCAACGTGATCGTGCTGGCGCCGATGCTGTTGAATTCGCATCCCGGCGCTAAGTACGGAGTGCCGTTCCCCGTATTGGCTCGTGCATCGTTTGGAGTGCTCGGAGCGAACGTGGCCGCGGTCCTGCGCGCGCTGGTCGCCTGCGGGTGGTTTGGCATACAGACTTGGATCGGCGGCGAAGCGATCAGCACTTTGTTGGCGACTCTCGCGCCGTCATGGAAAAACTTTCCCTACGCCACCGCCGTCTGTTTTCTCCTTTTCTGGCTGATCAACCTCGCGGTTATTTTGATGGGGATCGAATACATTCGGATCCTGCAGGGGATCAGTGCTCCGGTATTGTTAGCCGTTGGATTGCTGCTACTGGGTTGGGCCTATCATGGTGCAGGAGGCTTCGGTCCGATGCTGGCCGCGCCATCACGATTTACCAGCACAAAAGATTTCCTGAAATTTCTGATTCCCGCTCTGAATGGCACCGTGGGCTTCTGGGCCACAGTGTCTTTGAATATTCCCGACTTCACCCGCTTCGCACGGAACCAGCGTGAACAGATCGTTGGCCAGGCGCTGGCATTGCCGACGACGATGACCCTCTATGCTTTTATCGGTATCGCCGTGACCTCGGCCACCGTCGTGATTTATGGAACCGCCATCTCTGATCCGGTCCAATTGCTCAGTCGCTTTCACTCTCCTGTGGCTGTAGTGATCTCGCTCATCGCGATTCTCCTGGCGACACTAAACGTCAACATCGGAGCCAACGTCGTTTCGCCGGCAAATGACTTCTCCAATCTGTGGCCCCGGAAAATAAGCTTCCGCACCGGTGGCGTGATCACCTGCTTGATGGGCATCGCGCTGATGCCGTGGAAACTGCTCGCCGATTACAATACGTTCATCCTCGGCTGGCTCGGTGGCTACGCCGCTTTTCTGGGACCGGTCGCGGGTATTATGATCTGCGACTATTTCCTGATTCGTAAGTGTCTTCTGCAACTGGATGACTTATATCTTCGCGGAGGAATCTACGAGTATTCCAAAGGATTCAACTGGCGCGCTGTGGCTGCGCTTGCGCTGGGAGCTGGAACCGCACTGGTGGGTCTGGCTGTCCCGTCCGTGCGCGTCTTGTATGACTACTCATGGTTCGTCGGCTTCGCCGTTTCGTTCGCAGTGTACTACGCCATGATGAAGTTTCAACCACCGCCCGTGCTTGCGCCGATGCCAGTCTCGTGACCTCAGCGTTTCGTTTGGGTGGTTGCCCGGAATCCCGGCAAGACCTCGCGTTGATAAACCTCCAGCGATTCTTCCTCGTCGCCGCACATCAAATACAAGTTGAACTGCGTAACCCCCACGCTGGCCAGCTTGCGAAGCCTTTCATGATGCGCTTCAACCGGTCCAACCACACAAAAACGATCCACCACTTCGTCAGATACGAAATTTGCATTGTCACTCTCTACCACGCAGTGGTGCAAATAGTCGTAGCCGCCGCGGTCCTGCACGTACGAAGTGAGCGCCGGTGGCAGCTCTTCGGGCTTGTATTGCCGGATCAGATCCATCACATGGTTGGACACCAGAGCCGGAAACCAGCGCACGCGTTCGCGGGCCGCGACCAAATCATCCGAAACCCAAACCGGAGCCGCCGACATTACTTCGATCCCCTTCGGATCTCGGCCCGCCGCGCGCGCGCCTTCTTTCACGAAGCCAAGGCACCAGGAAATCAAATCAGGATCGGCAAACTGAAGAATGATCCCGTCGGCAACCCGGCCTGCCATGTGCAACACCTTGGGTCCATAGCCCGCGATCCAAACGCGAGGAGAAACTTTAGCCCAAGTGAGTCGCGTTGGCTGGCCTTCATATTCGATCTCGCGGCTGGCCGTGAGATCACGGAAAATCTTTACCGCAGCCTCCAACTGCGACCAACTAACCGGCTTCTTTCCCATCACCCGTCGCGAACTATCTCCGCGCCCAATACCCAGTTCCATCCTTCCACCTGAGATTAGATTCAGTGTGGCGAACAAGCTGGACGTTACCGTGAGATCGCGTACCGCCGGGTTAGTCACCAAGGTGCCCAGCCGCATCCGCTGCGTGTTCGCTGCCATAAGAGTAAGTAAAGGGTACGGGTCCATCCACAAAACGTGGGAGTCGAAAAGCCATCCATACTCGAAACCCGCAGTCTCGGCTTGATGCGTTAAACCCACGATGCGCTCTACCGAGATGTCTGGCTTTAGCGTAATGCCAAACTGCATGGCAAGCCTCTTTCATTACTCAAGAAATATCAAAAACTGAAGTCCGGCAGTTTAGCATAGAATTCCTGTTTCATCTCAGTGGCGCGCGGAGACATCAATGGGCTTTGACACGATCATCAGTAACGGATCCGTGGTGACTGCAACCGATACCTGCGTGGCAGATGTGGCAATCGCGGATGGTAAAATCGCTGCCATCGGCAAAGACTTTCCCCGAGAAAACGCTACAAAGGTCATGGACGCTTCGGGTAAATATGTTTTCCCCGGCGGCATCGATGTTCACACTCATCTGGATATGCCTTTCGGCGGAACCACGAGCGCCGACGACTTTGAAACCGGAACCCGCGCCGCTGCTTTCGGCGGAACCACTACCCTGATCGACTTCGCCATTCAATACAAGGGCCAGCCGTTGCGCAAGGCTTTCGACACGTGGATGGAGAAGGCCTCGCAGAAGGCCGTCAGTGATTATGCCTTCCATTGCATCGTTACCGACATCAGCAATGGTCAACTGCAGGAGATGAATGCCCTGGTGGGCGAAGGTGTGACCAGCTTCAAACTCTTCATGGCCTACCCCGGTGTCTTCATGCTCGACGACGCCAGCATCTTCCGGGCCCTGCAAACCACCGCGAAGAATGGCGGGCTTATCTGCATGCACGCCGAAAACGGAAGCGCGATAGACGTGATCGTTCAACAGGCGTTGGCAGAAGGCAAGACGGGTCCGAAATATCACGCTCTCACACGCCCCACCACGGCAGAGGCTGAGGCTGTTTCCCGAGCGATTGCGTTATCGGAAATGGCCGGCGCTCCCATCTATATCGTCCATTTGAGTTGCAGCGAGGCTCTGGAAAAAGTCAGGGAGGCCCGTGACCGCGGCCTCCCCGTTTACGCTGAAACTTGCCCGCAATACTTGTATCTCTCGATAGAAAACTTTGACGTGCCCGATTTTGAAGGCGCGAAATATGTGTTCACTCCGCCGCTGCGCGAAAAGTGGCACCAGGAAAAACTCTGGAACGGCCTCAAGCGCGATCACCTGCAGGTCGTCTCTACCGACCACTGTCCGTTCTGTTTTAAGGAACAGAAAGAACTCGGACGCGGTGACTTTACAAAAATCCCGAACGGGGGCCCGGGCATTGAGCACCGAATGAGCTTGATTTATTCCGGTGGGGTTGCTCAGGGACGTTTCAGCGTCAATCGATTCGTAGAACTGGTTTCGACGACTCCGGCGAAACTCTTCGGCCTGTATCCGCGCAAGGGAACGATCGCAGTCGGCAGTGATGCCGATCTGGTAATCTTCGATCCCAAACGCTTGCACACCATCAGCGCGAAGACTCACCACATGCGAGTGGACTACTCGATGTTTGAAGGCATCCAGGTGACGGGCATGCCGGACATGGTTCTTTCTCGCGGCCGCGTCGTGATCGACGGAGACAGGTTTTTGGGTCGCGCCGGACAGGGACAGTTTCTTCGGCGCTCAGCTTTCTCGCAGATCAACGGGTAGCTGGCGAAATGCTGGCGGTCGCGCTCGCGGTCGAGCGGCCGGGCCGGGGGGACGCCGGCACTCCCGATGTTTGCCGGGCATCTGTGTGCGGCCAGGAGACACGACGACCTCTGACGCATTGGCCTGTTCCAGGAGCGCTCCAGCGCCGGATTGAACGATGGGTAGATGCCAAGCCAACAACGCCTGAGCAGCAGGCGCGGTCGCCTCTATCCAATGGGCTCGGCGGCGGGAGGCAGCGGCGGAGGCTCGTATGGCGGTGGCGCTCCGGCTCGAATTTGAGGCGACAGCGGAGGTGCGGGATAAAGTGCGGCGCTCAGCGCAGGATAGCGTGCCGCAAAAAAATAAATCGAATATGCCGGGAAGAACACGATGACGGGCACAGAAATCAAAGCGATCAAATATACAAAAATTGCCAGCAGAATGCTCCCCACCACCACCGCGAGCGTTATCGTATAAACATTCCAGGTAAGTCCGGCAGATTTCCCGGTTAGAACCGCAAGGATGCTCAGCCCCACGGTCGGTATCGCGATGATCAGGCCCAGGATAAGACTTGCAATGCCGACCACGATCGCCGCGCCCATAGCCATTAAAATCTTCATCCCGATGTAGCCGGCGTATCCTCCTTTCTCGAACTCGATCATCGGCCACAGCCTTCGCCATCCTTCCAGTGCGTCGATATTCTCCAGAGCCATCTGGGGGACGACAAAATCTTTGGTCAACACGAAGATCACCGTCGTCGTGAGGAAAAAAATCAACAGCACAAAGAAGAGAACAATGCCGCCCAACACCAATGGGAGCACATGCTCCTTCGGTTCCTTCAGCCATCCCATGGCGAAAGCAAAAGCCGCAGCAATTCCGATCAGCACAACGACGCAGCCTATCGTAACCACGAGAAAGAGCAGCTGCCACAAGAAGTAGCGCCATCCCGCGCCCAGCCTGCGACTCCAGCCCTGCCGTATGCGACAATCTCTGGCCAAGATGCTATCGAATAGGACGAAGCGCATCACGCTGCTTACATACATCATGATGATCCCGAAGGTGAATGCGGCAACCACCAGCACTGCGATCAGTGCGGCCAACAACGCGGGATCAATTCCTCCCAAAGTCCCCGGAAGAGAAAGCCGCGAGGTTCCCGGATGTCGTGGGAAGTTAAAGTTGGACCAGTTGAACCCGCCGCCGGAGCCGAGTTCGCCCGCCAGTAGTCCGACTACTGCGAGCTTGGTCCACTGACCGAGCCGGAACGGCTTGAACAATTGCTGCTTGGTGTGCTCAATGGCAAGAGGGATCGTGTCAACGGCCGAAATCGGCAAAGTGCACCTCGCGATGCGAACGGCTCAGGAGCAAGTTACTGCGAATTGCGCGCCGGATCAAATTAATTCCGAACCAAGTCTATTCCGAACTAAGTCTAAAGATCAGAAGAGCAGGAGGCTGGAACGAAGCCCAAGCTCTGCCTTGTTTATTCGTAACGCAGCGCCTCGACCGGGTCTAGTTTCGACGCGCGCAAGGCCGGAACCATCCCGCTGATCACTCCCACCACCAACAGCACCGCACTCGAAAGCACTACCGTCATTATCGAAATCCGCAGGTGGATATCGCCCTGCCCGGAGTCATCTTCGAACAGAGGCCCCATCATGGGGAGCGTTCCCACGGCCCAGGCGATGAGATATGACAGCAGCACGCCGATCGCGCCGCCCAGTAGCATGATTAACAATGTTTCCGCCAAAAACTGCAGCTTGATGTGTCTCTTCCGTGCTCCCAAAGCCCGCCGCAGGCCGATCTCGCGAATCCGTTCATCCACCGAGACCAACATGATATTCATTACACCTACGCCGCCGATTCCAAGGGTCAACGTTCCCACAAAGGCAAGAAGCACTTGCAGCCCAATCGTAAGCGCATCAATTACCGGACGGAACTCATCCCGCCCGAACATCTGGAAAGCCTTTGGGTCGGTGGGCGAAAAATTCTGCCGAGTCGCCACCGCTGCCAACACCTGTGCCATCGCCTTCTTTTCAAACTGCGGCGCTAGTGGCTCAAACAACAACACAGCCGCGTAACGCGTGTTCCACAGATCTCCCGCGGTGGCGTAGGGAATCCACGCCGATTCGTCGTCGCTGCTGAAATAGTTGCTGAGCTGAATCTTGCGCGCCATCACTCCAACCACGGTGAATCGAACTCCACCCACTTCGACCGTCTCTCCTACCGCCGGCCGACCGCTGAACAATTGTTCCTTGAGGCGTCCGCCCAGAAAGATGACGCGCCTCCTTTCCAACTCGTCCCCGGTGTCGATCCAGCGGCCTTCGGACGGTATTTCATTGCGCATCTCGCCATATTCCGGACAGACTCCTCGAACCGCCGCCGTTCCGACCATTCGGTCCCCATAAGAAATTCCCGGTCGGCTCACGGTTTCCCGGCACACGTGTCTCACCAGCGGCGCACTAGCCTTCACCATATCCACGTCGACCTGCTCGACAACAACTTTTTTCCCGGCGCGTTGGCCGCCCGGTTGCTCGCTGGTCTGCTGCGGCCAGCAAATCACCACGCTCTTGCCGAAGGCGTCGAACCCATGCACGAGTATGCTGCGAAAACTACTGCCGTAAGCGATCAGCAAGGTGACCGTAGCAATCCCCCAAACGATTCCCAGCATTGTGAGGAAGCTGCGCGTCAGGTTTCGCTTCAGCGCGATCCAGGCTTCCAGGATGATTTCAATCAGCATGCGTTATCCACCGGCCTCGTAGCGCAACGCCTCAATAGGATCAATCGACGCCGCTCTTCGTGCCGGATACAGCGCTGCGCCCACCGCAATCGCTCCCAGCAAACCGGCGGCGATGAGACCCGAAGTCCAGTCTGGAATCAGCCCGGCAAAAAAATCCGGCATGGGTAACAAGTTCACCAGCGCGCAAAATCCGAAGGCCGCCCCCAGGCCGATCCCTCCGCTCAGTAATGCAATAATCAGCGCTTCGACAAAAAACTGCCGCAGGATTGTTCCTGCCGGGGCGCCGATCGCTTTGCGCACGCCAATCTCTCGCGTCCGCTCTCGCACTGCAACCAGCATCACGTTCATCACGCCAATGCCGCCAAGCAGCAATGTCACGATCCCTACCGCGCCCAAGAAATATTTCATGCCGTCGGTCATCTGCCGGAATGCCTTGGCCTCTTGCACCGTATCCCATATGGGACAAGCTTCCTTGTCGTTGGGATCGTAGCGGTGCATGCGCGCCAACGCGACCCGCACTTCGTGCTTGCAAGCTTCATGCTGTTCCACGGATTTCGGCGTCACCAGCAATTGGTCGAACGTGGTGGGCGTCCCCGGAGGCTTGTCGGGAAAGTCGCGCCGCATGGCAGAGAACGGAATAAAAACCTTGTTTACGTCCCAGCCGTCATAACTTGAATCCTGTTTTTTTTTCGCCATGACGCCAATCACGACGAACGGGAAATCATTCAAATAAACATTTTCGCCAACCGGGTTGCGCCCCGGAAACAATTGCTTGGCTGCGTCCGATCCCAGGAACGCGACGCGCCGCGCCTCGCGCATGTCGTCCCAATCGTAGAAACGCCCTAGCCCCACGTTCAGACTGCGGATCTCACCAAACTGCGGATACGATCCGGTTACCGTGAGAGACGCGTTGTTGAAGTTGCTGTGGGTTAAAACCGTCTCCTGCTCCAGTTCCGGGATCGCATATTCGCAATCCATCCCCTCGGCCTGCACCACCGGCACATCCTGATCGTCCCAGTGGATCAGCCGTCCTGCGTGTGTTCCGCCTACCTGCAGGCTGGTGCGGCCGTGGAAGACGATCATCACATCTTTGCCCAGCGTCCGGGATTGCTCTTCCTGCCCCTTGCGCAAGCCTTCGCCGGCCGCCACCATGAGCACGATCGACACAATCCCCCAGGCGATGCCAAACATCGTGAGGAACGCGCGCAGCTTGTGCGCCCACAAGGTGCGCACGACATCGACAATGAGGTCCCGCAGGGTCATCACGCTTCTTTGATTGGACGAGACACGGCAACGAACGTAAGCCTGCCGCGCCGGTTTGCACTCACTCTCTGGGATACGAATCCTGGGAGGGTTTTGTTGCAGAAAACTTGGCGTTGTCCGAAGCCCGGTGCTGGATAAGCAGTTCTTGTCGAAACTGCATGCGGGCCGCTCTGTATTCACCCGAACGAAGATACATCTTTCTCCATCGTGAACAGAGGAGTGCCAAACAAGTCGTGCGGGCCTCCATCCGTGCAGCGAAAGCCAAATCTTTCATACAAACGGATGGCGGCTCCAAGAAACGGAGTGCTGCTAAGAAACAATCTGGCGCATCCCGCCTTCACGGCCCAGTTTTCCACGTGCTGCAGGAGCGCAGCTCCTGTCCCAGAGCCGCGCGCCGCCGGCAAAACGGCCATGCCACGTAGGTAGGCTGAGGCGCCTCTTACCACGATCGCTACCGTGCCCAATGCCACACCTTCATGAAGCGCCAGCCACACCGGTCCCTCCCGCATGCGCTCGAGAACCTGCTCGGCGCGCGGCGTAGTCGCACCAAAGCCGCCATCGCTGTAAAGGGGTTTAAATTCAGCGAACGATTCACGCAGCACCCAGGCAACTACAGCCGCATCCTCCGGCCCTGCGCGGCGAATCTCAAGTTGCGCAATCAACGGCATCTCTCCGCGCTCTCCGCGCCGCTGTTCCGAGCCCTCCGCAGTTCAAGCTTTGAC
>Ga0307474_10000981_pt1 | contig 20732 bp, 17 predicted proteins | sample atmos_gasesECM1C_2_FD_203312 | JGI IMG/M metagenome (GOLD analysis project Ga0307474, IMG submission 203312) | Hardwood forest soil microbial communities from Morgan-Monroe State Forest, Indiana, United States - atmos_gasesECM1C_05 | ecosystem: Environmental > Terrestrial > Soil > Temperate... | reverse complement strand
CTTTGCCTTAACCCTGCGCGCCAAGCAACCAAAGCTGCCTCACATGGTGAAAGCTAGTGGTCCGATTCTAACATTTGCATCCCGGTGCGGCGGGCACTTTTGCAAATGTTAGAATCAAAGGACCACTAGCATATATAAGTTGCTAGTGGAGTTTTGGATTTGACATTCGCTTTGCGCATTCCCGGCTATAGGGTAGCGAATGTCAAATCCACTCCACTAGTGGAGTGGATTTTCCGGACTTTACGTCTTTGTGAGGAGCCATTACCGAGGCGGCTATGCCGATCGGCCGCAAAGATATGAATAAAGATTCAGACCATGTTGTGGCCGTGGAGGACGCGGCCGATACGCGGCCGATCCTGATCATTCCCTATATGTGGATCGGCGATTTCGTCCGCGGCCACAGCGTGGTGCGGGTCCTGAACCAGCGGTTCCCCAACCGGCCGGTCGACCTCCTGACCACCACCCTGTGCGCGCCCCTGGTCGATTATATGCCCGGCGTTCGCGCCCCCATCATCTGGGACCTACCGCGCAAACGGCTGGCGGTCGCGAGGCAATTCGGCCTCGCCCGGATCCTGAGAGAGCGAAATTACGCCACCGCACTGGTCATGCCCCGGACCTGGAAATCGGCGTTGGCGCCGACGCTGGCCGCGATCCCGGAACGGGTCGGATTTGTCGGCGAGGCCAGGTTCGGCCTCATCAATCAGTTGCGCTGGGGTGAAAAGGCCCTGCCGCGCTTTATCGACAAGAACGCCGCGCTGGGTCTGCCCGACGGCGCGGTGCGGCCACCGGAATGGCCGGTGCCGCAGCTCAACGTGCCGCGCGCAGACGTGATGCGGTTCCGCCAGGAGCGCGGACTTGGCCAGAATGCGGCGGTCGCGCTCGCGCCAGGCGCGGTCGGCCCTTCCAAGCGCTGGACTTATTATCCACAGGTCGCGAAGCTTTTGGCCGAGCGCGGTCTCGATGTCTGGGTGATCGGCGGCCCCGGCGAGAAGGCGATCGCAGCCGAAATCGTCGCCGCGGGCGGCGAGCGCGCGCGCGATCTCACGGGAACGGACCTGCGCAACGCCATTCTGGCGATGGGAGCCGCAAGCCTCGCGCTCTCGAACGACTCCGGGCTGATGCATGTCGCGGCCGCCATGGGCACGCCGACCATCGGCATTTTCGGCCCCACCAGCCCCTATCACTGGGCGCCGCTCAACGGCCTTGCCGCGACGATCCTGCAATCCAAAGAGAGCCTGCCGTGCCAGCCCTGCCATCTCCCGGTCTGCAAGGTGAAGCATCACCGCTGCATGCGCGACATCGCGGTCGGCGATGTCGTGGACGTCACCTCGCGCGTGCTGGCGGAGACGGGTATCGCTATAACCAATTCGTCATTCCGGGATGGTGCGTAAGCACCAGACCCGGAATCTCGAGATTCCGGATTCGCGCTTCGCGCGCTCCGGAATGACAGTGAACTTGCGAAGCGCGCGCACGAACAGTACCAAGATAAGCAAACGCGGAACGTGACGGTTTGAGCCCAATGTCGAAAGATCCGATCGCAGCCCATCTCGCGCTCTCGCGCGAGGCGCTGGAGCGCGCCACGCAGGACGCCGGCCTGCTCGCCACTGCGCGACAAATTGCCGAGGTGATCGCGAACGCGCTGCGCGGTGGCAACAAGCTCTTGATCGCAGGCAATGGCGGCAGCGCTGGCGACGCCCAGCACATCGCCGCCGAAATCGTCGGCCGCTACAAGAAAGACCGTCCGGCCTATGCGGCGATCGCGCTGACCACGGATACATCGGCGCTCACCGCAATCGGCAACGATTACGGCTTCGAGCAGGTGTTCTCGCGCCAGGTCGAGGGGCTCGGACAGCGCGGCGACGTGCTGCTCGCCATCACCACGTCAGGCCGCTCGCCCAACATTCTCGCCGCGTTGAAGGTCGCGCGACAGCGCGGACTGGTGACGATCGGATTCACTGGCGCCAAGGGTGCCGCGATGGGTGCAGCCTGCGATCATCTGCTGCTCGCGCCGAGCGACGACACGCCGGTGATCCAGCAAATCCACATGGCCTTCGCCCACGGCATCTGCGAGGTGATCGAGCAAACGCTTATGCAAGGGGCTTGAGCTAGAGATGACCGCATCACGGCCTGCGGCGTTCCTCGACCGCGACGGCGTCGTCAATCATGACGACGGCTATATCGGCAGCAGCGACCGCGTCCGCTGGATGCCGAATGCGGCCAAAGCGATCCGCCGGCTCAACGACGCCGGCTATTTCGTGTTCTTCTTCACCAATCAGGCCGGCGTCGCGCGCGGCTTCTACACCGAAGACGAACTCAAGACGCTGCACGACTGGATGCGTGCGGAGCTTGCCACGCAGGGCGCGCATATCGACGACATCCGCTATTGCCCGCATCATCCGGAGGGGACGGTCGCGGGCTATCTCGAAGACCATGATTGGCGGAAACCCAAGCCCGGCATGATCCTCGATCTGATGGCGCATTGGCCGGTGCGGCGCGAGGGGAGTTTCGTGATCGGCGATCGCTCAAGCGACATCGAGGCGGGCGACGCCGTCGGCCTGCCCGGCTTTCTGTTTTCGGGCGGTGATCTCGATGCCTTCGTGCTTGATGTGATGGCTCAGGTGGGAAAGCGGTAAAACCGCCGCAATCCGGCAGCGGCAGTTCCTGATTTCAGGCCCGAATTCCCTTGAAAATCCTTCTCTTTGCGGGCAAACGGACGCCAATGGCTGATGGTCCCCGAAAAATCACCGACGATCCCTACGGCGCGGCGATCCTGATCCGCCGCCTGATCGTGGAACAGGGCGCGGTCTATTGGCGGCGCTACCTGATGGCGTTCTTGCTGATGGGTGTGTCGGCCGCGACCACCGCCGGATCGGCCTGGCTGCTCGGGCAAGTGATCAACCAGGCCTATGTCGACAAGAACATCCGCGGCATTGCGATCCTCTCCGGCATCACCGTCGTCATCTTCATCATCAAGGGCGCGGCGACCTACGGTCACCAGGTTATTCTGTCGAAGATTTCCAATGCCATCCTCGCCAACAACCAGCGCGCGCTGTTCGCCAAGCTGATGAACGAAAGCGTCGGCTTCTTCTCCGACCGGCATTCATCCGAATTCCTCGCCCGCCTCACCGCGGGCGCCAACTCCGTCACGCAAGTGCTCAGTCTCCTGATCAACGCGGTCGGCCGCGACGTGCTGTCGCTGATCGCGCTGGTCACGGTGATGGTGACACAAGACCCGCTGATGTCGTTATTGGGATTTCTGGTCGCCCCACCGGCGATGCTGGTGCTGCGCAAGCTGGTGCGGCGGATCAAGAGCCTCGCCCACACCCAGTTCACCGGCACGGCCGAGATCATGGAGACCATGCAGGAATCGCTGCAAGGCATCCGCACCGTGAAAGCCTTCACGCTGGAAGAGACGATGCGCGCGCGCATCGACACCAGCATCGCGGGCGTCGAAGACAACGCCAACAAGATGGCGCGGGTGTCCAATCGCGCCAGTCCGCTGATGGAAACGCTCGGCGGCCTCGCTGTCGCCGGCAGCCTGATGTATGCCGGCTACAGCGTGGTGGCGCTGGGCGCGACACCCGGAGGGTTCTTCTCGTTCCTGACCGCGTTCCTGCTCGCCTACGAGCCAGCCAAGCGGCTGGCACGGCTCAATCTCGAACTGAACTCGAGCCTGATCGGCACGCGAAAGCTGCTCGAAATCCTCGACAGCCCCGCGAGCGAGCCTGCCGACAACGACAAGCCGCCGTTAAAACTGACCGAAGCACGGGTCGAATTGCGCGACGTCTCGTTTGCCTATCGGCCGAACGAGCCGGTGCTCGACCGCATGAGTTTCGTGGCTGAGCCCGGCAAGACCACCGCGCTGGTCGGGCCGTCCGGCGGCGGCAAATCGACCGTGCTGGCGCTGCTGCTCCGTTTCCACGAAGTGGGCAGCGGCGAGATCCTGATCGACGACCAGGCGATTTCGGCCGTGTCGCGGCAGTCGTTGCGAAACCAGACCGCTTATGTCGGACAGGACGTCTACCTGTTCCGCGACACGATCGGCGCCAACATCGCCTTCGGCAAGCATGGCGCGAGCCAGGACGAGATCGTGGCCGCGGCGAAGGCCGCCTGCGCTCACGACTTCATCAGCGGTTTTCCGCTCGGTTACGACACCCCGGTCGGCGAGCACGGCACGCAACTCTCGGGCGGCCAGCGCCAGCGCATCGCGGTCGCGCGCGCGCTGTTGCGCAATGCGCCGCTGATCCTGCTCGATGAAGCGACCGCCGCGCTCGATTCCGAATCCGAAAAGCAGGTACAGGAAGCGATCGAACATCTGTGCCAGAATCGCACCACGATCGTGATCGCGCATCGCCTGCACACCATCATGCATGCCGACACCATCCTGGTGGTCGAAGGCGGCCAGATCGTCGAGCGCGGAAAGCACGACGACCTCTTGCGCCGCAGCGGCCGTTACGCCTCGTTCTTCCGCCTGCAACAACGCGAGGCTTCTCCCGCTCCACTAGCGCCGGTCAGTGCGACAGCGTAAGAAGATTTCGAAAAACAACTCCAGCAACGAGAACGCTCCATGACTTCCTTCGTCATTCCCGCTTTGTCCCAGCCGTCGCTTCCCGTCGTCGGCGAAAAGGGAGTCTATCCCGTCCGCCGCATCTGGTGCGTCGGGCGCAACTATCTGGAGCACATCCGCGAGATGGGAAATGACGAGCGGGCGCCGCCGTTCTTCTTTGCCAAGCATGCCGACATGCTGGTGCCGGACGGCGCGACCGTCCCCTATCCGCCGCTGACCAAGGATCTGCATCACGAGGTCGAACTGATCGTCGCGATGAAGAGCGGTGGCCTCAACATCCCCGCCGACAAGGCGCTCGAGCATGTCTACGGCTACGCAGTCGGCATCGACCTCACCCGCCGCGATTTGCAGATCGCCTCGCGCAAGAAGGAGCGGCCGTGGGAAGTCGGCAAATCGTTCGACTATTCCGCGCCCTGCTCCGCGATCGAGCCGACTTCGAAGATCGGCCATCCGTCAAAAGGCAAGATCTGGCTCACGGTCAACGGCAAGGAAACCCAAAAGGGCGATCTCACCGAGCTGATCTGGAGCGTGCCGGAAATCATCTGGCAGCTCTCGCAGCAGGTGAGGCTTGCGGCCGGCGACGTCATCATGACCGGCACGCCGGCCGGCGTCTCGCAGCTTCATCCCGGCGACAAGATCGAATGCGGTGTGGACGGCGTCGGCACGCTGAAGGTCGCGATCGGCGAACCGGAGAAGTGACGAAGGCTAAGCCTTCGTCATTCCGGGGCGCGCATTAGCGCGAACTATGGTGCGCAATTGCGCACCTGAGAATCCATTCCTCCGAACATTTCAGCAGCACGATGGATTCCGGGCTCGCCGCTTCGCGGCGCCCCGGAATGACAAGGTGTGTTGAAGGCGAGCGCCGCTACACCCGCGCCAGCGCCTGCAGGCCCTTGAAGGTCAGGCGCTTGGGGTCCCTGACGCCTGAAAGATAAAGCCGGCGGATGAAATCCGTGACCGTGTCGCGATCGCAATCGGTCAGCGCCACCACGGCATCAACGGCAATTCGCTGGGCGTCCATTTTGTTTCCTCGGGCTTCCGCATGGCGGCCAAGAAATTCCAGCCGCGATGCTAGGATGCACCGATTAATTCGGCGTTAACCCTCCAGCGATGATCGCCGATTCGAGAGGGTTCCCGTATACGCAAAACCACGCATGCCGATGAGGCAATTCGCCGCAAATTTGCTCGGGAAATTTGATCGCGCCAGTCAACCAAGCGCATCCTGCGTGTCCCGGACGCGGTGCGGCGCCACCAGCGCGTTCACGCACGTCTTCGGCGCGTTATGGCGCCGCTCCGCAGAGCCGGGACCTATCACTTCTGCACGAGACCCCGGATCAGCAGCGCACCACACCGCTTACGCGGCGTGCTGCGCAGCGTCCGGGGAACGCGGTCTTGCGATAGCTCAGGAATACTTCATCACGCCGTCGTCGATCTTGCCCCAGCGCAGCGTGACGATATCGAGCGCGTAGTTCTGGTAGAGCCGCCACGGCCGCTTCGAGCCTTGCTTCGGCATCTTCGCGACCGAACGCTGCACATAACCCGACGTGAACGTCAGCGCCGGCAATTCCGCAACCGTCGGATCGACATTGTGCGGCACGCACTGCTTGTAGCCGTGCCGGTCCATGTAATTGAGGATCCGGCAGACATATTCGCAGGTGAGATCGCATTTCAGCGTCCAGGACGCGTTGGTGTAGCCGAAAGCGGAGGCGATATTCGGAACGTCCGAGTACATCATGCCCTTGTAGTTCAGCGTTTTCGCAAAATCGATCGCGCGACCGTCGACCGACACCTCCACGCCGCCGAGCACCTGCAAGACGAGCCCGGTCGCGGTGACGATGATATCGGCTTCGAGTTCGCTGCCGTCTTTAAGGCGAATGCCGCGCTCGGTGAAGCGCTCGATTTCGCTGGTGACGACAGAGGCGCGCTTTTCGCGGATCGAGCGGAACAGATCGCCGTCGGGCACGAGGCACAGCCGCTGATCCCAGGGATTGTAACGCGGGTTGAAATGGGTCGCGACGTCGTAGTCGGGGCCGAGCGCCATTTTCACGCCGCCGAGGATCAATTCCTTGACCCGCGCCGGCCGCCGCCGCGAGAGCTGGAAGAAATACATGCCGAACATCACGTTGCGCCAGCGGATCAGATGATAGGCGATGCTGGCGCCTAGCCTCTGGCGCAGCTTGATCGCGAGTTGATCCTGCCCCGGACGCGCCACCACATAGGTCGGCGAGCGCTGCAACATGGTGACATGGCCCGCCGTCCTCGCCATCTCCGGCACCAGCGTCACGGCCGTTGCGCCGGAGCCGATCACGACCACGCGCTTGCCTGCATAATCGAGCGCCGCCGGCCACTTCTGCGGATGCACAATCTGGCCCTTGAAATCGTCGCGGCCGGCAAATTCCGGCGTGTAGCCATCCTCGTAGCGGTAGTAGCCGGCGCAGGAGAACAGGAAATTGCAGGAAAAGCGCACGATGTCGCTCGCGCCCTCGCCCGATGTCCGCTCGGCTTCGACGGTCCAGCACGCGTCCGCCGTCGACCACGAGGCGCGCCTGACCTTGTGGCGATAGCGGATCTTCTTGTCGATGCCGTTCTCGGATGCGGTCTCGCGCACGTAATTGAGAATGCTCGGCCCGTCCGCGATGGATTTCGGATTGGTCCACGGCTTGAACGAATAACCGAGCGTGAACATGTCGCTGTCGGAGCGAATGCCGGGATAGCGGAACAGATCCCAGGTGCCGCCGATGCAGTCGCGCCCCTCGAGAATGACGAAGCGCTTGCCTGGGCATTTTTGCTGCAGGTGATAGCCCGCGCCGACCCCCGAGAGCCCGGCGCCGATGATCAGGACGTCGAAATGTTCCACTGTTTCCATGGCGCGATTAGCGCGCAAAGAGAGATGAAAATCAACGGCAAAAGAAGCGCGCGTGAGCGGCCCCGCGACATGCCTCAGCTCGTTCCGCAGTGCGGATATTGCGCATGGCGTAGAATGTGGGGACTTTGGCGAAGCTTTCGCGTCGGGCTCCACTAGATAGGGCCAATCGAACTCGCTTCCCACATCGCTTTCGAGTTCGCTTTGACACTAGCGAAAGGCAACTCCCATGGACCGTTTTCCTGTTCTCACCCTCGACTCCGCCCCCGACGCCTCAAAATCCGCGCTGCGTGACGTGCAAGCGAGGTTCGGGATGATTCCCAACCTCGCCGCCGCCATGGCGACATCGCCCGTGCTCATCCAGGCCTTCATCGGCATTTTCGACAAGGTGCACAGCGGCAATTTCATCGAGCCGCAGATCCAGACCGTGCTCCTGACCGATGCCGTGACCAACGGCTCTGCCTGGGCGGTCGCGCTCCACACCGCTCTCGGACTTAAGGCGGGTCTTGAGCCTTCAGACGTCGAGGCGATGCGCGCCGGTCGCTCGCCGTCCGACAAGACACTCGGCGCACTCTCGACACTGGCGCGCACCCTGATCGAAAAACGCGGACGGCTCAGCGATCAGGATATCGAGCAGTTCCTCGCCGCAGGCTTCGGCAAGGATCTTCTGCTCGAGGTGATCACCATCGTCGCCGCCTCGACGATCACGAACTACACCGGCAACGTCACGAACCCGCCGCTGGAGGCGATGCTGCGGGACCACGCATGGTAATCACCACGCGTCACCGGCTGAATCTCGCCCGGTAGTCCTGCGGCGTCGTATCGAGAACGCGCAGAAAGCTGCGGCGCATGGTTTCTTCCGAGCCAAAGCCGCAGCGCTGCGAAATGCGCTTGACCGGCAAGCGCGTTTCCGAAAGCAGATGTTGCGCCCCTTGCACCCTCAGCCTTTCGATCGCGCGTGCCGGCGTCTGCCCGGTTGCTTCAGCGTAGTGACGGCTGAAGCTGCGTTCGCTCATGCCCGCCTGCGTGGCAAGGACCGGCAATGACAGGTCGGCGGCCAAATGGTTGCTGATCCAGTCGTGCAGTGCTCCGAACTTGTCCTCCGCGGCCTGAAGCGAAAGAAACTCGCTGAACTGGGCCTGGTTGCCCGGCCGCTTGAGAAAGACGACCAGATACCGCGCGACGGCCAGTGCGACCGCGCGGCCGAGATCCTGCTCGACCAGTGCCAAGGCGAGATCGATACCGGCCGTCACTCCGGCTGACGTCCAGATGTTGCCGTCTTGCACGAAAATCGGATCGGGTTCGACACGCACGAGCGGAAAGCGCCGCGCAAGTTCGGCGCAGAACGCCCAGTGCGTGACGGCGCGCCGGCCATCGAGCATGCCTGACGCCGCAAGAAGAAAGGCGCCCGTGCACACCGATGCGGTACGGCGCGCGCCTTTGGCGCGTTCGCGCACCCAATCGATCAGGCGAGGATCATCAGCCGCAGCGGCGACACCCTCACCGCCCGCAATCATCAGCGTGTCCAGCGCGGCGTCCGTCGCCGACAGCGGATGCACCGCAAGCTCCACGCCGCCCGACGCCTCGACCCGCTCGCCGCCTTGCGCCACGACGCGGATCTTGTAGGGCGCTGCCTGCCCGGCTTGCGCCACGAACGCATTGGCCGATGCGAACACCTGGATCGGGCCGGTGACGTCGAGCAGCTTGACGGACGGATAGGCCAGGACTTCGACAAGGCGCGTGTCGGTTGGCGAAAAACGAGGGGCTTTTGGCGTCATCGCCAAAAAATGCCGCGCTAGCTTTCCTTTGTCCATACAGGAAAGGAAGCTGAAACATGTTCCCTCACGATGTCCATTTGCAGATCGGCTCGCTTCTGTTTGACGGCCTCGATCAGATCGATCTGACGGGTCCGTTCGAAGTGCTGTCACGGATTCCGAATTCGACCTATCGCGTTTACGCCAAGACGGCTCGCCCCGTTCGCGACGTCAAGGGATTGCGCCTGACGCCCGACGCGACGTTGGCCGATGCGCCGCCGCTCGATGTCCTGCACATCCCCGGTGGCTTCGGGCAGGAAGCCCTGATGGAAGACGAAGACGTGCTTGCCTGGATACGCCAGCAGGCGAAAGGGGCGTGCAGCATCTTCTCGGTCTGCACCGGCGCCCTGATCTGTGGCGCAGCCGGCCTCTTGAAGGGACGCCGGGCGACGACCCATTGGGCCTCGTTTCACCTGCTGCCATTCTTCGGCGCGATTCCAATCAACGAGCGCGTGGTGGTGGATGGAAGCTATGTGTTTGCCGCCGGCGTCACGGCGGGCATCGACGGGGCGCTGCGGCTCGCCGCGGAATTGCGCGGAGACGATGCCGCGCGAGCGATCCAGCTTTACATGGCGTATGCGCCGGAGCCGCCGTTCAACAGTGGCACGCCTGAGACCGCGCCTCCCGCAATTTTGCAGGCAGCGCGGCAGTCCGTGCAGGCGATGACCGACCAGCGCGAGGAGACCGCGCGGCGTGTTGCCGCCCGCCTCGGCATCGCAGTCCCCGCTTACAGCAGAGGCACGGGGGTTGATCGCGGCTGATTTCTGCCGTCAGATTTGCCCCCGGTGTGAGCGACAAAAAGACCCCCTCGGGCAGCAAGCATCAGGTGTATAATAAAGGGTGGTTTGAAGCCGAACAGGAAACTCCATAACTGGATACCCGCACACGAGGCCATGCACTTATTCAAAAGTAACGAGGATCGATGATGGGCGGATCAGGCAGGATCGAAACCAGTCGTTCCAGTGATCGCCGCAGGCTTCTTCACTACGGACTGCTGGCGATTCCGTTCATTTTTTCCTTTCGACCGGCGCGCGCAGTCGAGCGGGTTGGCTCCGTGGAAGACATCAAGGGCGAGGCATTCGCGGAGCTCCAGTCGGTCAGCCGCGTGCTCGACCAGGCGGCGCCGGTTTTTCTGAATGAGGAAGTCATGACCGGCGCCGGAGCGCGGCTGCGCATGCGGCTCGGCACGCGCACGACGGTGAGGCTTGGCGAACAGGCGCGGCTGAAGATCGATCGATTTGTCGTCGATGCCGGCGGCGAGATGACCCTGAGTTCGGGGCCATTGCTGTTCGATGGACCGCCGCACCGCGCGCCGGTTCAGGTTCGCAGCCCCTTCGCGTTGATCGCGGTCCGCGGCACACGGTTCTTCGCCGGGCCGAGCAACAGTGTGTTCGGCGTTTTTGTCGAACGCGGCACCGTGACGGTGACATCAGCCGGCCAGAGCGTGAGCCTGCGCCAAGGTGAAGGCACCGACATTGCCGCGCCCGGCGCGCCACCGACGCCGGTCAAGCGATGGGGCGCCGAGCGCATCCGCGCCGCGTTCGCAAGCGTGAGCTGACGTGTTGTCAGGTCAGACGGCGTGACGGCGCAGCGGCATATCGATGGGTAGAATACGTCGCGCGTTGCAGCAGCGCCGGCCGGTCACGACGGGTCTGGCAACGCTTGTCGCATTGCTGACGTCGACCATCCTGCTTCCGAATATTGTGAGCGAGACGCGCGAGCGCGCCTTCGATCTCGTGCTCGCGGCCGATCAAAAGCTGCGCAAGCCGGTGGCATCCGACCTCAAGGTGATTGTCGTCGACATCGACCGCGCGTCCATCGATGCGCTGGACGCGTGGCCATGGCCGCGCACCACCATGGCGCACCTTGTCGCGGCGGTCGCAAGCGCTCAGCCTGCCGCGATCGCGGTCGACGTGCTGTTCGCCGAGCCGGACGATCGCTCGCCTGCGGCGCTCGCCCGGCGCCTCGGGTCGCTGACCGGCCGCGCCGAGATGAGCACACTCGGAGACGGTTTGCCGGACGGCGACAAGATGCTGGCGCAGGCCATCGGCACCGTTCCCGTCGCGCTCGGATTCGTTCTCAACTCCGACAGTGCCCGTACACTGGCTGGAGCATCGATCATCAGCCGCGGGCGGCTGCCCTTCGACGATGTGTGGCAGGTCACGGGCGCGATCGGTCCGACGCCGCCGCTCGTGGCGGCTTCGCGCGGGCTTGGCGCGCTGTCATTGCCTGGCAGCGCCGACGGCGCCATTCGTCATGTTCCGATGTTCGTTGCCGTCAATCGCCAGTTGCTGCCGGGTCTTGCTGTCGAAGCGTTGCGCCTTGCGCTTGGTGCCTCAAGCTATCTCATCGAGGACGAGCCTCCGACGCTCGTGGTTGGCGGCCGGCGCATCGCGCTGTCGCGCGATGGGCTGCTTCGGCTCGCGCCGGGATCGCCCGCACGTCACGGGGCCCGCACGCTATCGGCCATCGACCTCCTCGAGGGACGGGCGGACCGGGAACGGCTGAAGGGCGCGATCGTGCTGCTCGGCGGCTCGGCGCCTGAACTCGGTGGCTTGCGCAAGACGCCGGAAGACCCGCTGACACCTTCGCTGCAGATCCAGGCCGATGCCGTCGAGCAGATGATCGCCGGGCGGACGCCAAGCACGCCAGCGGGCGCGCTCCTCGCTCAGCCGCTGGCGATTCTGATGATCGGCGCGCTTGCCGTCGTGCTTGGCGCTACTTTGCCTCCCGCTGCCGGCACCGCGATCCTGACCGGCGCGATCGCGCTTCTATGGACTGCCGCGATCGCCGTGTCGGTGCTGGCGGACAAGCTTGTCGATCCCCTCACCGCATCCATCGCAGGCATACTGGCCTTCGCAGTCACGGCCGGCACGGCTTACTCGGCGACGCGACGGCGTGAAGCCTTGCTGCACCACCGGCTCGAACAGCATCTGCCGCCCGCGGTGGTCCGCCGCATCGTCGAACGGCCCGACCTGATCAAATTGACCGGCGAACGGCGCGAAGTCACCTCGCTTTTCACCGACATCGAGGGGTTCACCGCGACCATGCATCGCGCCGGCCCGGAGGAGCTGGTCGCAACACTCGACCGGTACTTCGAAGGGATTGCCGGGCTTGTGATCGGCCATGGCGGGATGGTCGACAAGATCGTCGGCGACGGCGTGCACGCCATCTTCAACGCACCGCTTGACCTCGAGGGCCATCCGGAATGCGCCGTCAAATGCGCGCTCGCCATCCAGTCATGGAGCGAAGGCTTTCGGCGCGGCGCCGCCGCTCTGGCCATCGGGCTCGGCCGCACGCGGGTCGGGATCGAGACCGGGCCCGCGATCGTCGGTGACGTCGGCATTCAATCCAAACTCGACTACACCGCTCACGGCGATGCCGTGAACATGGCGGCGCGGCTGCAGGCCTGCAACAAGGAGCTGGGAACGACGATCTGCGCCGGGCCCGGCACGTCAGCGCAATGCGGCACAAGCCTGTTGCGTCCGCTTGGGCTGTTGATGGTCCGTGGGCGGGACGAGCCGATCGCGGTGTTCGAACCCTGGCCGGACGACGCGCCGCCGGCCTGGCGCGAGGCATTTCTGAAATTCCATACCATGCTCGAGGCCAATCAGGCCGGCGCGGCTGCGCTGTTGCAGAAGCTGATGGCCGAACGTCCGGCGGACCTGGCAATACAAAAACTGGCCAAGCGTGTGCTCCTGCCGGACACGCCGGTCTCATGAGCCGTGCCGTCGCCCGTGAAAAATCTCACGAGCGGACGATACTGGACCGACGGTTCAAGACAGGGTGCTTGTCCAGATGGCCGCGCAGCAGCGTGTTCGCGATGTCAGAAGCTGCAGCTGAATAGCCCTGGTCACCATGGACGAGGATCATCGAGATCGCTCCTTCGGAGAGCAGCCAGATTGCACGGGAAAGTTCTGCCGCGCGCCGCACGCCGGATCGCTCGAGCAGCTCGCACAGGCAGCGTTCGAGCCGGGCCTTGTGGCGGCGCGCGATCAGGCGGGCTGGATGCCCGGGAAGGTCCGCCAACTCGATCACGAGGCGCGTGAATCCGGATCCCGCCCAACGTGGCTTGTCGGCCCACACCGCCAGCTCCCGGAACATTCCCTTCACGATGGCTTCCGGCGATCCGGAAAGCCGGTCACCGAAGGTCTGGAAGGCCTGCACCGCCAGCCGGTGCTGCACCGTCAGGACTTCGGCAAGCAACTGATCCTTGCTTTCGAAGTGATGGTAAAGCGTGCGCTTTGTGAGCCTGGCTTCGGCCGCGATATCGTCCATCGTGACCCGGCTGTAGCCGCGGCGGCGAAACAGCCTGTAAGCCGCGTCGAGAATCCGTTCACGCGTCTGTCTGGCTGAACGAGGCATCGCCGCCCTCCCGGGAAAGTATACTCAATAGTGAATCTACAACGCCCTCGCCTGGCGTAAAGGGACTTTGTCGAGCCTGAAAAACGGAGGAACGCGAGATGTCGCGCATTCGCCTGACCGTAAGGGGAATCACGGCGCGGCCCATCATCATCAAGCTGAAGCGGCCGGTCGTTGTGAAGATCGCCACCATTACGGAGTGGCCGATCATTCTCGTCGATCTGCTGACCGAAGAGGGTGTCATAGGACGCAGCTATCTAGAGCCCTACGTCGCCAAGTCGATGCGTTACCTGGTCCCGGCGCTCAACGACTTCGGAGCGATGTTGAAGGGCGCGGCTGTCGCGCCGATCGAACTGTTCAATGCCGCAAGGAAGTCGCTTCATTTCGTCGGCTACGAGGGCATCTCGATGATCGCGGCGTCCGGGCTCGACATGGCAGCATGGGACGCGCTGGCGAAAGCGGCGAATCTTCCGCTGTGTGTCCTGCTTGGCGGCACCATTGGTCCGGTGAAATCGTATAACAGCAACGGGCTCTGGCTGAAGGAGCCGGCCGAGCTTGCCGCAGAAGCGCTCGAATTGAGGGACGAAGGCAGCTTTACGGGTCTGAAGCTTCGACTGGGCCGGCAGCGGGTATCTGACGATCTTCTGGCGCTTGAAACGGTTCGCAGGGTGCTGGGCGACGATGTGCACCTGATGGTGGATTTCAATCAGGGCCTTGATCTCGCCGAAGCGTTGCAGCGGTGTCACGCAATCGACGACTGCGGGCTTGCCTGGATCGAAGAGCCGATCGTCTACGACAATCTCGACGGTTGCGCGAAGCTCGCAGCCGAGTTGCAGACGCCGTTGCAGATCGGCGAGAACTTTTATGGCCCGCGCGAGATGCACAAGGCCATTCAGAGAGGCGCCTGCGACCTGGTCATGCCGGACTTCATGCGGATTGGCGGCGTTACCGGCTGGATGAGAGCCGCGGCGATCGCGGGCGCAGCCGGAATACCGGTGTCAACTCACCTTTATCCGGAGGTCGCCGCTCATATGATGCGCGTCACCGAAACGGCTCACTGGCTCGAGTGGCAGGATTGGGCAAATCCTGTTCTCAAGGAACCCTACCGGCTCAGCGACGGACAGTTGCACATCCCCGATGCGCCTGGCCTCGGGCTCGATTGGGATGAAGACGCGGTCAAACACCAGCTCGTCGCGTAGCGTTACGGCTATCCCGATCCGCCGGCGCAATGCTGGTCATGCGCGGACTTGATCCGCGCATCCATCGACTTCGAGAGGATGGCTCGCAAGGTCAAGTCTGACAATGGCAACGGGACCCATAACCACAGGGCTCGGTGACCTCGTTCGTTATGGCACTGGCTCGCTCAATACCGAACGCCGGTGGCTATGGGTCCCTGCTTCCGCAGGGACGACGTTGGGGAGAACAAATGCAAACGGCCGGACTTTCGCCCGGCCGTCGCAAATCGCTCTACGCCAACCGGCAGCTATCGCTTACGGTCCGAACGGCTTCGCCGGCGTCTGGTTGAAGTCAGGCTCGTCGGTGACGCAGGTGAAGTTCGCCGCGATATTGGTGCTGCCGCTGCCATTGTACTTCGCGACCTTGGGATAGACGCAGAGCGGCCGCGTCATCGCAACGCCTTGCGCCGGCGTGTCGTTGACGAACTTGGTGGCCGTGATCGTGTCCGGCGCCACGCCCTGCTCGACCCATTTGACCAGCGGTGTCAGAGCGTCGAACACGTTCGGTCCCGGTCCGCCCGAGCAGTGAAACATGCCGGGCACCATGAACAGGCGGGCATATTTCTGCGTGTCTTTCAGGGCCGGGTCGTTGTTGTCAAAGCGTGCTGCTTGCGCAAACGCGCCGTGGTTCTGCACCAGCGCGTTGAAATAGTTGATGCTGCTTTGCGAGGGGATCAGCGGGTCGGCCCAGCCGTGATACATCACGAGCTTGCTGCCATTCTCGCGGAACTCGCTCAGGTCCGTGCTGTCCGCGTTCAGCACCTTCGCGAGCTGGTCATCCACCGTATCGACGTCGTGGTTGAAATCGAAGTTGGCAAAGTTGACCGGGCTGGTCGAAATGCCGAAGGCTGCGCCGTAGACCCAGTAGAACAGGCCGTCGAACGCCGGCTCCGGCAGGTTCTCCTGGAAGGCGAGGCCCAGCGCGCCGATGTTGTCGGTCTCGTTGCCACGCTCGGAGCCGGGATTGATGACCTGCCCGGTGACGGGATCGATCGTGCCGGCATAATAGTTGTGCATAGTGGTGACCTGATCGGCGGTGAGACATGCCGGCGGGACGTTGCCGCCCGTGCACTGCAGGACTTTCGGATCGAAATGGCAGTCGCGCGGATCGGTGAGGAACTGGTCGGTCGTGGCGCCACCGTCCTGGCCCACGCAAGCCGCGAGCACGGCCTTGTTGATCAGTGTCATTTGTCCAGGCTGGATAAAGCGCGAGGGGCTCGCATGAGTGTTCTGCCACGAAGCAAGTCCCGCCATGTGCAGGTGCGTGCGGTTGAACGCGGCTGCTCCCGCCAGGATGCCGTCATAGTCGCTCGGGAAGCGCTGCGCTTCCATCAGCGCGTTCTGGCCCCCGGTCGAGCAGCCGGCGAAATAAGACTTGTTCGCGGGTTGCGTATAGAAGGCGTGGGCGATCTCCTTGCCGCGCACGGTCATCAGATGGATCGCGCGGTAGCCGAAATCCTTGATCCGTTCGGGATGGCCGAACAGGCCGGTCGACGGGTTCGCCGGATCGCCGAAATCGATTGCAAGCACATTGCCCTTGTTGCCGTCAGAGCCGCAGAACAGCGGATTGCAGCCGGAGGAGCCGGTGCCGAGATCGCTGTTGGCGGAAGCAAAGCCGGCGGTGATACCTTGGGCGAGTTCGCTGAAGGTGATGTCGCCCTGGAAGCCACCGCCGCCCGTGCCGAGGAAGCGCCCGTTCCAGCCGGTTTCCGGAAGCCATACTTCGATCTGGATTTGCGAGTCGGAGGTCGGCGTCAGCATTGCGGTGACGCGACAGAACGGCGGCAGTCCGGTGATCGCCGTCGAACCGGGAGGCGTAAACGAACCGCCCGTGATGTCGGTCGCCGACGTGATCGTGGTGTGTTCGAAGCTGCGGGATTGCAGATTGGTGCACTGCGTCGCCATTGCGGGTGTGCTGGCAATCGCGACGAAGGCAAGGCTCAAGGCCGCGCCGACGACGTAAGGTCGATGCATGGTCATCCTCCCTGATTGTTCTGTTTGTTCTGCTTGTGTGAGGCGAGCCGCCCTGGGCCACGTCTCGCAGACAACGATGTACCTGACTGCGACAGCTGTAAAGACTCAACCTCGAGTGCATTCGCGCCGATTTGCCACCGCGCGGAATTCCACGGCTTGGTCGCAGGGCCGTATTCGTCATGCGACACGATCGGTCGCGCGGATCGAACCGCGCTTTATCTTTCGAAATCAATCGCGTGTCCTCAGAACAAAGGTTCTGGATTGCTTCCGCCTGCACGCAAGACGCTTCGGCGGACTCCAAGCGCGCCATAGCTCGCGCAGCGAGCGACGGCGGGTCGTCGCTCATGCTCCTCGCAATGACGATCAACTCTTGACATCCCTCATCATTGTCGTTCGAGACCGCCAGTGATTTGCCCGTCGTGCCAATTGGTCGCAGGTGCGTTTGCTTGTGACGTCGGGCAAATCAATGGCAATTCTTCGCACGTCCCGGCCCGGCAAGAGGGGCGTACGCGTCGTCACGGACGTTGGGTGCGGGATGCGATGGATGCGAAGCGGCGCGTGAGACGGATGCGCTGTTTGGCGGACGGCGAAGTCGTGGCGTTCTGATATCTCGACGCTGATATCAACTCGCGACAATGCTCTGCATTGCGCGGGGATGGTGGCAAGAAAGCCCGATCACCAGGGAGACCACGAAGCAGCCGTTAAAACCATTCGCGCAGGGAGTGCCGGAACAGTTTCGGCGAACCTGTGGTGGACTTACTCGTGTGCTTTTTTCATTCGCACGCGAGGCCGCCGGCGAGCCAGACGTCCGGCATTCCCTGCGCCCTCTGCGTTTCGGTGAGGGCTATCGAGCACAACTCGGGTGATAAGCCGCGAGAGCGCGGACGCGTGGAAAGTTGATGACAAATTGCCTCAACACGCGAATGGAACAAACATTCCCGTTCCGAGTTAGGGCGGAAAGCAGGAGTATCTGTTATGGAACGCATAACGCACTGCGCGAAATGCGGAAAACTGTTGGAGCCGGTTGTCGCCATCTCAGGCCGCACCGAACTCCAATGCATCAGTTGTGACGACCCCGCGGTGAAATTGGCTGAAGGTCCGCTGCCAGTCCCTGAAAGCCCTGATATCGCACAACCCGCCGCGCATCACTGAAAGAAGCGAGCGAACTCAGGCAAACGAAAATGGCCAGGACGAAGCCCGGCCATGACGAATACTCTGTTCCCTCATCCTGAGGAGCGGCGTGAGCCGCGTCTCGAAGGATGAGGCCGCATCAGGGCCTCATGGTTCGAGACGCGCAAAGATGCGCTCCTCACCATGAGGGTAGATTCATCAATATCGATAATGATCCGACTTGTACGGACCTTCGGTCTTGACGCCGATATAGTCGGCCTGGTCCTTGCGGAGTTCGGTGAGCTTGACGCCGATCTTGGCGAGGTGCAGCCGTGCGACCTTCTCGTCCAGCGTCTTCGGCAGCACGTAGACCTTCTTCTCGTACTTGCCGTCCTTGTTGTTGGCGAAGAGTTCGATCTGGGCCAGCGTCTGGTTGGTGAAGGACGCCGACATCACGAAGGACGGATGACCCATGGCGTTGCCGAGGTTCACCAGACGGCCTTCCGAGAGCATGATGATGCGGTGCTTGTCGGGGAATTCGATCTCGTCGACCTGCGGCTTGATGTTGGTCCACTTCAGGTTACGCAAGGGCGCGATCTGGATCTCGTTGTCGAAGTGGCCGATGTTGCAGACGATGGCGCGGTCCTTCATCGCGCGCATGTGCTCGATGGTGATGATGTCCTTGTTGCCGGTCGCGGTGACGAAGATGTCGGCGCGGGGCGCGGCGTCTTCCATGGTCACGACTTCATAGCCTTCCATCGCCGCCTGCAACGCGCAGATCGGATCGATCTCGGACACCATGACGCGGCAGCCGGCCTGGCGGAGCGAAGCCGCCGAACCCTTGCCGACATCGCCGAACCCGGCCACCATCGCGACCTTGCCCGACATCATGACGTCGGTGCCACGGCGGATGCCGTCGACCAGCGACTCGCGGCAGCCATAGAGATTGTCGAACTTCGACTTGGTGACGCTGTCGTTGACGTTGATCGCCGGGAACAGCAGCGTGCCCTTGTTTGCCATCTCGTAGAGACGATGCACGCCCGTGGTCGTCTCTTCGGAGACGCCCTTGATGTTCTTCGCGATCTCGGCGAAGTAGCCCTTCGGCTTCTCCTTCAAGAGGCGCTTGACCAGCGCGTAGAAGATCTCTTCTTCCTCAGACGCGGGCTTGTCGAGGAAAGCGACGTCGCCCTGCTCGGCTCGATAGCCGGCATGCACCAGCATGGTGGCATCGCCGCCGTCATCGAGGATCATGTTGGGCGTGCCGCCGCCGTGCCAGTCGAACAGTTTTGCGGTGTAGTCCCAGTAATCCTTCAGCGTCTCGCCCTTGACCGCAAACACCGGAATGCCGGCGGCGGCGATCGCGGCGGCCGCGTGATCCTGCGTCGAATAGATGTTGCACGAGACCCAGCGGATGTCGGCGCCGAGCGCGGCCAGCGTCTCGATCAGGACCGCGGTCTGGATCGTCATGTGCAGCGAGCCCGCGATGCGCGCGCCTTTCAGCGGCTGCTTGGGACCGTATTCCTCACGCGTCGCCATCAGGCCGGGCATCTCGGTCTCGGCCAGCGAGATTTCCTTGCGGCCGAATTCGGCGAGCGAAATGTCCTTGACGATGTAATCGGTGAAGCCGGGCTTCGTGGCGGTGGCGGTCATCTTGTTTTCCCAATCATTGAAGCTGTCGTGTCGGTAGCAAAGCAAGCGGCACGCATTGTGGCGTTTTCTTATCCCTCCCCCTTGCGGGGAGGGTGGCGCATTGAGAGCGGAGCGAGCAATGCGTCGGGTGGGGGTGGCTTCACTCGATGATTAAACAAGACCCCCACCCCGGCCTCCGCTTCGCTCGGCCGACCCTCCCCGCAAGGGGGAGGGATAAATCGGCCGGCGTGCCAAAACTAAACCGCGCGCTTGAGCGCGTCGGCGAGATCGGTGCGCTCCCACGAGAAACTGCCGTCCTTCTCCGCCGAGCGGCCGAAGTGGCCGTAAGACGCGGTCTTGCGATAGATCGGGCGGTTGAGCTTCAGGGTGCGGCGGATGTTGGTCGGCGTCAGGCGGAACATTTCCGGCAACACCTTCTCAAGCTTCTTCTCGTCGACCTTGCCGGTGCCGTGGGTGTCCACGAGCAGCGACATCGGATCGGCAACGCCGATCGCATACGCCACTTGAATCGTGCAGCGGTCGGCAAGGCCGGCCGCGACCACGTTCTTGGCGAGATAGCGCGCCGCATAAGCCGCCGAGCGGTCGACCTTGGTCGGGTCCTTGCCGGAGAAGGCGCCGCCGCCATGCGGGGCATAGCCGCCATAGGTGTCGACGATGATCTTGCGGCCGGTGAGGCCGCAGTCGCCGTCGGGCCCACCGACGACGAAGTTGCCGGTCGGGTTGACCAGGAAGTCCGACGGCCTCGCCGGCATCCAACCCTTGGGCAGCGCCGATTCCACTGCGGTCGAGATCATGTCCTTAATCAGGCCGGGCGTGTACTTCTTGTTGTTGCGGCTCTTCTCGTTGTGCTGGGTCGAGACCACGACCTTGGTGCAACCGACCGGCTTGCCGTCGACATATTTCACCGTGACCTGGCTTTTCGCGTCGGGCTGCAGATCGGCGAGCGAGCCGTTGCGGCGCTTTTCGGAGAGAACCTTCAGGATGCGGTGCGCGAAGAAGATCGGCGCCGGCATGAACGAGCCCTTCTGATAGACCTCGCTCTCGGTGCAGGCGTAACCGAACATCATGCCCTGGTCGCCCGCGCCCTCTTCCTCGCCGCTCTTCTTTTTCTTGGCATCGACGCCCAGCGCGATGTCGGGCGACTGGCCGTGCAGCAG
>Ga0307474_10000980_pt1 | contig 20733 bp, 25 predicted proteins | sample atmos_gasesECM1C_2_FD_203312 | JGI IMG/M metagenome (GOLD analysis project Ga0307474, IMG submission 203312) | Hardwood forest soil microbial communities from Morgan-Monroe State Forest, Indiana, United States - atmos_gasesECM1C_05 | ecosystem: Environmental > Terrestrial > Soil > Temperate... | reverse complement strand
GGTTCGGGTTTCGTCCTCGATAAGTCCGGGCACATTCTCACCAACTTTCACGTCGTCGATGGCGCGAATCGCGGCATAGAGGTGATGCTCTCGAACAAGCGACGCTATCCGGCCCGCGTGGTGGGTACGGACAAGGTCCACGACCTGGCGCTGCTGCAGATCGACGCGCCGGACCTGCAGGCGGTTACGCTGGCTGACTCCTCGCAGCTCAATGTTGGGCAGAAGGTCTATGCCATCGGCAATCCCTTCGGCCTGAGCGGGACGATGACACGCGGCATCATCAGCTCCATCCGGTCGATTCGCAACCAGGATGGCGCGCCGATTGAAGACGCGATACAGACCGACGCGGCCATTAATCCGGGCAACTCCGGCGGGCCGCTGCTCAACTCGTCGGGCGAAGTTATCGGCATCAACACGATGATCGCGTCGAACGGAGCGGATCAGAGTTCAGGAATTGGCTTCGCCATTCCCATCAATACGGCTAAGGCCGTGCTCGCGGATCTTTTGCGCTACGGGCGCGTGAAGCGGCCTTCGCTGGGCATCGTGTCCTATGCGATTGGGCCGGACCTCGCGTCGCAGATGGGCCTCTCCGCTGATTCAGGCGTACTCATTCAGCGCGTCGTTCCCGGCGGGGCAGCAGAGCGCGCGGGTCTGCGCGGCGGCAATGAGCAGGCCTACGTGGGCAACACTCCCATCGTGCTTGGCGGCGACTTGATCGTTGCCATTGACGGTCAACAGGTCTCCGATCCGGGGGACATCAGCGCGATTATGGACAAGCACCAGGCCAACGACACCGTTAGCGTGACCATTGTGCGCGGCAAGAAACAGATGACTCTCAAATTGATTCTGGGAGAAGCGAAGGACACGAATATCTAGGCGGGAAATCTGAGTCGGGTAATTCGCCAGGATTCGCGGGCCGCTCCGGTCATGAGGCGGCCCGTTTTGCAGTCCGTTGTTGCTAGAAGCCGGCACTCGTCTCTGCTTGCGCGGCATGCGCCACCTGTAGGCGCGCCAATGAAACTGGCTCGTTGTAGTGCGTGGCTACGATCTGCGCTGAGCGGTCCTCATTTAGATAAGGCTCAACCGCGGCGAGTTTGACGCTGGAGTTGGTCGCCATCTGCGCAACCTGCGCTTTGCTCGAGATGGTCTGGACCAGAGACAGAATCGCTACGACAATCGTGCCCACTCCCTGAATGGCCGCGAGCGCATGTTGCTGGCTATTTACATTCACAATTTTCGCTGTCTGCAACAATGCCGTGTTCACCTGTTGCTGGAAGGTTACGATCTGGTTCTGAAGTTGCGCGAGCACACTGGCTGATGGATTCGCAAGGTAGGCCTTGGCTTGCGCGACTAACAGATTGCTGGCCGCGTCGAAGCCGATTGTTGCCGCTGTGAAGATTGGCGCATCGGCCGGCGCAAGCAGTGCGGCGGTCGAGTCGACAGTGGCCACGGCGCTTTGCAGCGGAGGCGTCCAGGTGACAATGTTTTCGGCCACGCTGCTGGCTGTACAGCCCTGCATCCAGGGCAGCGGGATTACGAGCGCGATCAGCATCCACGCGCCCAATTTTGCTTGCTGGCTGGTTGTTGCACTCACCGGCTGGCTTGTTGCCGAAGAAGGATCTTTCGCGAGCAGCCCCAGCAGCGCTGTGGCCAACGCGCTCGCCAGCGATACGGCGGTTCCGGTTCCCACTTTGCCCAGCGAAATGCCTTGCTGCGACAACACTCCGGCAACACTTGCGACCGCGATGAGCAGCCCCGCCGCCGATGTTTTCGGATGATTCCAAATATTCTTGAAGTTCATTTTTGACAACACTCCTTTGTGCCGCGGATTGTTTTTTACGCGGCGTGCGGGTTCGATTTGAATCGGTAAACTTGCGCCTCAGCATTTCCTGCACAGGACCGGCGTCACGCGCGCACGCGATTGAACGCCGGCCTTGCACAGGCTCCCGGAGCAGCCCGCGATGCTTTGGATACTTCCGTGGTTCCGGCCCAGCATCCAAAAGCGGGCTGACTTCGACAGACAAGGACGGTTCCGCGCCCCGGCGCCATCCGCACACGCAGTTCACCGGCCGCCCCGCAAGAGCCCTTCACACGCCAAGGAAGGGTCACGGGGTGCTCAAAGAACCGCGCCTAGGACGGCGTACACATTCGCCCGGCTCGGTATGTCCGTAACTTGTCTGGTTATTTTTAAGGTTAGGCTATTTGCGGTAAATTATCGGCAAACTTGGGTTGGCTGTGAGTGGCTGAAAAATAAGGGACTTGCAACAAAGTTTGGCGGGAACCCTCTTGACATGCGATTGACGATGGGCGAAATCGGGGCCGATTGGCCCGGTTTTCACGGCGAGCGCAAGGTGGCGGATTGGCGTTAGGACTGGACGATCGGTGGTCTTCACGTCGGCGCGAATTTTGGGGTGAAAACGACGCTGAAATTGGAGTGAAAAGAGGGGCAAAAAAGAGGCCAAAAAGGGCCGAAAAAAGACCGAAAAGAGGCGAAAAAGGTCGATTTTGGTTCGTTTTTTCGTGTTTTTGCGGCGCGTTTTTTGGGGCAAATATGCTGATGCTAAAAGAGTTAAGTGGCACTTGCACCAAATTCGCGGCAGCTTTTTTTGAAAAATGTGCTTTAGGGGAGAGTTTTTGGAGGGATTTTCTGGGCGGGAAATCGGTACTAAAAAAACGGGTCCGGCGAGGGATCCGAGCGGGGGCGAGAAGGGCCAGCTGGGTGGTTTTGATTTGGAGAGCGCTGAGTGGGACGAGCATGCAATGAGTATGCGCCGAAGGCGGGAAATGATCGGCAAAGTTGGCGGGGTATTTTGCCTCGAGTTTTCAAAAGGTTAGGGTGAATCGGAGCGCGTCAGGACTTGACGGCTAGCGGAGGGTCGCGGGAGATAGAGGCTCGATGGTCGACTTAACGTACTTGCGCCCTTGGACCTGGTAGTCGCCGCTCATCACGCGTGCAATCGCTTCGGTGTACGCCAAGTGTTCTTCAGCAAGAATTCGCTCGGCGAGCGAGTGTTCATCGTCTGAATCGAGTACCGGAATCGCACGCTGCACGACGATGGCGCCGTGGTCGAGTTCTTCGTCTACAAAGTGGACGGTGCAACCTGTGATCTTTGCGCCGTAGGCAAACGCCTGCTCCTGCGCTTCAAGCCCTGGAAAGGCGGGCAGCAGCGAGGGATGAATATTGAGAATGCGATTGGGAAACGCGGCGACGAATTGAGGCGATAGCAGGCGCATGTAGCCAGCGAGGCAGACGAGGTCGACATTGTGGGCGCGCAGCGACGCGATGACATCGGCGTCGTGGTCTTCGCGCTTGCGGCCTTTCGACTCGAAGACTGCGTGCGGCAGACCAAGGCGCTCCGCGGCGGATAAACCTGCGGCATCGGCGACGTTTGAGATTACGACGGCGATTTCGGCGCCCTTTAATTTTCCGGTGCGGATGGACTCGGCGATGGCGAGGAAGTTGGAGCCGCGGCCAGAGAGGAGAATGCCCAGGCGGGTGGATTTCGAGGCCTGTCGATTGGCACGTGTCTTGCCCAAGAGCCCCTCTTAATGACTTTGATCATCGACGATTGCGAGGATATCTGCTGTTTGTACCGTGTCACTGTCCGCCCACGGAGAGTAGACGAGGGTATTGCCCTCATGCCGCATGAGTCCTGCGGCTATGCTCTTCCCAATCATGCTGGGAATGTAGGTACATGAACCGTCGGTCATCGGCTTGCCTTGGCTATCAGTACCATCGAGCCAGGATAATGAAGCTCGACATTTGGCTATAAAACGATGTCCATCGTGATCAATGGTAAAGGATTCTAAATTGTGGCTCCTGACATAATAGGCATGTCTTAGACTCGTGGAGTGAAAATCAAAATCTGGGTGACCGAAACAATTGCTGTAAACAAAGAATGCGTTCAACCCAAGTGATAGTGCGAGCACCGCTCCTAAAGTCCACCTCAAGCTAACCTCCTCAACGTGGCGCGTTGCTCACGTGTACTGTACTCGGCGCTCGCCTTTGACCACGCGGCCGATGACGTAGAACTTTTCTTCCGAGCGGTCGAGCAGGTTTTTGGCGCGGGTAAACTTGGCCGCCGGAATTGCCGCGATGAGCCCAATACCCATGTTGAACGTGCGCATCATTTCTTCTTGCGGAATGTTGCCGAGATCCCGCAGGTGCTCGAAGATGGGCAGCACTGGCCATGAGCCAATCTCGACTTGCGCCGTGACTCCCTTGGGCAGGATGCGCGGCAGATTCTCAGTGATTCCGCCGCCGGTGATGTGCGCCATTCCGGTGGTAAGCCCTGCGCCGACGAGCTTCTGGATTACGTGGAGATAGCTGCGGTGCGTGCGCAGCAGCGATGCGCCGGCCTTCTCTTTGATGGCGGTGACGTATTGCGTGGCCTTGTAGCCGGCCACCTCGAAGAGCAGCTTGCGCGCCAGTGAGTAACCGTTGGTGTGCAGGCCGGTGGAGGGCAAACCGATGAGCACGTCGCCAGGCTTGATGCCTGCGCCCGTCACCACTTTGTCGCGATCGACGGCGCCAACAATAAATCCGGCCAGATCGTACTCGCCGTCAGAATAGAAGCCGGGCATCTGCGCCGTTTCGCCGCCGATGAGCACACATGCGTTGGCTTTGCAGGCATCGGCGAGGCCGCTGACGACGCTCTCGATTACATCTTCATCGAGCTTGCTTGTCGCCAGGTAGTCCAGAAAGAAGAGCGGCGTGGCGCCCTGCACCGCAATGTCGTTGACGCAATGGTTGACGAGGTCAACGCCCACGGTTTGGTGCAGGCCGAGTTGAAAGGCCACCTTGAGCTTGGTGCCAACGCCATCGGCCGAGCTGACCAGGATGGGGTTCTTCCAGCGCTGCATGTCGAGCCGGTAGAGCGCGCCGAATCCGCCAATGCCGCCCAGGACGTTGCGATTAAAGGTCTTCTGCGCCAAGTACTTGATGCGTTCCTTGGCGTGGTCGCCGCTGCGCAGGTCCACGCCTGCGTCGGCGTAGGTCACGGTCTTTGGTTTGATCTCTTGGGCCACTGTGCAGGCTTTCTTATAAGTGGATTGCTTCGGCCGGCTTGATTAGGCCGAGGTGAGCCGGAAATCAGAATTCTAGCAGCAATCAATGAGGGCATTTCCCACAAATCGTGTTGCTGGGCTGCGGCTTGCGCTGACGACCTGTTCGCATGAGGCACGGAAAATTTTTTGAGGAAAGATGGAAAGTTAGCTTGACATTGAAATTGGGTCAGGCTATTCTGGGTTGGAAAGTCAGCTTTACATGGGGCGGATCGCTGGAAAACGTGGCGCAGACCATCACAAACCGGGTTAAAGAGCTGCGAATTGCCCTTGGCTGGACCCAGGAACAGCTGGCCCAGGCTGCGGGAGTTTCGCGGCAGAGCATCAACTCGATCGAACGCGACCGCTACGTGCCTTCGCTTGAACTGGCCCTTATTTTTGCGCGCATCTTCTCGTGCCCCACAGACCAAATTTTTCAGTTGGAGAGCAAATCATGACTCACCCCATCCTGAGCCGCATTCTTATGCTCGATCAGGTCGCCGACGAACGGTTTCGCGAGCATCAACGCCGCTCGACCAGCGCGGCGGCCATCGTCGGTACGCTGATCGCCTTTGTGATGGTCGAATATCACCTGCTCGTCGAGCACCGCGTGGCGTGGGATCTGATTGCCGTGATTTATGCGATGGGCCTGACGAAGGTCGCGCTCATGCGCTGGTATCACTTCAAAAATTAGTTTTTTCGCAGACGATTCTTATGTGCCCGCTTCGCCGAGCACATGAAAGGAAGCCCGATGTTTCTGATTGACAATAGCAGCCTGAAAAAATCTTTGCCGCTTCTCATCGGCCTTTTGGTCATCGCTCAGATCGATTTGGCGAGCGCAGCAGGCTGGCCGCAATCGCTTTTGTCGCTGCTGCATCTGACGGCTGCGAATAACGACATGTGCCGCGGGGTGTGCGCCGGGCTGGGGACATCGATTGATGTTTTGGTGATTTTCCAGCTTGTGCGTATTTATGCCAAACGGGCAATGCAAGAAGACGGCGAACCAGAACACGAATGAAGTTGCACGATTGAGATTTTCTCTTGCGGTACGACTGAACCGGAAAAGGAGAATTTGAAAATGAATCCACTCTATCGTTCGCGCGACCCAAAGGTGCGGCGGTTGCTGGCCATCGCGAACTTTTCGCTCATTTTAGGGCTGCTGCCGTGGATTTTTCGCGACTCCATACACTTCAATCACAATTGGGTCGATGCATTCTGCGGATTCTTCATCGGCATTTCCATCACGGTGAACTTGTACTGCCTGCGCGCGGCACGCCGTTGCCGCGAAACGCAAGCCTGAAGTTGTCGCATGCATTGCTCGTGCAATCGAAGCTCGAATTTTTTAATCAACGAAAGGAAACTCACACCATGATTCTTCGCAAAATACAGAACGATCCCGCAAAGATGACGTCAACGGCCATGGCGTTCATTGCTATTGGCCTGTCGCTGATTACGATCGGCATCACCTGGCCGAAAACTTCACCGCTGCTTATACATGCGGGGGCCGACTGGAACGACTTCGTCCGTGGCGCAATCCTGGGGATCGCCATTGTTCTGGAAATTGCGGGTGTTGCGTTTGCGGCGTCTGCCGCGGCGGCGAAAAAGCGTCAGGCGCAATAGGATCGGCCGCCGATTCCCATCGAGTCTGCTCGCGCTGAGCTGTTCACGCCGACCTGGTCGCGCGCTACTGTTCGTGCCGGAGCGAGTCGGCGCGGTGCAACATGGCTGATTTGCCATGCTGTCTTGCAGCGTTGGGCCTTCTATACTGAAGCCACGATGTGCGCAAAGAATGGAAGCGCGAAGATTCGGGGCGCGGAGATTCGCGTGCCGCAACGGACCCGTTCCAAGGCGCTGCAGCAACGCGCGGAACAGTTCTTTCCCGGCGGCGTCAACTCTCCTGTTCGGGCGTTCAAGGCGGTTGGCGGCTCGCCGCCATTCGTAGATCGCGCCAACGGCGCATACCTCATCGACGCTGACGGCAATCAATTCATCGACTACTTCGGCTCCTGGGGCCCAATGATCCTGGGCCACGCATTTCCGCCCGTCGTCGAGGCTATCGAGCGCGCGGCGCGCAATTCGGCGAGTTTCGGAGCATCCACTGCGGCCGAAGCTGATTTAGCCGAGCGCATCGCGGTCAGCTATCCCGTTATGGAGAGGATGCGTTTCGTCAGCTCCGGCACTGAGGCGACCATGTCGGCCATTCGCGTGGCGCGCGCCGCGACCGGCCGCAAGCTCATCGTCAAATTCGAGGGGTGCTATCACGGCCACTCCGACGGGCTGCTGGTGAAGGCAGGTTCCGGCGTGGCAACTCTCGGAATTCCTGGCTCGGCGGGCGTACCTGAAGAGATCGCGCAACTGACGCTGGCGCTGCCATACAACGATCTCGCCGCCGTCGAAGCCGCGTTTACCGCGCATCCGGACGAAATCGCCGCCATCATTGTGGAGCCCATCGTCGGCAATGCGGGGTGCATCGTGCCCGAGCCCGGCTACCTTGCTGGTCTGCGCAAGATCACTGCGAGTCACGGCGCGCTGCTGATTGCGGATGAAGTTATGACAGGCTTTCGTGTTGCGCTGGGCGGCGCCTGCGAACTGTACTCGCTTGATCCCAATCTCGTCACGTTAGGAAAGATTGTGGGCGGGGGGCTGCCAGTCGGCGTCTTCGGCGGAAGGCAGCGCTTCATGGACCTTCTGGCGCCGCTGGGGCCGGTTTATCAAGCTGGAACTCTCAGCGGCAATCCGCTGGCGATGGCGGCAGGACTCGCGACGATCAGTTACCTGCAGGAGCACGCCGAAGAGGTGTATCCGAGGATCCAGAAACTGACAAAGGCGGTAGTCGATGGCGTTCTTCAGGAGGCCCACAAGGCCAATGTGGCACTCGGCGCCAATCAGGCAAGCTCGATGTGGACGTGGTTCTTCACCAGCGGCCCGGTCACAAACTACGAGCAAGCCGCAAAATCCGACACCGCTGCGTTCGCTCGGTTCCACCGCGGCATGCTCGATCGCGGAATCTGGCTCCCGCCATCGCAGTTCGAGGCCGCATTCATGTCCTACGCCCACACTGACGCCGACATCGAGGTGACCATTGCTGCCGCGCGCGAGGCGTTCGCGTTGCTGCAGGGGAGCTGATCGGTTTAGTTAAGTCAGTCAGTTCAGTCAATCCCACGCGTAGAGAGTCACAAAACGGTGCGTCGGTTTGTATTGCCTGATCAGCCGCTCGGCCGCGAGGATCGATGGCTGGCGATTTGCCGCCGGATCGCGGTGACCGCCGTCATGCAGCACGATGTTCGCGGCGCGGCCCATCTGCTGCTGGCGCGCTATTTTCTCTGACAGTTTTTGCGCGATTCGGTCCGGTGAAGAATCGCTCCAGTCGGGCACCATTGCGTTCCACAGCACCAGTTCAAGACCGATTTCGCGCGCGATTCGAAACACTTGTGGCCGGCGAGCTCCGTAGGGCGGCCGGAAAAACTTCACCGCCGCGCCAGTGATCTGCTGAAGCGTTTGCTGAGTGCGCTTCAGTTCTTCTCGAATTACTTCCGAGGAGCTTCGCGCAAGGTTGGGATGCGACCAGGTGTGATTTCCGATAACGTGCCCGGCCCTGGCAATACGTTGCACCAGTTCCGGCTCTGCTTTCGCGCGTCCACCAAGCAGGAAAAAAGTTGCATGCACGTCGCGGGTTGCAAGAATGTCGAGCAGCTTCGGCGTCCAGGTCGCATTCGGCCCGTCGTCGAAGGTGAGCGCGATCTCGCCAGGGCGCGCCGGCGCAGTGAGTGCGCTGCCAAAAAGCCGCGAACTCGGCCATGTGGAAGCATAGGCGTACACGCCCGCCGCAACGCCCGCACACGCGGCCACGCCCAGCCCTGCGTAAACCGCGGTCGCGATCGGAGATGTCATTTTACCTTTCAGGATTTTGCGTTACGGCGAACACTGACAAATTGCCCGCGCATTCGTGTTTCACATTGTCTTAGTATGGATGTTTTCGTCGCTCTGCCGCTTTGCGTGCATCGCGCCCGCTGCCATCCGCTGCGTAGCGCGCTTTTCGCTCGAACGGCGCTGTTGCCGCCAAGTCGTCATTGACGTGACGCCGTAGTTCCAAACCGCGGTGAAGAGCAGGCCCGTCACCGCCGCCAGAACCCATGGAACACCGTGGCGGAACGCCTCACTCGCAATGGCCACGTTGGCCGCGACGCCCAGCCCGCAGGCGAGGCAAAACGTGACCAGCCCGCTCCAGAATCTCCATCCCTTGAGCCGCCGGTCGCGATACGTTACGGAGTTGTTCAGAACAAAATTCAGAATCATCACGATGAATGTCGCTACGGCCTGGCCAGCGGCGAAGCTCAGCCCGGCAAGCTTAAGCAGTGCGCTCAAAATCAGCAGGTGGACGCCTACGCCCAGCGCACCGACCATGGCGAAGAGCACAAAGCGCACATTCACTACGTTGCCAAGGTGCTTATCGACGAGCAGCTCGAAGTACTCAAGGCCGACCACGATATCCAGCTTGCTCTCGCCATGCTCGCGTTGCCCGAAGCGATAAGGAACCTCGCCGATGCGCAGTGCCGGCCCCGCTGAGAGCACAATGTCCAGCAGAATTTTGAAGCCGATGCCCGAAAGCCGATGTGCAAACTGCTCGAAGGTCGAAAGGCGCACAACGAAAAAGCCGCTCATGGGATCGCTCAGCTCATGCTCCGCGCCCATGAGGCTCAGACGCCGGCCCAGATGGCTGAGCTTTACGCGCCACTGTGTAAACTCGCCCATGCTGCCGCCGGCGATGTTGCGTGAGCCAACGACGAGATCGAGATTTTCATCGCGAATGCGGCGCAGCATTTCTGGAAGCACAGTTTCATCGTGCTGCATATCGGCATCCATCACCGCGACGTAAGGCGCCGCGGTGCCGAGAATCCCCTCAATGCAGGCCGACGCGAGGCCTCGGCGCCCGATGCGCTGAAGAACGCGCACGTTGTCGCGCCGCTCCGCCAGCAGGCGCACTACGTCGGCGGTGCCGTCGGGCGAGTCGTCATCCACGAAAATTACTTCATAGCGGATGCCCTGGAGCGCTTTGTCCAGCCGATCGACCAGCGGAGCCACGTTCGCGCTCTCGTTGAATGTGGGCAGCACGATCGCCAGATCGTAAGCCATTGTTTCCTCCGGAGGGGCAAGGCAGATTCAGGGCAGATTGAATGATTGCTTGCCGTCCGCTTTCATGGTTATAGCACTTTGGTGGAAGCTCTCCGACCGCTCAAGACCTCAGGGAATCACGGGCGTATACTGGACTTGTTCGGGTCGCATCCTGAGTCTTCGGAGCGGCACTGGAGCCAATCATGAGCCTTACCCAACCTCCCGCGGGCCCGCATTCCTCTTCGCCCGGCGTCTCCGTTCCCAAAGTCACTATGCCCGCGCTCACAGAGATGAAGCGGCAGGGCAAGCCCATTTCTGCGCTGACTGCGTACGACTACTCCACTGCGCGCCTGGTTGACGAGGCCGGCGTTGACCTCATTCTTGTCGGTGACTCGCTCGCGATGGTGGTCCTCGGCCAGGAAAACACCCTGGCAGTAACCATGGACGAGATGCTGCACCACACGCGCGCCGTAAGCCGCGCCGTTCATCGCGCGCTCGTCGTCGCCGACATGCCGTTCGGCAGCTATCACGGGGCGATTTCTGACGCGGTTGCGAATGCAGTGCGTTTCGTGAAAGAAGCCGGCGCTGAAGCAGTCAAGATTGAAGGACCGCGCGTCGAGCTGGTCCGCGCTCTCGTCGCGGCGGAGATTCCCGTCGTTGGCCATCTTGGCCTGACGCCGCAAAGCGTCCATCGCATGGGCGGCTATCGCGTGCAGGCTCGCACTGCCGATGCGGCGCGTGAGCTTCAAGCTGACGCTCTCGCGCTGGCTCGTGCCGGGGCCGGGGCTATCGTGCTCGAAGGTGTTCCGCGTGAGGCAGCCGCGGCCATCACTGCCGCGCTGCCCATCCCGACTATCGGCATTGGAGCCGGTCCGGAATGCGACGGGCAGATTCTTGTCTTTCACGATCTCGTGAATCTCAGCTTTGCGCCGCCGGCTAAATTTGTCCGCCGGTATGCCGATGCATCGGCGCTCTTCCGTTCCGCGATTGAGCGCTACCGTGAAGACGTTGAGCATCGCGCGTTTCCAGCGGACGCGGAGAGCTATCACCTGTCGTCTTCCGCAGCTGCGCAGGCCGGCGCATCTGCCGATTCGATGGCCGGAGATGCGGGGATGGGATTCGATTCTGAAGACGCGGTCGTGAATCGGGACGCCTTCGAGGACTGGGGTCGCTGACCCCAATGGAGATCCTCCGCACCGTTGATGATTTGCGACGCTGGTCGCGCGCGGCCCGGGCAAAGACCGGCAACAGCGTGGGCCTGGTGCCCACGATGGGCGCGCTGCACGCCGGTCACGCCTCGCTTATGCGCGCCGCCCGCTCGGCGTGTTCGCACGTCGCTGTCAGCCTCTTCGTTAACCCCACGCAGTTCGGCCCCGGTGAGGATTATGCGCGCTATCCACGATCTTTTGTGGCTGACTGCGCGCTCGCGGAATCTGAAGGCGCAGATGTGCTGTTTGCTCCGAGCGTCGAAGAGCTTTACCCCAATGGCAGCGCGTCCACATTCGTTGAAGTTCCAGAGCTGAGCGGTCGGCTCGACGGCGCATCCCGTCCTGGCCATTTTCGCGGTGTCGCTACTGTTGTCTCCAAGCTGCTGATTGCCGCCGAGCCCGATCGCGCCTTCTTCGGGCAAAAAGACGCAGCGCAAGTCGCGATCGTCCATCGCATGGTCGCCGATCTCGGCCTCGCAACGGAAATTGTTGCCTGCCCCATCGTCCGCGACGTGGACGGCCTCGCGCTCAGCTCGCGGAACGCTTACCTTAGTCCGGCGGAGCGCGTACGAGCGCTGACTCTCAGCCGTGCTGTTCGCGAAGTTGAATTGCTTGTCGCAGGGGGCGAGCGCCGTGGGCCTGTGTTGATTGAAGCGGCGCGGGGAGTTTTTGCCCATGAACGCGGCGCCTTCGGCTCGGCACGAAGCGCCTCCGGCTCGGAGCCCGAAGTGCGCGTCGACTATATCGCGCTTGTTGACTGGGCGACGCTCGAGCCGGTCGAAACCGCAGTGCCTGGGACATTGTTTGCCGTGGCCGCGTATGTTGGGACGACGCGGTTAATTGACAACACGATCCTGCAATGAAGCCGGCGAAAGAAATCGGTTGCGCTGGCTGGCACGTTCGCTGCAACCTGATAGTGAATGCCGGAGCTGCCTGACATCACCGCTTACATTGCCGCGCTTGAGCCGCGCATTCTTGGCAAGAAACTGGAACGCGTCCGACTGCAGAGCGTCTTTGTGCTGCGCACCGCCGATCCGCCTATTGAGTCTGTCAGTGGCCGGACGGTTCGTGAAATCCGCCGCATCGGCAAGCGCATCGCCATCGGGGTCGAAGGCGGAGCCGGAGCTGGTTCTGAAGACTATCTTTGGCTTGTCATTCATCTCATGATCGCGGGGCGTCTGCATTGGCGGCCTCCGAATGCGAAACTCGCTGGCCGCCAAGCGCTACTTGCGCTCGATTTTTCAGATGGGGCTCTTGTTCTGACGGAGGCCGGCTCGAAGCGGCGCGCCTCGCTCCATTTATTGCGGGGCGAGCTGGCGCTTCGCGAGATCGATCCCGGCGGTGTGGAGATTTTTTCTTCGGATATGAATGAGTTTCGCGCTGCGCTGAGCCTTGAGAATCGCACGCTCAAACGCGCACTTACCGATCCGCGCCTGATCAGCGGCGTGGGCAACGCCTACTCCGACGAGATTCTGCATGCCGCGCGTCTCTCGCCGATCACGCTCACGCACAAGCTCGGGACCGACGAGTGGCAGCGGCTTTATGACGAAACACGGTCGACGCTTTCTTTATGGACCGATCGACTTGTTGCTGAAGCAAAGACGAAATTCCCTGAGGGCGTAACTGCGTTCCGTCCGGAGATGGCTGTTCACGGCCGCTTCGGCAAACCCTGTCCTCGCTGCGGCAACCCGATTCAGCGAATCAGATACGCCGACAACGAAACCAACTACTGCGCCACTTGCCAAACCGGCGGCAAAGTCCTCGCCGATCGCAGCCTGTCTCGTTTGTTGGGGTCTGACTGGCCGCGCACTCTCGACGAACTGGAAGCGCTGAAGCGCCGCTAAAGTGGAATCAGAGTTGCGGTGTGATGTTGATTTCGCCGAGCGTGGCCGGTCGGTGATAGTCACATCCCAACGACGAAGACCTGTAGTTGAGGAACTCGGGATGGCCGCGTCAACATGACGTTCCGCATTCGGGACACACTGATTCTTTCTCGTTGTAAGGCCTTTGGCTGCTATCTATGACTCGTTGGTGTTAGTTACCACTTCTGCGCACCAGCCCTGAATTGCCTTGACAGCGTTTCCTCGCATACCGCATCGTGATTGCGGCGGCTCCCATAAAACGGGGCGCGCGAGAAGCCTGTTGCATGAGGCTTTTGTGCGCGGGAGTCCAACCTCAAAACCCGTTGTGGAGGATTCAAGAATGCATGTTGTCAACTGCTCCGCGATTTTGATGTCGATGCTGCTTACCAAGCATGCCTTGATAGTGGTTTTCATTGCTGCGGTCATCCAGTGGCTGCTGGGCGCACTCTGGTATGGGTTAATTTTCCGCAAGTCGTGGACGGCCCTGGCCGGCTTTTCTGAGACCAACAAGCCGAAGAACGGCGCCATGACGATGGTCGCCTCGTTTATCGCCTGCCTGCTGCTGTCGTATGTCCTGGCGCACGTTATAGCATTTGCTGGAGCCATGACGTTCACCGGAGGCGCACAGTTCGGCATCATTTGCTGGCTTGGATTTATGGCACCGCCGCTGTTTACCCAGCACATTGCTGAGAACCGGCGCGCCAATCTATTTGCCATCAACGCTGCCTACTGGCTCCTGGTAATGGCCATTGGCGGCGGTTTGCTGGCAGCCTTCCACGGGTAGCGAGTTTTTCACACGATCACTTCGGCGTCGCGCCGGCACAGGGCAATTTCCTCGTGAAATTGCCCTTTTGCATTTCATGGCAAGCGCCGCGGTAGGCATGCCTGGTCGATCTCGTGCCGCGGATTATTTTCCAGCGCGATCGATCCCCGTCGCCGTTGACCCCTCTCATCATAAAATTGGTGCATGAGCCGCTCAAGAATCAGCACCGACGGCGCGCCAGCCGCGATCGGGCCATACGCGCAAGGCGTGCGTGCAGGAAACCTCATCTTTACGGCAGGCCAGGGTGGTCTGGATCCGGCCACCGGTCAGGTCGTTCCCGGCGGAATCAAGGAACAGACGGCGCGAACACTTGAGAACCTGAAGGCCGTTCTTGAGGCGGGCGGGAGCAGCCTGGGCCAAGTGGTAAAGGCTACGGTGTTTCTCAAGGACATGAACGATTTCGCCGCGATGAATGCGGTGTACGCGATCTACTTCGGCGCTGACAGCGACAAGTTGCCTGCACGCACCACGGTTGAAGTGGCCCGCTTGCCGCGCGACATACTGGTTGAGATTGAGGTTGTCGCCGAGGCCTGATCGGCCGGCGGCGCCTGTCAGAATCATGTGAGGCACCGCTGCATGGGGCCGTAAGTTCAACACATCCCAACGCGCGATTCAGCATGCGCAGGAGGTCACGATGAGCGAGCGTGAAAGCGATCCCAAAGGCGATTCCGAATCGAAAGTTGTCCGCAGCGATGCAGAGTGGAGAACACTGCTGACCCCGCAGCAGTATCATGTGCTGCGCGAGAAAGGCACTGAGCGCCCATTTACCGGACTCCTCACCGAGAATCATGAAACGGGCAACTACCATTGCGCGGCGTGCGGCGCGCTGCTTTTCATGAGCGGCGCCAAGTTCGACTCCGGGTGCGGATGGCCGAGCTTTATGCTGCCTGCAGGCTCCAAATCCGTTGAAGAACACGAAGACGTGAGCCACGGCATGCGGCGGGTTGAAGTGACCTGCGCCCGCTGTGGCGGGCATCTCGGCCACGTCTTTCCTGACGGGCCGCGGCCCACGGGACTGCGCTACTGCATCAACTCAGCGTCGCTCAGCTTTACTCGCGGAGGCGAATAAGCGCGGGAGAGAATGTCCTCTCTCCGAATCCCGTCTCTTGCGCACAACAAAACCCCGTCCACCTGGGACGGGGTTCTCAAACGCTGGCCAATCGAATAGGGAGCGGAGCGCTTACGCCTTCGTGACTTTTCCGCTCTTGATGCAGCTTGCGCACACGCGCAGCCTCTTGGGCGTGCCGTCCACCATTGCCTTTACTGCCTGCAGGTTCACGTTCCAGCGCCGCCGCGTGATGTTGTGCGCGTGCGAGATGTTATTGCCAAAGCGCGGCCCTTTGCCGCAGATATCGCAAGTTTGTGCCATGGTCCAACTCCAAATCTCTCTAGTGTTTTCGGGCGCTGCGTTAGCAGCCACGACGCTAACGGCGCCTCGCGCCATCGCCTTGCCGAATCTTCAGTATATCAGCCGTTGGCGGCCGCGATTGGGGCGCGGTAGTGAGTAGCCAGCTACTTCGAGATCTTGCGAGGCCAGCCTAAGAGGCTCAAGGCAAGGTACGCGAGGCCGCTATAAATTCCGGCATTTACAGCGAATACGACAAATTTAGAAGCCAGGCTCCACGGGTGAGTATCCCCTTCGGGATTAAACCCAGAACCTGGAACAAGCGCCCCGGCCAGAATTCCAGGGAGGAGCACCCAGAAAGGAATTGGCGTGGCCAAATTGTGACGGCCGAGTGCCAAGACCGCGACGACAAAAACGCTGCCGACGATTAGGGCGGCCAGTGCTCGTTTCACGCCGGCCTTTCCGCCTCAGGCTCGTTAGAACTATCAAAGGGCTGTGAAGCCGGAGATTTTCCAAGGTCGATCCATCACGCCGGTGCCCCATCTCACTCGATTCAGAGAAATGGGGCAGCATGGCGCTATAGTCTTTCATCCATCCACGCATTCGGGAACTTAATTCGTCGGCGGTGGAGCGGCAGCCGGTGGCGCGCCGCCAGCAGGTGCGGTTGGCGGGGGTCCGCCCTCTTTGGGAATCACGAAGTCCTCGGGCATCGAGTGGCCGCGATGGCATGTGCCGCACGTTACCGTCATTCCCATCGAGTCCGGATCGAGCGTCTTCGCCTTGCTGATGTAGTCGGCGTTGATCTGCTGCGTCATCGAGAACATGATGCGCGCGATCTTCTTGTCGTCCTTGGAGTCGTCGGCGAAGTTCAGCATCGGCCGTCCATTGGGCATCTTCTTGCTCGGGTCCGCCGCGTGGCAAAAGTCGCAGTGCACGCCGAGAGAACCGGCCCACGTTCCCATAATGTCGCGCACCTGTTTCCCGGTCAGATCCTTGGGCAGCACCTGAAGATTGGTGGGCCCAGGAAGGCTGCGCATGGGTTGGCCGCCGGGCGCCATAGCATTCCCGGGCGGAGCCCCGGCAGGCGGAGGGGGAGCGGCTTGAGAAGCTGGCGGCTGGTCTTGCGTCGCTTGCACTCCAGAGGTCGAGGCAAGCACGGCAACGGTTATGATTGCGACCGCGGCGGCGGGTGAGAGCAGGGAGGCGAGCTTCACGGGCGGGTTCCTTTCAATACATGTTTCGGGGACATGTTTCAGGGACATGTTTTGGGGACATCTTTTCGGGACGCATTTTGGGGGCCTGTTTTTTAACCCCGGTTCGTTCACGGTAACAGTCTAAACGCGCCGCCCGGACGCCTGGGCGGGCGCACGCAGAAAGATGTGTTTGCCAACTACCTTTTTCGGCCCCGAAACACATTCGTGACCGGGGAGCGAGAAGCGCAGGGGCAGTTCCACTGCATGTTGGATGCCGATGCGGCGCGAGACGAGCACGCGCGTGACACGAAATCCATCGTCGCGGACCTGCAAAGGCGAATGGGGATCGAGCAGATCGAGGCCGTCGTGGGCCGCGCGAGTGATCCCGAGAGCCTCGCACAAACGGCCGGGGCCGCCAGTTAGGTCGCATGGCGCCGCGTCCAGCGGCAGGCCGCGACGGCGCGCCATTTGCTCGATCCCGGCCAATGGCTCGAGCGCGCGCAGGAGAATGCCGCCTCCGAGACCTTCTTCCTCGCAGGAGAAATTCATGCAGTAATAGCGGCCATAGATGAAGTAGACATACGCGTGACCTGGCGGGCCGAACAGCACTTCGTTCCGCGGAGTGGGCCCGCGGTGCGAGTGCGCGGCGGGATCGGGTGTGGCGTTGTGCGGGCCAAGGTAGGCTTCGACTTCAACGATGCGGCCTGCCAGCCATCCGGAGTGAGTGCGGTGCGCGAGGACCTTGCCGAGCAGCCGAGGAGCTACGTGCTCGGGAGGGGCCTGGAAAAAGGAGCGCTTGAGAAGCTTGCCGCGTACCTGGTCTGCCCGCTTCGGCATGTGCGCCTTCTTCATGCCTTTTTGTGTGCCTTGTTCCATTCCTCGATCAGCGCCAGAACCTCTTCGGCGTGGCCCTGCGGCACAACTTTGGGGTAGATGTGGAGCAGCGTCTGGTCGGGGCCGATCACGAAGGTGGTGCGCTCGATGCCAATTACCGTCTTGCCGTACATGTTCTTTTCCTTCAGCACATCAAACTGTTTCGAGACTTTCTCGTCTACATCAGCAAGGAGATTATAAGGAAGGTCAAACTTTGCGCGGAACTTGGCCTGGTCGCGTGGCGTGTCACGGCTGATGCCGAGAACGACGGCGCCCGCAGCCTGGAGTTTCTTGAACGTATCGCGAAAGCCGCAGGCCTCAATGGTGCAGCCAGGGGTATCGGCCTTGGGATAAAAGAAGAGGATCACCGGCTTGCCGGCAAAATCGGAGAGGCTTACGGTTTTGTCCTCGTCGGTTTGCAGGGTAAAGTCGGCGACTTTCTCATGGAGCTTCATGGGGGCATATCCTTTCTTATGGATGGACGGGCTCGTAATGCTGCAGACGGGTCGGGCCAAGTGAGCCGGAACAGATAAGCCGAGCTAGTTGAACCGGACCAGATGGGTTGAAGCGGGCGTGCAATTTTAGATTGCAATTTTGCCGCCAGTTTCGATTCTAGTTTTGATTATTGTCGAGGGAAGTGGAACGTGTCATTGCAAGGGCCAAGTCGCTTGTGGATAAAGGCAGCCGTGCTCGCTTCGGCTGCGTTCGTTTTCGTTCTTGCCGCTCATGCGCAGTATCCGGGCCAGATCGCTAAACCCGAGACGGACGCTCCTGATCTGCGCGCAGTGGCAGTCTTCGAGTGGACCGGCGATGAGGCGCATCCCAAGGCGGCGAGGCTTGTTCCTGTCTGCATTTATGACGGCCAGGATCTAAATGACGCCGGCATCTACCTTACACATCCCGAACCGCTGGCTCTCGAAAGCGACGTTGAATATCAGCTGCAGCAGGATGGCAACCCGGTGGGCCTCTTCGACATTGATACTTCTGCTCGGGAGCAGGGCGGATGGGTTGGCTACGGCAAGTGGAGAGCGCTGCCGAGAGCGAAAGCCGCGCCTAAGCAAGTGGCCAAAATCGATGCGGAGGACGATGCACAGAGCGACGTGCCGATCTTGCACCGCAAGCATCATGCTGATGATTCGGGTGGCAGCGGCGGCTCGGGTTCGGGTTCGGGCTCCAATTCCGGTTCAAGTTCGGGCGGGTCGGCTCCCGATCCTGATCGCCCCACGCTGCACAAGGGCGGCGATACCTCATCGACAAGTTCTGGCACGAACTCCGGCAGCTCGGGTCAGGCTGGTGCAGGCTCGGGTTCGGATTCGAGTGGCGATTCGAATGCGCCGCCTTCCGATCCAGACCGTCCCGTTCTGCATCGCACGGACGACACCGCATCTTCGGGCAACGGGTCGGGTGGTGACTCGGGACGCCCCAAGCTGAAGAAGAAGAGCAAGGACGACGATGTGGGCTATGTGGAAGATGTCGCTAGCGCTGGCGATCCGAACCGTCCGCATCTCTCGTATGGCAAGTTTGCGGGTTACGGGATGCCCGTTGTACCCACCCTCTTCGGCTTGCCGCAGGACATGCAACAAACTGTCGCCGTCTCAGACGCGATTGACCATCCCGCGCATCCCTGGAACTACATCTGGCCGAACCCTGGCGATGAAGACAAGATGCAGTCCGCGATGGAAGATGCGGCGCGCACTGCGCTCGGGCTGAATCCGCCGCCCGCGCCAAAACAAACGTCCAGGACAGCCGCCACGCATAGGGCGGCTAAGCCGGCCGCTCCGTCGTCCGGCCTGGCGCCTGCTCCACTGCTCGACGAGAAGTTCCGCGTATTCGAACTGGCCTATGGCTCCGGCGCGACCATGGTGATCTCCGCGCATACCGTGGATGCCGGCGCCAACGAGAAATTCGTCACCTTGATTGCGCAGCCTGATCTTTATGGGGGGGTGAACGTGCTGGTGAAAAACGTGACGGATACAGCACACCTGGACGACATACCGCGCATGCGCCTCGTCGATGCCGTTGAAGCCGAAAAAGACAACCGTGGCGAGCTATTGTTTGAGCTCCGCGGCACGACTGAGCGCCAATTCGCCCTTTACCGGGTGCTGCGCGGCGACGCCACGCGCATCTTTCTCAGCGGTCCGGAATCGACTGCGGCCGCCGTCGCCCACTGATTCAGGCCCGTTTCGGTCGCGCTGTGCTCCGGCGCCTTTAGAATCAGTCGGGTTTGCATGCAGGTGTTTGCTTTTCGTGCACTCCCTTTCGGTACTTTCGCTTCTTCTTTATCGCGCCGGACCCGCATTTTATCCGGGTTCCTATACAATAAGAAGATACAAGTGGGCACATCGACACTTCTCAAGGATTCCCCTTCGCATGGCATCTGTAATCACCGGCCCCCAAATCGATCCCGTCTCTACTGATTCAACCGAGCCCACTTCCGCAGTTAGCGAGTCGAACGCATCGGCTGCCGCATCCGCCTCCGTTGCCGCCAAAGCAGTTGCCAAATGGCGCCAGATTCGCATGGGACGCAAGAACGCAGTCAGCGATGGATTGAGCTGGCCGATGGTTTTTGTCATCGCCGTATTTCACGTGGGCGCGATAGCCGCGCTGTTTCTCTTTAGCTGGCAGCGCCTGCTGGTCATGGCCATCCTTTACATCCTGGCGATCAACGTGGGTATCGGCATGTGCTATCACCGCCTGCTGACGCATCGCGGCTACAAGGTACCCAGGTGGCTTGAATACACGATGACGGTTTTTGCTACGCTCTCGCTCGAAGGCGGGCCGATTTTCTGGGTTTCAACGCATCGCGTTCATCATCAGCTCAGCGATAAAGAAGGCGATCCGCACACTCCGCGCGAAGGCGGCTGGTGGGCGCACGCCGGTTGGATACTTTTTGGACAATCGCTGCACCTGCAGATTGAGGCGCTCTCGCGTTACTCGCCCGACCTTAGCCGCGACCGCTTCCACGTGTGGCTCAGCAAATACCACTGGATTCCGATCACAATCAGCGCGGTGCTTCTGTTCTCACTCGGATGGTACTGGGGCGGATTCGTCAACGGTCTAGCGATGTTCCTGTGGGGCGCACTGCTTCGCGTAACGCTGGGTCTTCACGCAACGTGGCTGGTCAACTCTGCTACGCACATGTGGGGCAAGCGCCGTTTTGATACTCACGACGACTCTCGCAACAGCTGGTGGGTAGCGCTGCTGACCGGCGGCGAAGGCTGGCACAACAACCATCATGCGCACCCCGTCTCCGCACGTCACGGCTTGACCTGGT
>Ga0307474_10000979_pt1 | contig 20738 bp, 20 predicted proteins | sample atmos_gasesECM1C_2_FD_203312 | JGI IMG/M metagenome (GOLD analysis project Ga0307474, IMG submission 203312) | Hardwood forest soil microbial communities from Morgan-Monroe State Forest, Indiana, United States - atmos_gasesECM1C_05 | ecosystem: Environmental > Terrestrial > Soil > Temperate... | reverse complement strand
GGCATCGTCTGCGAGCGCCTTGCGCAGGATCGCCATTGCAACGTTAATGCTTCTTTCGTAGTCCACGAAGGTGTCGTTCGGCCAAAGGATCTGCCGTATTTCCTGACGGGTAACCATTTGGCCTTGCCGCTCCACCAGAATTCGCAGAATGCGGAAGGGTTGCTCGCGGAGCAGGACCTTTGGAGACCCAGGTTCCACAGGCTCCGTTGCGATCGAGACAAGTTCCCCGGTTCGGACATTGAGCTCAAATGTTCCGAATCGGACTCGCTCGGCCAGTTTGGGCGATTCCTCACTCATGTGTCGAGCCAAATTCCCTTCTGTGATCACGTCCCTGCCACCGTCTAAATTATTCATCTGCAGACAGATAGGCAAAAATAACCGCAAAATAATGGCTAAGTGTATTTACCGCCGAGCCGCGAAAGAGTCAAAGTCCTTCAAGCCAGACCGCGAGCAGCAAAGGTGTCAAGCCGACGAGGGGACGCCCACGCTCCAATTTGGTCGGTCTGATCATTAGAGGAGAAGAGACTCTATCGTTCCGGTAAATCATAGGTCATCTAGTGGAACTCGGAGCGTCACAGCCGAATTCAAGGCGAACCAAAAACCCATTTTTCCCCCAGGAGAACCGCAAGTGTCAAGCGAATCCCTCAAAGCCGGGCTGCCGGTATCCGAACTGAATTATGCGATGCAAAGCTGGATCGGCGCCAATCCCGACCTTGAAGACCGCAAACGAGACGAGTTCTACCGCGCCGAAGGACAACGACCTGCCCAGATGGGTAGTTGGGCGTTCAAGGCAGCCGGTTTCGAGTACTGGTCCCCAGAGTTGTTTGCCATTCATGGCCTCGATACGGGCAGCAAGCCGCCGACCATCTCCGAATACACGACCCTCGTCCACCCCGACGACCGGAAGTTCGTCGTACATCAAATCCGGACGATGGCGCAGGACATTCGATGCTTCGACTTCATAAAACGGATCATGCGTCCGGACGGTTCAGTTCGTCATGTGCGGTGGGTCGGCACACCTGCTTCCTGCAGCGGGATGTTCCAGGGATTCGTCGGGATTGGGATCGATGTGACCGAACACGAGGAACTTACAAATGCGCTACGCAAGAGCGAAGCAGAGCTCCGACAGATGCTGGACTTCGTGCCTCAACTTGTTGGTGTATACGGACCGAATCGTGAACGCCTTCATATCAACCGCGTCGGACTTGATTACCTGGGCCTTAGTCTGGAAGAGTGGCGGCAGACGCCTGAAAGCGGTGCATTCGTTCATCCGGATGACCGAGGCCAGGAGCAAGAATATTTTGATCGTGCTGTCTCTACGGGCTCCGCCTACGAGTTGGAGGTGCGGCTGCGCCAGGGCGATGGAGGTTACCGCTGGTTCTTGGCTTGCTCCAACCCAGTTCACGATGACAAGGGACAAATCACCCGCTGGTATGTCGCCTGTACCGATATCGACGATCGCAAGACCGCCGAGGAGAGACTTCAGCAGGAAAACGTCGCCCTGCGCGAGGAAGTCGACAAAGCCTCGATGTTCGAGGAGATCGTTGGCGCCTCGCCAACGTTGATGTCGGCGCTCTCTCGCGCGTGCAAGGTCGCTGTCAGCGACTCGACGGTACTCATCACCGGCGAGACCGGCACAGGGAAGGAACTCATCGCGCGAGCGATTCACCGACGGTCTCGGCGTGCCTCACGAGCGTTCGTGGCCGTCAACTGCGCGGCTATTCCCCGCGACTTAATTTCCTCGGAGCTCTTCGGTCATGAGAAAGGCGCGTTCACCGGGGCGGTGCAACGGCGACTCGGTCGGTTCGAGCTGGCGAACGGCGGCACGATCTTCCTCGACGAGGTGGGCGAACTATCGTCCGAAACACAGGTGGCGTTGCTGCGGGTCCTCCAGGAGCGGGAATTCGAGCGCGTGGGAGGGCGAGAGCGGATCCGGGTCGATGTTCGCGTAATCGCCGCAACGAATCGAGATTTGACAGCTGCGGTGGCAGACGGATCGTTCCGTCAGGACCTGTTTTATCGGCTCAACGTGTTTCCGCTCGAAATGCCTTCGTTGCGCGAACGGCGAGAAGACATTCCCATGCTCGTGGAGTACTTCATCGGTCGCTACGCGAGGAGGGCCGGGAAGACATTCCGACGGGTCAGCAAGCGAACACTCGACTGTCTGCAGTCCCATCCCTGGCCCGGAAACGTTCGCGAGCTGCAAAACATCATCGAGCGGTCCGTGATCGTCTCGGAGACCGACGAATTCACGGTCGACGACAGTTGGTTGTCCCAACGGGGTCGGCGACTAGGAGCCGGGGTCGGGTTGTCCAGTTCGCTCGCCGCGCACGAGAAGTCGATCGTCGAGGATGCGTTGCGCGCAAGCCGCGGGCGCGTATTCGGGCCCTCAGGAGCGGCGGCGCGACTCGGGATTCCGCGTTCGACGCTTGAATCGAGGATTCGCACGCTAAAGATTGACAAGAGACGTTTTCGCACGCTAGCGAGCATTTCGTAACGCTGCCGCTGTCCAGTTTTTCACCATTGGCGAGATCTCGTCCGTCTGCCATGAACTGACATCCTTCAGATTCAGTTGCTTTCTTTTTGGAGCCGCAATTGCGTTCCGAACCAGCGTGCCCTGGCTGAAGATTCAGGAAAAATGCGAGCCCTTTCTGAAGGACAGGGGAGAGCCGAGTGCAAACAGTGTTCAGGATCTCGCAAGCGCTGCTATTGCTTGTGGTCATTGCCGGGGCGAATCGAATGATAGGACAAGAAAAACCGGCTTCGCTTCCGCGCCCCTTGTATCCAATTCCTCGCTATACAGAGGATTGGAGTTTTCTTTCCGATCCGGAGAAACGCGACGATTTTTGGGATCCGATCAAATTCATTCCGCTTAATGAGGATAGAAACGTTTTCTTGTCGCTCGGCTCTGAGATCCGCGAGACCTACGAGCGCTTTCACAATCCGAATTTTGGGCTTAGCCCCGACGACCCGGAAGGCTATCTTCTGCAGCGCTATTTGTTTCACGTTGACTTCCACGCGGGACAGCGATTTCGATTTTTTGGCGAACTCAACAGCTCACTCGAAGACGGACGAACCGGAGGTCCGCGCCCTTTAGACGAAAACAAACTCGACTTGCACCAAGGCTTCGTCGACTTTGCAGTACTAAAGCCACGGGAGAATTCCTCACTGACCCTCCGCATTGGGCGCCATGAGATGGCCTTCGGCTCCGGTCGAATGGTCGACTTGCGGGAAGGGCCCAATGTGCCGCTCAGTTTCGACGGCCTTCGACTCTCCTGGAAATCTCCGGCGTGGCAGGTCGACGCCTTCGCAACCCGGCCGGTTCAAAACGAGCCCGGAATCTTCGACGATCCGCCGCAGCACGACTTCGCTTTTTGGGGCCTTTATGCAACTCATCCCTTAGGTCAAAGGCAACGAAAAAAGCTCGATTTCTACTACGTGGGTTTGGATTTAAAACACGCGGTATTCAACCAAGGGGCACGACATGAGAAGCGCCACACTCTGGGTGCGCGTGTTTGGGGCGGACGTGGACCGTGGGCTTACGATGCCGAAGCGATGTATCAGTTCGGTAGTTTTGGCGTCGGCACAATCGGCGCGTGGCGTATAGCGGCCGATAATTGGTACTCCATCTCATCCGGGGGCTGGCGTCCGCGCATCGGGCTGGCAACCGATCTCGCGAGCGGGGATAAAAATTCAGCCGACCCCAACCTCCAGTCATTCAATGCGCTGTTCCAGAGCGGCACATACTCGGGACGCGCGCAAATCTTGGGGCCAGACAACGCGATCCGTTTGGAACCTTCACTTGGTCTTTTCTTTTCTAAGAACCTGACACTGTCGGCTGGCTGGGGATTTTTTTGGCGTGAAAGTTCGAACGACGGGCTGTATGGAATCCCAGGCAACCTCATCGTGCCCAGCAATGGCGTGAAGTCGCGATACGAAGGCAGCCGTCCCATAGCGCAACTGGACTGGCAGATGACTCGTCATCTATCGACGCACGTGAACTACATCTACGTTTTCAATGCCCGGTTTGAAGAAGAGTCGATCCACGCGACAACTAGCATGACCTACATATCGCCGTGGGTAACGTATCGCTTTTGAGTTTTGCGTGATGAATGGACGGGATTCCAGATCCAAGTGAAGGGAATCAAGCTGTTCTCCGCGCGACGAAGTTAAGGGTCAATATGTAATCGAGACGTCAAGTCGGTGGGTTTTGGGCGGCGACCAGATTCCCAATAGCCAGGTCTGGCACCGTTTATACTTGCAGTATTCACGATGCCAACTTTTCTCGCTTCAGCCCAGCCACTCAATGAGGAGCTGGTTCAGCCGGTCGGGCGCGTCCAATGGAATCCAGTGGCTGGCGTCATTAATCTGCTCGTAGCGCCACCGTGCCTTCACGAACTGCCCCGACATCTTCATGCGTTCACCGTCGAGGTAGTGATCGTTTGAGGACCAGATGCCGAGAGTTGGAGCTTCGACGGGCGGCAGTTTGGGAGGCGACTCCGGCAGGCGCGGCGCGAGGTTCGCGCGGTACCAGTTGAGCGATGCCTTTAGAGCATCTGGTCGGGACAGATCTGAGATGTAACGGTCGATATCACCATTGCTTCGGAGCATTTCCCGGAACAGCGCCCAGTTGTCGTGCTGCAGCCACGCCTCCGCAATTCCCTCGAACTGGAAAAACAACTGGTACCAGGCCATCTCCCGCTGCCGCAACGTATATGGCGCAAGTGGATGTGGCACCGAAAGAACGACGAGCCTGCGAACGCGATTCGGGTGGGCAGTAGCCGTCCGCCATGCTACAGAGGCTCCCCAGTCGTGAGCTACAATGTCCGCTGCGTCGATACCTAGTGCGTCGAGAATGCCGCCCAAATCGGCGACCGCGTTCTGCAGGGAATATGCGGCCGCTCCTTCCGGGCGATCGGAGCGCCCGAAGCCACGCTGGTCCGGTGCGATGGCGCGGAAGCCATTCGCGACAAGGAATGGAATCTGGTTGCGCCAAAGATACGAAGAGTCCGGCCACCCGTGCAGCAAGAGCACCGGCTTACCGCTGCCGTGGTCTTCTACATGAAGGGAAACGCCGTCGCGCGGAATATGATGCTCCGTATACCGACGCGTCAATGAACTTGTTGGAACCAGCTGACTTTCGCGGTCAAGACCTCCGCCAAACGTTGTTTTTGTGGGGGCAGCAGAGGCTGCCAGTACGCCGCCAACCCCGACCATGAACGAACGACGGGAACTGACGGATTTTTGTTTACTGTAATCATTCATATGTCCTTCTCCATCAAGTGGAAAATATGATTCCTTCGCGATTGCACCCTACTTTCAAAGATTCCCCAATACAACCCGCTGCTTAACTGGCGATCGGTTTCAACCACAGTTCTTCACCATTGAAGGCGCCGACGCGCTGAATCGTTTTATGGACGTCGCATGATGTGCGCCTGCGCGTACGGCGATCCGGCCCACATGGTGTACGCGCCGGTGGGCTTGTGTCTAGTCGGCAGCCGGTGGTCTTCGGATCGAACAGCCAGATAATCATCCAGCGCGGACCTACCGTTATAGGACGACTCATGGCGTCATCAGGATCGGAATCGCTTCGCTGCGTGGCACGGGCAAGCATGGTAGGTGATGCCGGGGACCGTGTTAGTCGGTTTCGGTTTGTGAGCCTTGGCATCAGCAAACCACTGCATGGAAGGAGCATCAACACACATAGGCGGCTCGCCAACAACTTGAAGATTTCCCGGCATGCAGGTGAGCCATTGATCCCCTGCAAATCCAGGTTGATGCACCTGGTTGGAGTTCGCGAGGTCCGCTGCGACTTTTACTGCTCGGTATTTCCCTTTCATTTGTCTGTACCTCTCGCTGTATTCCGTTCTGGCTGAACGACAAGTTCATCACACCCTCACTCCTTATCAGCTTGACGTATTGGTAGAACCAAAAACCATTTATCGGCCTGATTGGGGAGGGGCAAATGAATGATGTAGGTGCCGTTCCACCCGCCGCGGGTAAAACCCTGGAGCTCTTCTGGATGAGGAGTCACCAGCATGATGTGGGGTCCCACGTGAAACTCCCCGCCGGACGCCCCCGGTACCCATTGACCCATATACATGTAGGCAATGCCAAGCCTGTCGATGTGCTGCGGCCGTCCGGCAAGGCCGTCCGTCACCCAGTGAAAGAAAACACTATCGAAACATCCCGGGTCGTCGTGCTTGGAGCCAGGTGGTGGACCCGGTAGGCAGGTCCATTCACTGGTACCCTTACGGAGAACTCGAAAGTCGCCGCCCTTGCTGGCCGGATAATCCACAATGGTCGCTTCGTCGGTTATGAAGTTTGGTGCGGCCCTCAGTGCGTCCGCAATTTTCTCAGCGTCCGTTACAGGCAGGTGTTCAGTCGCGCTCTGAACGCCCGCTGTGAGCGCAGCCAAAAGCCAAAGTACAGCTAGCCTCATTTCGCACCTCCGGAAGGAATTCTCTTGCCATAAACAGCTTCCAGTCCAACCTTCCCAATCCTTGCGGCACCCTCGCTGGGCGTGGCTCCAGCCGTCGCGATCTTCAACGCGGAAAGGCGCTTTAAATTGGATCATGCGAGCGTAAACATCAGCAGCCCGACCGAAAAGAACCCCACAGCGCCGCGCCGGCGGTGTGGCTGATCTCCCACGTCTTTAAGCGCATCCGGAGCTCAAAAAAAGCTCTTAGCCACGAGCCATGGACCCGATCTCATCGCGCCGTCCTATGCAGCGGCATCCTCGAGGAGCTTTATCAACTTCTCGTCGAGCAGAGCGGGCACAGCCGAAGGCCCTGTCTCCGGAAATTTGCTGAAAAACGCAGACGGCAGGTCCATGTCGATCCGTGTCTCCTCGCCGTCCCGCTGGGACACGCAAATACGCACGGGAGCGCCCAAGCCAGCGGCACCGGTGTATTCGAACAAACCACGGGCGATGACAGCGTTCCCGACAAGGTAGAATTTCGATTCGATGGGAATCCCCGCGAGGCGCATTGTGGAGCCCTGCTCGAAGTCCCAGAAGATTGCCATTGGCGTGGAAGTGGAGTCGACGTAGGCTTCGACACCCGCGCGATTGCCGTGCGTCACGTATTCCATCAGTTTGGGGATGTGGAAGCGCTGCAAGCTACTCTCGATCGCCTGAGTAACCTCGAAGAAGGACTTACTTGAGCTTATGGTGAGGAGGACGCCATCGTACTTGGTCCTCGTCGTCTGTGCGGAGACTCCCCCTGCTCTGGCTGTGCTTTTCATTTGTATGTGCCTCTCCTTTGAGTTTCAATTTGCCTTTCGTATTGCATTTCCGGCATGCGACGACGAACCTCGCGTACTTCGCGCCATCGCGAATCGCAGGGACACACTATTTACCGGCTGTCGACCCTCCTTCGCTGAGAAGTAGATGAAGTGGGGTCAGCGGACCAAGTTCGATGAACTCGTGTCTCATAAGGCCCGCTTGGCCCAACGGCAACTTTTCCATCAGGGCACGCGCCTCTTCGAGCGAGGTCACGTTCAAGAGGAAAACAGGGCCAGTCTGCGTCTGGCGAATCCACCATTGGTCGATCTTGCCAGCCAGATACAGCCGAAGCGTAGCTGGCACTTCCTTCGGAAAGACCTCCTTTATTTGCTCCGGTGTTGGAGGCTTCGTGAATTGTCCTATAGCCAGAACTTTCGTTGTCGGGACTACCGGGAAAATGCTCTTAGGCAGTTCCTTGGCATTGGCCGCCTTGTCTTGAACGTTATCCATGTCCAGCTCCTATCTTCAATACGCGACTGTGCCTTTCACTTGTGTATACCTCTTATTTGTTCTAGTCCGGGTGTACGACAAGCGCGTCACTGCCACGCCAGACCCGTCAATCTTTTTCTCTTTCCATCCATTCGCGAATATAGGGGGCGCAATTCTCAAGCCTCACGCCATCCGCTTCACAACTCATAAAAAAGCGCAGTACCTCGCGATCGACCACGCCGACTTCTGTCAAATCTAAAACGATGCCTCGGTAGTCGGTTTGGAGTTCGAAAAGTCTCCTCAACTCGGCTATCGCCAGCCCTTCGATCCGGCCACTTAGGATAAATACCGTGCATTTCCCTCGCGCGGCAGTCTCAATCCTAAAAGTCATCGATCAGTCCATTTGACCGACTCGCGGTCCGGCAGTCGTGCACTCTTTGCCTTCCATCCGAGCATCGACGACGGGTAGTGCAACCGAGTGTCCAACTGGATTTCACTGAAAACAGGGCGAGAAAAAGGAAACTGGAGTGACAGAATGTTGGGAGTGCGCCAGGATTCTGGGAATTCAACGAGGGGCCCCTTACCGGATGGTGTGTTTCCTGATGTTGAGTTGTTTGATTTTCAGATCGAGCGTCGACCGCGGAATTCCGAGTTTGGCAGCCGCACCATTTGGTCCAGCAACTACTCCGTTGCTTTCTGCAAGAGCCGCCTCGATAAGTTCCTTTTCATAGTTGTGGAGTTTCTCGGTGAGAAGATGTAACGTCGCCCGGCGAGGTGCGTTGTGGCTTGAAAGCCAAGCCTCGTCGATCCAAAAGGTATCCCCGGTGCAAAGGATAACGGATCTCTCGACGATATTTTGCAGCTCACGGATGTTGCCTGGCCAATGATAGGACTGGCAAAGCTTCAGCGTAGTCTTATCAATCTTGCTGATTTTCTTTCGCGCCTTCTCCGCATGGCGCTTCACGAAGTACTCGATCAGCATCGGAATGTCTTGTGTTCGTTGCCGGAGAGGCGGCACATGAATCGGGAAAACATTCAGCCGGTAAAAAAGGTCGCTCCGGAACACACCGGCAGCGATGGCACCTTCTAAATCGCGGTTTGTAGCGGCAATTACTCGAACATCAACGGGAATGACGCGGCTTCCCCCCACTCGTTCAAATTGGCGCTCCTGGAGGACTCGGAGCAACGCCAGCTGAGTTTCCGCGGGAAGCTCGCCGATTTCATCCAGAAAAATCGTCCCGGAGTGCGCCAACTCAAAACGACCTTGTCGCCGCTGCAAGGCACCAGTAAAGGCGCCCTTCTCGTGGCCAAACAATTCTGAGGCGATCAGTGAGGAAGGAGTCGCGGCGCAATTCACGCTGATAAAAGCGTGGCCGGCGCGGTGCGAACCCTTATGGACGGCACGCGCAATCAGCTCCTTGCCGGTACCGGTTTCGCCCGTAATCAGCACGGTGGCGTCAGTGGGAGCGACTCTCACAATGCTGGAAAGGACAGTTTTCAAGGCGGGAGAGGACCCCACGATCTCTTCAAACATGAAGACCTGATCGATTTGCTCCCTCAGGGCTACATTCTCGTCGCGAAGGCGGTCTTTCAGCCGCTTGATTTCTTCGAAAGCCTTCCCTAATTCACCGTCAGAGCGCTTGCGGTCGTCAATATCGGTCGCCAAGATATACCAACGAACAATGCGACCCTCGACGTCACGCAGCGGACGAACTCGCACGTGGAACCAGCGGTAGACACCATCGGTTCGACGGCCACGATTCTCAAACTCAAACGGTTGCCCAGTTTCAAGCGCGCGCTTCCAGGCGTCGATCGTGGGAAGAATGTCATCCGGATGAAAAGCGTTGCTGGTCGCCCAATTCTGCAATTCCTCGGTTGTCTTGCCGAAAAACTCCAGAATTTGGCGGTTGACGAGTTCGACCTCCCCTCCCGCGGTCATGACGGCAATTTGGCCCGGAATGCGGTCGATGATCAGGCGGAGGCTCTGTTCCTCAATCATGGCCTGGCTCAACAGGCTTTGCGCCAGCGCCAGCGATGATGGTAACGATTGATCCTGGTGGTTCGTTGCTGTTTTGCCGTTTGCCATAACAAAGCTGCCGGCCTAAGTCACGATCGCTGCCGCCGCATGGACCGGATGATGAAATCGCGCGTTGCAACCAGAACAGAATCGGAGGTTCGCGAATCGGGGGCAATGCGGGCTAGTATGATCGCGCCCACCATGGCGGAGACGATCGCCATCGACATTTCCGCCCGCCTGCGGGACGGAACCGTCTCCAGGTGACTGGCAATCAGCCGGGACAGTTGGAGAAATCCTTCCATGGCTGCGTGGCGGGTCCTGGCGTCTCTCCGCGCCAGCTCGCTCCCCAGAGCAGCCAGGGGGCACCCCGTTCTCGGCTGGTCGCGATGAGCGCGCGACACATAACGACCCACAAGGAGCCCAAGCGCCTGCACGTGAGGCTTTCCTTTGATGAGCAATTCCAAGCCGGCAATGAGCGACAAAACAGTCTTGCGGCACGCTTCCAGAACGAGTTGATCCTTGGAAGCAAAATGACGATAGAAGCCCCCGTGGGTAAGTCCCGCAGCAGACATCACTCCCGCGAGCGCCGCCCCGCTGATTCCATTGGCTGCGAACTCGGCGCTTGCCGCTTTGACAATTCGCTCGCGTGTCTTGGCGGTCTCTACTCTCGATTTACGCATATTCTTCGTCTCCTAATGTGACCTTTGCGCGCAACGCCGGTGACGCGCAACGGCGACTTGCCCCAGATGGCAGGACATATGTCACCCCCGGCCGAGCGGGATATTCAGCCGATCTCTGAGTGGGGTTCGGCACAAAGCATTCCTGATGAGGGTTAGATGTTGTATGACATCTAACAGGATGGCTAAGGCGAAGGGTTCTGTCAATGCCCGAACTCGTTCCACCTACTGGAGGCGATGATGACGCTCGCTCCCTGCGACGCTGCCTGCTCGGCCACCGCCAAACCTATCCCCGAAGACCCACCCACCACAACCACCCGCTTGTGTTGCAAACCGTTTCTCTGTTCCATTGAGTTCTCCTCTTCTCTGTTCCAATTGAGTTCTCCTCGTGCACTGTTCTGACTTACACAATCACAGATGACCACCCGACTACTGCCTGCGGTTCATGCATAATAGTCATGGTCGCCATGCGCCTAGAGAAACTACGACAAGTCGATTTGAACCTCCTGATTACATTTGCAGCGATCGCGGAGGAGAAAAGCATTACGGCAGCAGCACGCCGGCTGCTCTTGAGCCAGCCTGCGGTGAGCCGCGCGTTGCAGCGCGCCCGAGCGATGTTTCAAGATGACCTTCTGGTCCGGTCGCCGCAAGGTTTCGAGCTCACGTTGCGGGGCCGCAAGGTTCTCCAGGAGCTCGAGGGGTTGCTACCGAGGATGGAGAATCTGGTTACGCCGAGCCTGTTTGATCCTATGCGGGAGAAGAGCCACTTCCGCCTCTCCGGCCCTGACAATGTTTGCACAGTCCTACTTCCGCGGTTGTGCCGGCAGTATGGGGACGGTTACCAAGTACAGTTTGAATTCCTTCCCTGGCAGGCCGATATTTCGGAGCTGGTGGAACGTGGGCAACTCGATCTTATTCTTCACATTGATGACGGGCTTCTACCGGTGCACTTTCACACTGAAAGGCTCTATCGCGAGTGTTGGGTTTGCGCCGTCGCGCGTGACAGCCACTTTGGAGACCGACTCTCGCTAAAGCACTACCTGGCAGCGAGCCACATTGTTGTTGCTACTTATGGCGGCGTACAGACAATTCCAGACAAGCAGCTCGCAGCAGTCGGTGCGAAACGCAGTTCTTCTATTCGGGTACCTTACTTCGGTGTGGCTTTGCAATGCCTGCCAGGTACAGAACTTGTGCTGACCTTAACCACTGGCATGACCTTAGCCGTCAAACGGAATCGCGACCTACGCCTCGTAAAAGCACCTCAAGAGTTGCGTCCGTTTTATTTCTTGATGGCTTGGCATCCCAGGCTGAACAGCGATCCGCCGCATGTCTGGCTCCGTCAAGCCATGCGATCAGCGGCCGGATCTCTTATTAGCTCGTAACGGGTTCTCTGCAATGACATCCCGCCATTTCGGAGGCGGTTCCTTGTCGAATCCTGGGCAATCCTCCCATAATCCGGTAAGCGGGAGACTATTCCATTTGATGAACACAAGCGCGTTTCTCCGGACTGATTGCAACATGAACTCCTGACAGAATGATCCTGGAAACCCCTGGCTATGCGGCATTAGGCAGGCGGTCCGAACCAAGTGGTTAGCGCGGCAGCGAGTCCCATCTGGCTCAGGTCTCCCACCCAGGCCACGAATCCGTCGGGCCGAACCAAAACGGCGGTGGGAGCAATGACCCTCCCAAGAGCCGGAAGCTCCCACGGACCAACGTATTTGGCGTCGACCAACCGGACCCGATCCGCCCATGGCGGGATGTCGAAGGCGCCAGGCTCACCGAGGTTGAGGAGCACCGGGCGGGCAGCGTGGAGCAGGCTGAAGACCCGCAGCGGGCGGTTTTCGGTTACCAAGTCGAGATCGGGCATGCGGCGTCCGAGCAGAGGATGCCCCTCGCCGAGGTCGTAATGAATGTCCAGACCGGACATCATCGCAGCGAATCGTCGGCGCGGCTCGTCCATGCTGAGGAGCTCGGCAACCTCCCCCATCGCGAGAGCCACAACTACGTAGTGGCGCACGGGCTGCTCGATCGCGCTCTCGCGGCAGCAGGAAGGGTCGTAGCACTCGGAGATGATGGGCGCTCTCTTATCGAACGAATTCGGACAAACCAGCAGGCGGTGTCTGAGACACTGCCGGTTGGAGACAGGGGCATAGGGCAAGGTCCAACCGCGGAAATGTTGCGAGATAATGTTACTGTCGAAAGGGTTTTCAAGAAATTCGGGTTTCGTCTGCCAGCGCTGGCCGACTCCTCTTCCATTTCGGCCGTGCTTGAACTCTGAATTCTGTACGCTAGTCACAATCCACTGTCACTACGACGCATACCTGTGCCCTGTCTTCCGAAATTAACTGGACGAGGTGACGGATTGGCTGCCGATCGCCCATTTCGGCGTTTCACAATAATTCCCAGAAGCGTGTCTTTACCGCCGCAGATTGGGTCTGAGATCAGCCATATCTTTCAAGACGAAGAAGTATCATTACTTCTTCTGCCCAAACTGGCACCTTCGAGACGTGGCTCCGAGGGTTCAGGGCGCATGCTTTTGGCTCGGTCGAGGGCGTCCGCCACGCTCAAGCAAACATTCTGCGGTCCGAGATGGCCGTGAAGTCCCGCCTTCTGCATCCGCTTCGCTGGTTGTTCTCTGGCTCCGCAAAGAATGAGTTGTCGCCCGGATTCGTGGACTTGGTCGGCGAATTTCTCCAATGCCTGCAGGCCAGTGGAATCGATCGCAGTCATGTTCCTGAGCCTGAGGATAATGATGGGTGGAAGCTCGGGCAGACGAGAAACAATCGCGTCGAGTTTGTCTGTTGCGCCGAAGAGGAAGGGGCCATGGATTCTGAAGATGCCGACGTAGGAGGGGATTTCTTTGTGCTGCAAGATGTGAACATGACCCTCTCGAATGTACTCCGCCGTCACTTCTGACACCGTGGTGGTTTGCGTAACTTTACGTATGTACACCAAAGCGGCCAGAATCATGCCCGCCTCCACGGCGACAGTCAGATCGGCAAAGACGGTAAGAAGAAAGGTCACCATCCATGTCCCAATCTCGAACCGAGATAGTTTCAAAAGTTCAGGAATCTCACGCCATTCGCCCATGTTGTAGGAGACAACTAAGAGAATGGCCGCAAGAACCGATAGCGGAATAAATCGAGCAAGGGGTGCAGCAAAGACAACAATTGCTAAGAGAGTCAGCGAGTGAATAATCCCGGCCACCGGAGTTTTCGCACCAGAGCGGATATTGGTAGCCGTTCGGGCGATGGCTCCCGTAGCCGGGAGTCCGCCGAATAGAGGAGATAGAATATTGGCAATCCCTTGGCCCACGAGTTCGACGTTTGGGTTGTGCTTATCTCCGCTCATGCGGTCGGAAACCACAGCGGACATCAGCGATTCAATTGCGCCCAGCATGGCAACTGTGATCGCCGGTGAAATTAGCGGGCGTAGCAGGTCCAAACGAAAATGCGGGATCTTCAGGGTTGGGAATCCCGACGGAATACCACCGAATCGGGTGCCGATCGTAGCGACCGGAAGTTTGAAGATGACAACCACCGCCGTTCCCAGGAACAGAGCAACGATGTAACCGGGGACTCTCTTCACGAAGACCATGAAGAGAATAATCACTGCGAGCCCGCTAAGCGCTAGGGATGTCTCCACCGGCGAAAACGATGAAAAGTTGTGAGCCAGGGTCATAATGCGCGAAGCAAAGTCACCTGGAACCTTGTCAATCTTGAGACCAAATAAATCCTTGATTTGAGTGCTGGCAATGATGACGGCGATGCCGTTCGTGAAACCCACGACTACAGGGCGCGGGATGAACTTGACCGCTGTCCCGAGACCGGTCGCTCCCAATATCAACAGGAGGACGCCAGCCATCAGGGTGCACATGAACAACCCGTCGATACCGTATCTCGCAACAATCCCAAATACGACGACTACAAACGCCCCAGTTGGGCCTCCAATCTGAGTTGAAGAGCCTCCAAAAGCAGAGATCGCGAAACCAGCGACGATAGCGCAGTACAGACCCGCTTGCGGTGGAACGCCGGAAGCGATCGCGAAGGCCATCGCCAAGGGGAGAGCCACGAGGCCGACGGTAATTCCTGCGAGGAGATCTGACGCGAACAGACGTGGCGTGTAAGATTTCAGACAGACGACCGATTTCGGAAGCCAATTACCCATCTTGTATTTCCTAAACAAACGCCACGCCTTTAGCTATCCATTTGGAGTGTACTGGCAGTCCTCCTGTCGCCAGGCTTTTCTTGGCAAGAGTGGCCTGTCCTACTGGGTACGCCCTTTAAAACGACGCGGCCATTTAGCCTTCAGTGCTGGGGTCGCTTAAAGGCCGCATTTTTCCCGTCTCCGAGCTCCAGTACGATTGCCATCGTGCCGGAATCCACTCTCACTCCTGGTCAAACGCTCGCGAAGGTCCCGATCTTCTCCGGGCTAACGGAGAGCGAATTAAGTTTTCTTGCGCAGCGGGCAGGGCTGCGTCACTACTCGACAGGCGAAAGCGAATTTGGCGAGGGTGAGCCTTGTTCTGGATTCTATGTCGTCGAGTCCGGCTCCGCACGGCTCCGGGGAGGTGCCCGTCTGGGGTCCGATCTTTGATACTCTGAACCGCTGGAAGGCTCTTTGCCTCGGCATTGGCGAAACTCCAGTCACCATGCGGACTACTAATCTCACGAATTACCTCAAATCAATTCAGAAGAAATAGTTCTCGCACCGCCCCGTCCGGGGCCGCACTTCGGCCAAAATGCGCGAGTTTCTCGAAGTGGCTTGGCATCAGCCCCTCAAATCCCGCTCAACTCCCAGTCGAAAAGGCGGCGAGCCTCACAGATCTCTTGCAGAACCCGCACCTGCGATTGCGACATGCTGACCTACCTCCGAGCGCTGGTTCTTCGTCTTAGCCGGCGCGAAGTCGAGGATCACGCGTGACGGCACATCGCCGTGCTCAAGTCGTTCGAAGATCTGGTTGATTGAAGATAGGGGCTGTAGCTCGATATCGGCTTTCACCTTGCCTCCGACAGCGAAGGCAAGGGCCTCGGCCATATCCTGGCGCGTGCCGACGAACGAACCGCGAATGGTTATGCAGTTCGCCACCACATCGAAGAGCGGAACTGGGAATTCGCCTGGCGGCAGCCCGACCAACACGCAAGTGCCAAGCTTCCGGGTCATGCCAACGCCTTGTTTGAATGCGATGAGCGAAGGCGCGGTAATCAGAACACCATGAGCTCCGCCGCCGGTCGCCTTCTTAACAGCGGCTGCCGGATCTCCAGTCTTGGCATTGATCACGAAATCGGCACCAAGGCGCGTGGCGTGGGCTAGCTTGCCATCGTCGATGTCGATTGCGCAGACGAGTAGTCCCATGGCCTTCGCATATTGGATGGCCAGGTGACCAAGTCCGCCAGCGCCAGAGATAGCGATCCATTCGCCGGGCCGTGCTTCGGTCTGCTTAATCCCTTTGTAGGTCGTGATCCCAGCGCAGACCAAGGGCGCGGCTTCCACCGCCGTAAGACCCGCGGGCACATGGGCAACGTAATTTGGGTCGGCGATGATGTATTCGGCAAAACCGCCGTTAACGGTGTAGCCTCCGAACTGAGCCTGAGCGCATACCGTCTCCCAGCCTCTTAGGCAGTACTCGCAGTGACCGCACGCTGAGTAGAGCCACGGCACCCCGACCCGGTCGCCCTCCTTTACAATTGTCACGCCCGATCCAATGGCAGCGACCAGACCGATGGCCTCATGGCCAGGGATGAACGGGAGCGTAGGCTTCACCGGCCAGTCGCCGTGGGCCGCATGGAGATCGGTGTGGCATACACCGCAGGCTTCAGTCTTGACCAGAATTTGCATCGCTCCGGGAGAGGGAACGTCCAATTCCAGAAGTGATAAAGGTTTTCCGAATTGCTGAACAACAGCAGCGTGCATCTTGAGCGCCATGTTTAACTCCTCTTTGTTCTTTTTATTCTTTGCCCGAGTAGGAAATTCGAGCGTATCAACCGCCTAGTCGTTTTTCTGAGCAAGAGAGATCAGTGTCGCCACCTGTCGCCTATATTTTCCGAAAGGAGGGTGATGGATCAAAATGAGTCAACGCGAAAATTCGAACAGCTGATGCTGAAAGCGGCCGACCACGCGCACGGCGCGGCCAACGAACTTGAGGCTCTGGTTTTGCTCCTGCCTGACAAATCCCGACAGCTCGCCCCAGTTGCAGGCAAAGGCAAGTCACAAACGAGCCAAGGAATTTCGCGAGTAGCGCAGTCAGTCAATGAGAGTTAGGGTCTCGCCATTTGCCCATATCCACATACGCCGCGCGTCGTCATTCTTGTCAGACTCCAGACTGCCGCTCCTACTTCATTCCTAGATCCGTCAGGATCTTGGGATTGTTCTCTCCCGATGCGATGACTTGGTGGCACGCGGAGCAGTCATTGGTGATGGTCTGGCCGTCGGCACTGGTATGACTGCCGTCATGGCAGCGGAAGCAGCCTGGGGAATCCATGTGGCCAAGGTTATTCGGGTGCGTACCCCAGCTGACACGCAGGTCGGGGAAGATATTACGGAGATAGATCGCCGCCACCTCTTCGCCCGATTGCTGCACCGATGCGTGCTGCGCCCGATCAATCTCCGGGTAATTCGTTCGATAGAAATCTGTGAGTGCGTCGGTAATGCGCTGATGCGCTGCATCGCGGGTGGGATAATCCACCTTGAGAAGTTCGACAGCCTTTTTCTTGATGTAAGGAAGCACTGGGCTAATACGCCCGAGAGACATTCGCTTGTCCACAGCGGTTTCGGGCATCTCGGAGGCATGCGCGGGTCGGTTGTGGCAATCGAGACAATCCATCACGCGATGTTCTCCCTGGTCCAACTGCTTTTGAGTTGGCTTGGCATCACTGGAAATGAATTCGGTGGTCTTTCCTTTATCGTCGGTGTAATACACGGCCGGGATCGTCTGCCGCTGGGGGTCGGTTGAAACGTAGCGGATTCGGGCCGAGTCGGCGAGATGGTGCCCGTGGATTCCGCTCACTCCCTGCCCATTGCTTCCTCCCACGTTCAGCATCACAACGTCTGTTTGCGGCGTGTTTTTCTCATCGTCCGTATAGCTGGTGCGAACCAGCAATTTATCGCCCGCAAAGCGGCCGGGCCAGTGACATTGTTCGCAGGTTTGGCTGGCTGGACGGAGGTCCTTTACGGGCGAAGGAATGGGGCGCGGAAAGGAGTGGAACGTTACCATGACAACCTGCCGCAGGCCTGTAACTTTTGCTCGCACAAACCATGGCAACCCAGGGCCAATGTGGCAGTCCACACAAGCTACATGGGCGTGCGGGGAAACGTGGTAGGCGGTATTCTCGGGAAGCATAACGTGACAGGTCGTTCCGCAGAAATTCGTCGAATCCAGGTACTCCACGCCGCGGTAGGATGCGGTTCCAATGATGAGAAGATTGATCCCGGTGGCCACGACCACCCACTCCAACGTGCGCCGTACCACCGGCAGCCGGAGGTCAATGGCAGGGAAAACCGCTGGCAGTTGCCCACTTCCGCGCAGACTTCGGCGCCTGAGCCAGACGCCGAGTGGAATCAGCAGCAGGCCCAGTACGAAAATGGCGGGGAGGGTGAGAAAGACCAGGATGCCGATGTAGGGATGCGGCGGTCCCGGTAGGAAGATCTCATAGAACCAGAAGGCGATCGTGGTAAGCGCCGTGCTGGTAGTGATCACGGCTCCCGTGAGCGTAACAGGATTCTGGCCCAGAAAATAGATTGGCTGCGACGACTCTCGGATTCGTTCTCGCAGATTCATTGGAAACAGCCACCCTCTTTCCTTGTAGCGTCTACCCGGTTCTGCGATGACACTCTCGGCTTCGCGGCGGATCTTCTCGGCCGCCCAGAACCACGCGACTACTTCTTGAATGTCCGGATATAGGCCACCAGTCCCTGAATATCCTCCGGCTTCAGAGATGCCCCATATTTGGGCATCTTGTTCTTGCCGTTCGTAATGATGGTGGCGAGCTCCGCGTCCGACATTCCCTGCACGTCGGCCGTTGTGAAATCGTGGGCGCCCATTTTCTTTCCCATCGCCGAACCGGTTCCGTCCGCGCCATGGCACGCAGCACATTTCGACTTGTAAAGCGCATCCGACGCGTTCTGTGCGTGCGCCGGCAACGAGAGGACAAACACGATGGCGATGGCTGTCACGGTAGCGAGGACTTGCATTTTGATCGTTTTCATATTCAAACTCCAGTCGATTGGTTTCTCAATTTGCTAGGTCCAACAACTCTGAATCGTGCTTCACTTTGGGTCTCGGTGGCCGCCCGCCCCTGCACCTCCCAGAAAACGAGAACATCAGAATGCGTAAAGTAAGGACTCGGTCAGTGAGTTGGCGTGAAAATAGCGTGGCGCCGTCGGGCCGACAAACGAACCCTCACCGTACTGGTAATAATTCCAGCCCATGTTGAAGGCCAGCTTGTGGCCAATGTCCACGCTCAGGTTCGCCACCGGTTGCTGGTATTTGTACTGCAACGAGCCGAGAGGCTGCAGAACATTGAACTGCGGGACGCTGCCGTCAACACTTGTGATGCTGTAGCCGACGTTGGCCATAACCCGCTTTGCCGGCTTGAACCTGATGGCGGCCATTCCAAAATTAGTGTGGTTCGTGTAGTACGAGTTCGCCAGCAGAGGATTGCCCGGATCGTTCAACGCACAAAATGAAGTGGTGCCATTGGCATTGGCCACGAAGGGAAGAATCACCCCGGTCGGCGGCGTGTCGTCGAAGCAGATCAAGGCATTCTGGATCACGCTGTTGAAGTTGTACGCCAGATCCAGTCCGAAGCGTTCGCGGGGCGCGAGCGACGCGGTCAGCCCGTAGTTTTGGTTGTGGCCCACGTACTGGGTCTGGGCATCGGCGTTGGATTGTTGCAGGATGTTGACAGATCCGCCCAGGGTCGCCCACGAGCGCGGTGTGTAGGTCGTCTGGAAACGGTATCGCGCTTCCTTGCGTGGCGACATGCGGACGAATACGGCGTTGAAGTTCGTGTGTTCCAGATCGAAATTCAATCGCAAGGCGTGGGTGGGCCGTGCCCAGAATCCGAGGAGCGCCGTTTTTTCCAGGCCCACGAAATGGTCCACGTCCCCGGGGAGATAATCAAGGAAGTGGTTGAACTCCCGGTCGCCATAGCGGTAACCGATTCGTGCGCCCGCTTTTTTCGAAAAATCCCAGGCCAGTTCGGCCTGATTTCTCGTCCAAGTCTGGTTGAAAGACGACTGGGATATGGTGGGCGTCCCACCCGCAGTTGTGGGCGTAGTGAGCGCGGTACTCAGCAGCGTGCACGGGGGCAGTGCGCAGCTATAGTCGAGCTCGTTGAAATTGCCATTCTGCGGAATGCGGTAGGCCCAGAAATAGAATTTTTCGATCAGGCGCAGATGCTGGGTCAAGTGCATTGTGGCTTCGAGATCTACCACGTCGGAAATGCGGTTCGCAGCGGCTGTCCCAGTGCCGGTGAAGGCGAGCGTGTTGGTGCGCGGGATCAAACCTGCGAAAGACTCGTCCAACGGTGTGCTTGAAGTGGCGGAACTATAGGAAAAAGAACCGAGCACCTCTAATTTCTGGAAGTAACTGCTGCGCAGGGTGATCCTCTCGGTGGGTGTGGAAGTACGCATACGCTGGTTGCGCAAGTAGCTGGTGTACGCGCTACAGGCAACATTGGTCAGGGTCCCATTGACAATCAGACTGGTTGCCGGCGGCACCACGGCGCAGGGTTCCTTGTTTGCGGTATCGATGGACAAGCCCAACGAAACCGAACTGAGTGGCGTCGTGGGCAAGAGCGCCTCATTGATTGGATTCAGCTGGTAGTCCGTGTCTCCCTTGTAGTAATCGAGGAATTGGTCGTAGCTGACGACAGTTCGTGGCGCGATTCTAAGGTCCACTCCCAGGCGGTACGAGTTCATGGTCGTGTTCCAGTCCTGCAGGAGCGAGCCTTCCGTACCCTCGTGGATGCTGCTGTAGGAGGGCCCGGTCATGTTGTTATGCGAATATCCCAAACGGAAGCTGACCGCGGATTGTGGAAGCAGTGTGAGATCGACGTCGCTCATACGTCGCGTCGTAGCGAACGAGTGAGGTGAGTTCAGTATCGGAATCGCTGGAGCAGACGTCGGGGGATTCAGCGGATTTGCCAGCAAGTCGTAGTCGAAGAAACTTTGATCCCGACGGAAGCTGCTTTGGAAGTTGTACCATTTGTTTTTATCGGCGCGAAGGCGTGCGTAGTTGTTGGGATCCCCTCCCCACCCCACGCTGTTGAGGTAGAGATTGTCGAACAGCAGGCCCTGGTGATCGACCGACTGCATCGTAAGCGTCTGG
>Ga0307474_10000977_pt1 | contig 20754 bp, 16 predicted proteins | sample atmos_gasesECM1C_2_FD_203312 | JGI IMG/M metagenome (GOLD analysis project Ga0307474, IMG submission 203312) | Hardwood forest soil microbial communities from Morgan-Monroe State Forest, Indiana, United States - atmos_gasesECM1C_05 | ecosystem: Environmental > Terrestrial > Soil > Temperate... | reverse complement strand
CCGCGAACGCGACACTTGGGGGGCCGCTTGGCGGCAGCGCGACTTCGATTTCTTTACCAGTCCCGCCTTCCGCCAGTTGCTCCAAGAACAAAACATCAAGCTCATCACCTGGCGCGAACTGGCGGGCGCTCCCCAGCACTGACCCCCCGCCTCCAGCTAGTCGCTTCTTTGCTCAGCACACCTTTCCGCGCTATTTTCTCTATCTGAAAGCTTCCATATCTAAGGGAGACCGTGCATGTTGACGCAACCGGATCCACCAAAAAAATCTGCCCTCAAGAATCCTTTCCTCTATTCCTGGGGCGCTCTGGCCATCGTCGCGCTCGTGGTGCTCTTCATCCTCTTTTCCCGCTGGTTTGAAAATCGCAGAATTGAAGAACGTGCCAACCGCGACAAAACCCAAAAACAATTGGAGCAGGATCGCATCGCCCTCGAGCAATTCGGCGGAAAAGAACTAGCCATCCAGAATTTCTACGCTTATCCAGGAACCGTTCGCCGGGGCGAATCGGTCCAGTTGTGCTACGGCGTGGCCAACGCCAAAACCCTCACCCTCGAACCTCAGCCCAATCCCGTCTGGCCCTCCTATTCCCGCTGTGTTGATGTAACTCCCACAAAATCAACCACCTACACGCTCAGCATCGCCGACGCCGCCGGCCACACCAAATCCCAATCCTTGGAAGTAAAAGTCCGCTGACCGCCTGGCGGCCGCCCGGGAGCGCCAATTCTTTTGCTTCCACTTGTGACTTCAATTCCACCGCATCTATAATGTCTCCTACGCGGGGTCCGGCAGACCATCCGTTGGTCTGGGGCTCCGCCAACTTTTTTTACCGAACGCACAACCGACGACCATGTCTGACCCACTAGCCAAGATTAAGAAAAAACTCCAGGAAGAAATCGATCAGCTCTCGCACGAGCTAAACGTCGAACTCCCCAAAGAAATCGCTGTGGCCCGTGCCCACGGCGACCTTTCGGAAAACGCCGAGTACAAGTACGCCAAGGAGCGCCAGGGCTACGTCAACCTCAAGATCACCCATCTCAAAAAACGCATGGGCGACCTCAGCATGTTGAACCTCACCAATATCCCCAAGGACCGCTCCGGCTACGGCTCGCGCCTTACGGTCCTGGACACGCAGCGCGACGTCAAAATTGACTACACGCTGGTCAGCAGCGAGGAAGCCGACGCCGAACGGGGCCTCATCAGCACGACTTCCCCCATCGGCAAAGCCCTACTCAATCGCAAAGTCGGCGACGAAATCGAAGTCGTCACTCCCGCCGGCAAAAAAGAGTTTGCACTCGTCAGCCTCGTCACCATCCACGACGGCGAGTAACCTTCCGGCCGTTCCGGGCGTCCTACTCCTGGAACTGGGCCGGTAGCTGTGAGGACTTATGAGCTGGGGAGCAGGCCCGGCGCTCGGGCTTCTAAGCGTTTTCGGCAATCTCTTGTTCCTAACTGGCGCCGCGCTCATGTGGCGCAGCCGCGGCGATTTTTCCCTGTGGTTTCACGATGAGCTTTCTTTTTTTCGTCGTAATTTTTCCCGCTACATTCCGGCCGGCCCGTTTTACGCCATCCGCGGAGAATCCCGCTTCAAAGCCATCCCGGTTACTTTCTTCCATTCCATCACGCGCTTTCCCCGCCGTCGCATCAACGGCCCAGCCATTCTTCTGATTCTTGGCATCCTTCTTTTTGCCCTCGATTTCTTTGTCTGACTCTTTTTTCTTCTCTACCGGCTATGCGTTTGACGGGGTTTTCTAAAAAATATTTCTGCCGCGCATTTCGTTTTGCGAATTTCTATTTTCCATTTTCCTTCTTCTCTGCGATGCTTTTGTGATGAAACCTGCCATCATTGTTCACGGCGGCGCCTGGGACATCCCCGATGAAGCCGTGGACGCCTGCAAATCGGGCTGCCATAGCGCTCTGGCGGCCGGTTGGTCCATCCTTTCCCGTGGCGGCTCCGCTCTCGACGCCATCGAAGCCGCCATCACGGTCCTCGAAGACGATCCCGTCTTCGACGCCGGCTACGGGTCGCACCTCAATCTCGATGGCCACGTGGAATGCGACGCCATCATCATGAACGGCGCCACGCTCCGCGCCGGCGCTGCCGCCGCTCTAGAGCGCATCAAGAATCCCATCCGCGTTGCCCGCGCCATCCTCGAGCATTGCCCGCACATGATGCTGGTTGCCGAAGGCGCCGAGCGCTTCGCCAAGGAGCAGGGAATCAAACTCTCGAAGCGCCGGGAAATGATAAGCGAAGCCGAGCACGAAGCCTGGAGGAAGTGCAAAGCCGATAAACACGCCGCCGAGCATCACCGCGGCCACGAACAGGGTACCGTCGGTGCTGTCGCTCTCGACACGAATGGCAGCCTTTTCGCCGCCACTTCCACCGGCGGCACCTGCTGCAAACTTCCCGGCCGTGTTGGCGATTCTCCCCTCATCGGCTGCGGTTGCTATGCCGACTCCGAAGCGGGCGGCGTTTCTTGTACCGGCTACGGCGAAGCCATCATGAAAGTGGTCCTGGCCAAATCCGCTGTCGACTTTCTCCGCCGCCCCGCCACTTATGTGGACGCGCCCAACGACATTTCTTGTGGCACCTCCGCCGCACATCTCGCCGCCCGCGAAGCCGTCCATCTTCTCGCCAAACGCACCCACTCGACCGGCGGCCTCATCCTCCTCGACTGCCACGGCCATCCTGGCTGGGCCTTCAACACTCAGCGCATGGCTTACGGCTTCGTCGCTCCCGACGGTTCCTTCCTCACTTCCGTGTAGTGGCGGGTCTTCTAGACCCGTGCCTTTTGTTCGGCGCTTGGTCCATGCCGACAAATAACTGCTGGAAACCGGTTACTTCGAGGAGGTTTCCCTGGCTTCCAAGCGTTTGCCGGCGTCGAAGGCGGTGTACGTCGTTGTAGAACAGAATTGGGGTTGCAGGCTTTTTTTTAGAGTGACGGTAAAAATGACCGCAACGCCATCTCTTCCGGAAGGACAGTAGCATTTCCGCAACACAGTACTTTGCGCCCATTGTGAAATGCCGGGCCGGGCTAGACGATAGAAGGACAGTCGCAGGCGAAGCTCGCCTGGCGCTACTGGCGATTGGCCGATGGGAGAGTGAGAAGGCCGGCCCCGACGGGGTCTGGGCGGCTTAGAACGTTATGGGAACGCTCAACCGCACGGAATTGGATCATCTTGAACGGCGTGAACTGCAGCTCACGATTCTGGCCGCCGCTTACGTTTTGGTGCAAGCCGCCGGCCTGGCCGCATTCATGTACCCGCTGGTGTTTCTGCACCCGGTGGGGAGCAAGTGGACGCTGCGTGTGGCGTTCTTCGGATTTTGCGCGCTGACGATGCTTTTTGTCGGCTACTTGCTGGACCGGCAGCGCACGGTGCGCAAACTGAAGCAGCACGTGCTGGCGGAGCTGGACCGCAACATGACCTTACAGCATCAAGCCAGCGTGGATTTGCTCCAGACCATGCCCGATCAGAATCATTTCTGGGATCGACTGACGATGGAATACCGCCGGGCCATGACCATGAAAAAGACGCTTTCGCTGTTGCTGGTGAAGGCCAAGCCAGGAAACGGCTCGGCAAAGGCTGAGCCCAGCACGGAAGCTTGGAGCGATGCGGCGAAAGCAATGTCCCGCAAGCTGCGGCCGACGGATTCGGTCTATCGGCTTTCGGCGGATTTGTTTGCGCTGGTGCTCCCTGGGACCGACGTGCTAACCGCGAAACGCATTGCCGTCCGGCTGCAGGAGGAACTGCAGGAGATTCGCGCCAAGCACAATCTGGCGTTTGACATTACGGCTCACAACTATCCAGAACATGTCAGCAGCTCGCACGAATTGGAAGACATCGTGAAATCCTTGCTCCCCGCCGAGGACCAATGGAGTTCTCCAGAGCTCGTCCCGAAGGCGTAGGATTCGGTTGGCCGTCTCGTTTTCGTTTTAGCGGCGGGCTTCCGGCCCAGCCAAATTCTGCAGCACCAGGACGATAAAAGCTAAGCGAGCGCTTGTTTTAAATCTCCGATCAAGTCTTTTTTGTCTTCTAAGCCGATCGAAACGCGCACCGTACCGGGGCTGACGCCCGCGCGCTGCAATTCTTCCTTCGTCATGTTGTAATGCGAGCTGTAGATCGGAAGAATCACCAGCGATTCCACGCCACCTAAGCTGGCCGCCAGCAGAAACAGCCGGACGCGGTCGCAGAACCGCCGGGCGGCAGAGAGCCCACCCTTCATGTCGAAAGCCAGCATGCTCCCAAATCCGCGCATTTGTTTCTTGGCAAGTTTGTGATCCGCGTGCGACGGCAAGCCGGGATAATGCACGTGAGCCACTTTAGGATGTCCTTCGAGGAATTTGGCGACAGCGATGGCGTTTTCGCACTGGCGTTCGACGCGCACGCCGAGAGTTTTGATGCCCCGAATCAATAGGTACGCGGCTCCCGGATCCATCGAGCCTCCCAGGTAAATGATCATGTGGCGGACGCGCTCCATCCACTCGGCGCTGCCCACAGCGACCCCGGCGATGATGTCGGAGTGTCCGGCTAGAGCTTTTGTGGCACTGTGAACGACCATGTCGTAGCCCAGCGCGATGGGATTCTGCAGGACCGGTGTGGCGAAAGTATTGTCGATGATGGAAACGAGTTTGTGCTTCTTGGCGAAAGCCACGGCTTTGTGAATATCGACAAGGCGAAGCGTGGGATTGGTGGGCGTTTCGACGTAAAGAACTTTCGAACGCGGGGTGAGGAGACTCTCGATGCCCGCGAGATCGGTGCCGACTTGGCGGACGGTGATGCCCATGTTGGGAAAAACATCGCGCATTAAGCGATACGTGCCGCCATAAGTCTGCGCGGTGGTGATAACTTCGTCGCCGGCCTTGAGCGCGGCGAGCAAAGCGGAGGAAATGGCGGCCATGCCGGAAGCAGTGACAATGGCGGCTTCGGCGCCTTCGAGGGCCGCAATTTTCTCCTGCGCCACGGTGAGCGTGGGATTGCCATAGCGCGTATAGATGTAGGCCTTGTTCTTGCCTTCGGCCCACCGCTTCATTTCTTCGGTGGAAGAAAAGGTAAAAGTGGAGGAGCGGATAATTTCCGTCACGATGGGGCCGTTGACGCCGTGGCGGTTGGGTTCGCCACCGTGAATGGCTTCGGTCTGGGGGCCGAACTTGGCGGGCTTGCTGGTTTTCATGGAAAAGAGTGTGCACCTTGCGGGCAAACAAAAACAGCCTCCAAATTGGCATAGGCAAAGACAATTTGGGCTGATGTGTCTTACCAAGGAAGCACGGAACGGACGGCAAGATTGGCTGAGCGCCGAGGACGTGCGGGGACTCTAGGACCTAGAGCAGGCCGACCGCCACATCGCAATTTGAAAGTGCCTACCCAAGAAATGGGTGTATACTCCCGGCTACGCGAAAGAGCTAGTTGGTCATTCGGGGGAGGAGACTCTATAGCGCGAATGCAAATTTTGATTTGAGCCCGGCCGAGCGCTGGGAGTGCAGTTGATCGGCCGCACTCAGCTTGAGAGGGTGCCATGAAGCAAACCTTCGCTATCGGTATCGGAGGCGCGGCCGGACAAGGAGTCGCTACGCCGGGCGACATCTTTGCAAAAATCTTCAGCCGGCGGGGCCTGCATCTGAATGCGTACAACGCCTACCAATCCATCATCCGCGGCGGCCACACCTTACTGACGATTCGAACGGGCACGGAAAAGGTCACCAACATGGGTGACCGCATCGATCTTCTCATCCCGCTAAACCAGGACACCATGGACCGGCACTTGAAGCTTCTCAGTGCTGGCGCGGCATGCATCTATAACGCGGACACCATCAAGCCGGGCCCGGCCGCCGACGGCGTACAACTTTGCCCACTTCCGGTTTCCGAGCTGGCCGACATCAGCAGAAATAAAGTTGCGCAAAACACCCTGGCCATCGGCGCCGGCTTGCACATGATGGGCATCGGTTTCCCCGCGCTCGAGGAAGTGCTGCGGGAACAGTTCAAAAAGAAAGGCGAAGCCGTAGTGGCGGAGAACGTCGCGGTGGCGCGGGCCGGCTATGATTATGCCGCCGCACACTTCCGGGCGTTCCCGAATCCGCTTTCGAGGACCGAGAACCGTTACGCCATCCTTAGCGGGAATACCGCGATGGCTATGGGCGGAGCGGCGGCAGGCGTGAAATTTTATTGCGCTTATCCCATGAGCCCTTCGACCGGCGTGCTGCACTGGATGGCCGCGCACGCGCGCAAAGCAGGCATCATGGTGCGGCAAGTCGAAGACGAAATCGGCGTGATCAACATGGCGATCGGCGCGGCCCACGCGGGTGTTCGGGCCATGTGCGCTACTTCAGGCGGCGGCTTTGCGCTGATGAGCGAGGGCTTGGGCATGTCCGCCATGATTGAAACGCCGGTGGTGGTTATCAATTGCCAGCGAGCGGGCCCGTCGACGGGAGTTCCCACGAAGACGGAGCAAGGCGACCTCTGGCAAATGCTTGGCGCGGCGTTCGGCGATTATCCTCGGATCATCGCGGCGCCGCTGGACATCGGCGATTGCTTCAAGCTCATCCCCGAAATATTCAACCTGGCCGACCGGTTCCAGTGCCCGGGACTGGTGCTCTGCGACTTGCTGTTGTCGGAAGGCCGGCTCAGTGTGCATCCGCAAGATCTGGATTTTAGTCCGTCCATCGATCGAGGCGAACTCATCACCAGCACCAATGGCAACGGAACTCCATCCGCGGCTGCCACCAACGGCGATTACAAACGCTACAAGATCACCGACAACGGAATTTCGCCGCGCGCCATCCCCGGTGTTCCCGGGCACATCCACACCGTGGCGACGGACGAACACATGGAAGACGGCGTGCTCATCAGCGATGAGTTCACTAATCCGGTCAAGCGCCGGGCCATGATGGAAAAGCGCATGCGCAAGGTGACCGGGATTGAAGCCGCCGTGCCGCCGCCAGTGCTTTCGGGCGCGCGCACGGCCGATGTTACATTGATCGGCTGGGGTTCGACGATGGGAGTCATCGAGGAAGCTTCGGAGATCCTCAATGAGCAAGGAATCTCAACCAATCAACTGCAGATCCGCTGGCTGGTGCCGTTGCATGGCGAAGCGATTCTGGAAATTCTCAAAGACTCACGGCACACCATCATCGTGGAGAACAATTACAGCGGCCAGTTTGCGCGCTACCTGCGCAGCGAAACCAGCTTTGTGCCGGACGGGCACATTCGCAAGTACGACGGCGAACCCTTCATGCCGCACCACATCGTGGAAGCAGTGAAGGAACAACTGGCGGGAAAGACCCAATGGGTGGGGAAGACGCAAGTGTCCGTGCCCATGCACGAGATTATGGTTTGAGAAGGAGACCACAATGGCCATAGGGGTACAACGTGCCACTCAGCAACTGACCATGGCGGATTTGAAAGGCCGCGTCGATCCCGACTGGTGTCCCGGCTGCGGCGATTTTGGCGTGCTCGCGGCGGTGCAAAAAGCGCTGGTCGAGCTGCGGATACCCAACCACAACGTGGTCACCATCAGCGGCATCGGGTGTTCTTCTAACTTCCCCGGGTACATGAATACCTACGGCATGCACACGCTGCATGGCCGGGCGCTGGCGGTGGCCACAGGATTGAAGCTGGCCAATCACGAGCTGACCGTCTTAGTGACCGGCGGCGACGGTGACGGTTTCGGAATCGGCGGCAACCATTTCGTTCACTCCATGCGCCGCAACGTGGACCTGCTCTACATCGTCATGGACAACCAGATTTACGGGCTGACCACGGGCCAAACTTCACCGACGAGCCGCGTGGGGATGAAGACGAAGAGCATGCCCTTTGGCAACATCGAAGCGCCGGTGAATCCGATTTCGCTAGCGCTGGCTGCGGGCGCTACTTTTGTTGCGCGCGGCTTCAGCGGCGAGCAAAAACATCTGACCGAGCTGATCAAGCAAGGCATCGAGCATCCGGGATTCTCGTTCCTGGATGTCTTCAGCCCCTGCGTTACCTACAATCACGACAATACCTACCAGTGGTTCCGCCCGCGCGTAAAGAAGCTCGAAGACGACTCGGCGTATGACCCGGCTGATTGGAAGGCGGCGATGGAGAACTCGCTCGTCTGGGGCGAGGAGATTCCTATCGGGAAATTTTTCGAGCGCACCGATGTCCCCACGCTGCATGGCGCCGAGCCGGTCCTAAACGAGGGACCTCTGGTCCGCTGCGATCCGCGGGTGCCCCTGGATGTGGCCCGCTCATTCATTGAAGAACTAATGTAGCCGCGCCTCGCGAGGTCGTGGCCAGACCGACTGTTTTTCGCCACTCCGGATTCTTACCACAGCCATGTCGAAACGGGGGCCCTAACGAAAGGGTTGACCATCCCCGTCTATTAGTGCAATACTGACAGTGTCATGAATGACCTAATGGTGCTGGCCAACCTTCTGGATGCGCCCAAGCACGGGTACGCGCTTAAAAAGCAGGTGGGTTTGCTCTCGGGAAAGGCCGAGATGCACAACAATCTCGTCTATCCGTTGCTGCGGCGGTTTGTGGAGAGCGGCTGGGTCAGCAAACGCAAGAGTCCCGGCGAGCGCGGACAGACGCGCGACATTTACGCGCTTACGAACAAAGGCAGGCAACAACTGCTCCGGCGCCTTAGCCATTCGACAGATAAAGAAGTCAGTTCGGAAAACGGATTCCGCTTGCGCGTGGGATTATTCAGCTTCTTGGATGCGGAAACGCGCCGCCGAATTCTTGCTGAGCGGGATGGCTGGCTAGCTGGCCGCGAAAAGCACCTGGCGCGGCTTTCCGATCGGCTGGATTTGGGCTTGTGGGGCGGCGAAGTCGTGCGTTTCTTGCGCGACCAGATTCGTTCGGAGCGCAAGTGGATTTCGCATCTGAAACAAAAAGCCGGCAAGCACGGCGCCTAAAAAAGAATTGGTCAACGGGAGGCCCCCATGGATTTTTCTTCACCACGAGAATGGATCAACGCGCTGTGGATTTTGTTCGGATTGTACTGGCTGGTCTCCGCGCTCAAGCTGAAGAAAACCAAGCGGCGTGAATCGTGGGGTCAACGGTTGGTCTACGTGCTTCCGCTGGCGGCGGCTTTTGGCCTTTTGTTTCGGCCGGAAGCGCGCCACGGATGGCTGGGGACGCGGTTTGTGCCCGCGGGTCCCGTTACGGAATGGGCCGGGGTGCTTTTGACTGCGGCTGGCGTGGCGATCGCATTTTGGGCGCGTTGGCATCTGGGCGCCAACTGGAGCGGCGTCGTCACCCTCAAAGAGGGCCACGAGTTGATACGCACAGGACCGTACCGCACCATTCGTCACCCGATTTATACGGGGATTCTGTTGGGGCTCCTGGGGACCATCGTGGTAACGGGCGAAGTGCGCGGATTGCTCGGCGTGGCTATTGCGTGGGCCTCGTTTTACTGGAAAGCGCGACGCGAGGAGTCCTTCCTGAGACAGGAATTTGGCGACAAATTTGGAACGCATGCAAAAGAAACGGGTATGTTTCTGCCGAAAATCGTTGGCAGCTAGCGGCCCAGGCCCATCTGAGCTTCGCGACTGCGCGCAGTTTTTAGGTGGCGCCGACTTCAGTTTCGAGACTTTCGTCGGACACCGGCACGGGGTTGCCGGGGCGGCCGCGCCAGGTGGCGAAACCTTCCCTAACCAGGCTAAAGATGGTGCGGCGATTCTGGTAGATCAGTTTCAGCCACGCCAGAGGACCCATCTGCGGGAAATAGATTCCGCGGAAACACATGCGCGCGATGAAGATATTTATGCGGTAGCCGAGAGGCTTGTCCTTGAGCGAATCCACAGCTTGCGCCATGGCTTCCGGGCTGTAGGCATTGGCCCATCCCTTTCGCACTTCGGCGTGGGCTTCTGCAATGGTCATTTTCAGCGGCGTATGAGCCATCGCAAAGGGGATGAACTCCTGCCAATGCTTCGGGCGGGTTAAACGCCCGGCGGCTTCGAGCCTCTTGTAAAGCGGCGTGGCCGGCAAAGGGGTGAGCAAGCCAAAAATGGGCAGACCCGCGGGCCAAGTGCGAATTTCTTTGAGGGTGCGTTCGGCGACGCCCACGGTGTCGTTGTCCATGCCAAAAATAAAGGAAGTGATGGCAAAAACGTTGCGGGCAGCGAGCCTTTCGAGCACGGCGGCATATTCACCCGGCTTGTTGAAGCCTTTGTTCACGTCGGCAAGGTTGGTGGGATCGATGGACTCCATACCGATGAAGACCCATTTGCCACCGGAAGCGGCGATAAGATCGACGAGTTCTTCATCGCGCAAGAGATTGGCGCTGATCTGCGCGACCCAGTGGACTTGGGCCCCGGCGGCGATGATGTCGCGCAGCAGGGATTTCGTGCGTTTGATGTTGATGGCGAAATTGTCGTCGATGAAGAAAACGGCGATCTGGCCGCCTTCGCTCTTGGCGCGAGCTTTCAGGAGGAGCAGCTCATTCACGACGCTTTCGTTGGTGCGAAAGCGGATGGAGTCGCCAAAGAAACCGGTGACGGTGCAGAATTCGCAACCGTAGGGACAGCCGCGCCCGGATTCCATGGGAATAATGCGAAAGGTGCCCCAGCCGTCACCGATACGCTGAAGCGTGCGCTTCACCATTTTTGGAACCAGATTAAATTGCGCGAGATCTATTTTGTCCCAGGGAATCGCGGGATATTCCTTGAGGCTGGGTTTGCTTTCCTGTCCGAAGGCATCGACGGGAGCGTAGATATCCTTGAGGTGCCCGCGTTCGGCATCGGCGACGATTCTTGGCCAAGTTTCGTCGGCTTCACCGAGAGCCACGGCGTCGGCGTGGCGCGGACCGCCGTTTCGGCCGAGGGCTTCGTCGGCTTCTTCGGTAACGTGCGGGCCGCCCATCACCACCGGCACGCCAACGGCGCGGATAGCGTCGGCCATGCGATAGGCTTTGGCGATCATGCGGGTCATGGCGCCAATGCCGACAAGACCGATGTTTTGTTCTCGCACAAAACGGGCAATGCCGGCTTCATCCATGGGCTGCGCGTTGCCATCGATGAGCACGACTTCGTGGCCGGGAGGAGTTAAGGCTTGGAGAAGAAACATCCATAGATGAGGCATGAAATTCCGCGTGACCCCGTTATCGGGGTTGTACAGCAAGATGCGCATGCAGTCGTCTCCGTCTAGAAAGCGCTTCCAGGCGCTTGGCCAAACAAGCCGCAATCTAAATGTAAAGGTTTGCTGTTTAGGGGCGCGGGCGGAACCAACAAACTGGCCTTGAAGATACCACGCTCCTTGAGCAGCGAGAGAAAATTTTAAAAAAATAAGTTACACGGCAGTCATCAGAAAGCCGCGAGTGAATCAACGGACGAGAGACGAGAACGCCAGAGGTCCCTGCAAAGTCTCTGGCGTTCGTACTAGTGAATGGATAGGTGCGTTCGTACGATGAATCAAGGATACGGCAGATACCGCCACAGGTCGTTTAGCAACCTAAAGCCATTTCCAACCGAGCCCGTGGCATCGAAGCCTTCGCCGCCAAACATCCAGAACGTCTGGTCCCCAGTTTGCGCAGGAGTGGTAGTCCAGTAAGACGGAGCCCAGCGAGTTCCGGGGTCGCTCGTCACATGGGGGTAGACCCCTAGTGCGTCCGGAGGTTTACCGTAAACACCGGGCTGGCTAACCGCGTTGGGGCCCTTGATCCAAGTCCACTGATTCAACGCAATAGTCGCTGGGTTTCCCGGATCGGTGGTAGCGTCGAGGGTGTACGTCCAAAGATCGCCAAGCGAGCCGTTGCCGGTGGCGTCGTAGCCTTGACCACCGAACAGCCAGAGGTTTCCGTGGATGTCGCTCCAAGCGGCGGAGAGCCACCGCGCTCCGGGCACATTGGTAGAGGCTGCCATTCCCTGGGTCCCGTAGTTTCCGGGCGTACTGGTTGCCCCCTTAGACCCACTGATCCATGTCCACTGCTTAGTAGTTACGGTATCGAACTTCCAAAGGTCATTGAAGCCGTTTGTGCCGCTGGTGAATCCGCCAAACATCCAGAAATTCCCAGTGTTGTCGAGCCAAGCAACGGATGCTTGACGGCTCGGAGGTTGATTCGTGGCGGCTGTAGAGCCTTGGGTGCCGTAGGAGCCAGCCGAATTACCCGTAATGGAACCATTTATCCAAGTCCATTGCCCGCCGCTATACTTCCAGAGGTCGTTCAGCAAGAGATTAGAGCAGTTGGGTCCCGTCGAGTCGCAGCCAAATCCTCCAAACACCCAAACGTTGCCGGAAGCATCGAGTCTGGCACTCGCTCCCCAGCGTCCGCCTGGTAAGTTGCTGGCCGAGGGCACGTTTTGGGTGCCATAGACACCCGCCAGGTTCGCGCCACCGCCATGCAGCGTCCATGTTTTCGTTCCAATGTTGAATTCCCACAAATCGTTCAGGAATGCCAAGGAACCATCCTGACCGCCGAATAGCCAAAGGTTGCCGGCAGCGTCGGTCCAAGTGACCGCGCCCCAGCGCCCTTCCGGGCCGGTGCCTGAAGGCGTCACTAGCGTCCAAAGATTCCCGCAACCGCCACCGTAATTGGTAGTTCCGGTGAATTCCCACAGCTCGTCGTAATATCCTGGTACGTTCGCAGGGGTTGGCGTCGTCGTGCTGGTGAACCCAATACCAGTCAAGAGCCAGAGGTTGCCGTTGTTGTCGGTCCAAGTCGATGAATATTGACTCCCTCCTGGGGTGTAGTTGATTAGCGGGGGACACGTTGGTATCGTGAAGTTCACTCCGTTGCTGGCCAACGCTCCAACCGTGACAATCACGCTTCCGGTAGTAGCTGCGCCGGGCACTATGGCCGTGATGCTAGTAGCGCTCCAATTTGACACCGCCGCAGCGACCCCATTGAAAGTGACCGTACTCGTCCCCTGTGTCGCTCCAAAGCTTACTCCGTTGATCGTTACCGATGTCCCCGGAAAGCCTGAGAGCGGAGACACTGTGAGGATGCCCGGTGCTGGCGGATTAGGTAGCACTGGTGGCGGAGGAGCTTGCGGAGTTATGCCAAATTGATCGACCACATTGGTGCCATCTATCCACGTCCAATCATTGTGACCGCAATCGACAAGCGGGATGGGGTTAACCGGAGTGGAGAGGGCAATGCCGCTAAAACCCCAAATGATGCAACCTTCGCTTTGCGTGCCTGGTGCGACGAACTGAGTGACGTCGTAGGCGCTGCCATGGGCGATAGGCGTGGCAAAGACGTACGGACCATTGCCAGGGGTTATTAAGTTGTCGCCGCCATTGTCCAGCAACTGCATGGCGCCACTGGTGCCCAAAACTCCCACAACGCTGACGTTAATGGGATGGAAAACAGCGGGGCATACCACCGAAACGTTAGTAACATTGGCTGCGGCCGTCCCGGTTCCCAAGCTCACCGTGCAGGTCTGGTTGGGACCGGAAGGTTGCGCAGAAACCGTAACCTTGTAAGCTCCGTTCACGGGGATAAGGGTCGGGAATGTGAACACGCCATTTTTCGTAATCGCTAGAGTGTCGCCACCGTTGTTTTGCAAAGCAAAACCGGTACCTCCGGAATACCCGGAAACCGAGCCTCCAATGGAAAGCGTTCCAAGAGAACAGGTGACCTGAACAGTGATGGCGACGCCTGCCGTGGATGTGCCGCTGCCGTTGGTGACTGTGCAGGTCTGCGCCGGGCTCGTCGGCTGGGCGGAAACCGTGACATTGTAGGTTTGACCGAAGGGAATGGCAGTTTTGAACTGGGTCGTAGTAGTGGTCCCGGTTATCGTAAGGAATTCGGTGCCATTTTGCAGAACTAGACCGGTGCCTGTAAGTCCGGCGACGGTTACGCCGATGGCCTCGGTGCCTACGGTGCACGTTACAACGACCGTGTTGACTGTGGCTGTCGCAATGCCACTGCCACCAGCCACTGTACAAGTCTGAGGTGGCGTGGCGGGGGGCACAGATACCGTAACTAAGTAAGGCTGATTGGCGGCGATCGCGGTCTTGAATGTAAAAGCGCCATTGGCGGAAACTACCAAGTTCTCGGTTCCGTTGTCTTGCAGCGTCATAGATCCGCCCGCCGCCAAGCCACTGACAGTTCCACCGATGGCGAAGGGACCGGTGCCGCCACCGCCACCACCACCACCACAGTTAACCGTGCAACCGCCGCCGCCAATTACGGCGTGGCTGCAGCCGGCTAGAAAAACGAAACTCGTCAAGAGGGACGCGAAGAGAGAGGATTTCAAAAAGAATTTCATAGGCGATCCATTGCTCCTAGGCGGACCTACGTCTTCTAGGCCGCAGCAGTTTGTGGCCTTGGCTTCCAACCAATTACGTTCAAATCAATCGCCTAGGAACGACCTCGGCCTGGCAATGGAGATGAGAGCCAAATTGACCTGAGAGGCGGCAATTCCCCCGCAGTCTCGTGCTTTTTGTAGGGTATTGTAGGATCTGCTACTGAATCAATAAGCGTAGACACGGGGTGTGCCCACTTGAGCATTAACTTTCTGCCGTGGCGTTCGCTAGAGGCACTACCTGTTCGCCAGGACAGGTGTGGCCTTCAGGCTTCCTCTTCGACGAGTTGTTCGCCGTGGACGGCCTTATGGGCGGCGATGACCTTTTCGGCGAGTTCGTTGGGCACATAATCGTAGTGCGAGAATTCCATCGAGTAAGTAGCGCGGCCTTGAGTTTTGGAGATGAGGTCGTTGGCGTAGCTGAGCATTTCAGCGAGCGGAACCTGGGCTTTGATGATGACGTTGTGGCCGCGAGCTTCGCTGCCGGAGATGCGCCCGCGCCGGCCGCTGAGGTCGCCCATAAGGTCGCCGGAGTATTGATCGGGGGCATAAACCTCGACGTGCATGACGGGCTCAAGGAGCGCGGGGCGAGCTTGTTTCATGGCTTCCTTGAAGGCCAGCGAACCAGCAATCTTGAAAGCCATATCGGAGGAATCCACGTCGTGGTATTTGCCGTCGTAGAGAATGGCTCGGAAATCGACGACCGGAAACCCCGCCAGGTAGCCTCGGGCGGCGGCATCGCGAATCCCTTTTTCAACCGAGGGAATCCAATTCTTGGGGATAGCCCCGCCAAATACATCGTCGACGAATTCGACACCCTTGCCGCGCTCGACGGGCTCCATCTTGATGCGGCAGACGCCAAACTGACCGTGACCGCCGGACTGTTTCTTGTGCTTGCCCTCGACGTCGGCTTTGCCGCGGATAGTTTCGCGATAGGGGACTTTGGGAGGCTTCAACGTGAGGTCCACGTGATAGCGCTTGTGGAGCTTGGCGACGACGACTTCAATGTGCTGCTGGCCGGAACCGGCCAGCAGAAACTCTTTGGTTTGCGGATCGCGCATGAACCGCAAAGCCGCATCTTCCTCGAGAATTTTATGAATGGAGACGCCGATCTTGTCTTCATCGGCGCGCGTTTTCGGTTCGACGGCAAAAGTGATGGAAGGCTCGGGGATTTGTGCGGGGGAATAGTAAATGGGCGAAGCTTTATCGCCAAGGGTTTCGCCGGTAACGGTTTCCTTCAGTTTGGCGATGGCCCCGATGTCTCCGGCGTGAAGCTCGCCGACTTCGGTAAGCTGCTTCCCTTGGACAACCTGGATGTGCTGGAAGCGCTCCGGCAAGTTCCGGTTGTAATTGATGAGCGTGGCGTCATTCCTCAAGACGCCGCTCTTTACCTTGAAATAGTTGATGCGGCCCGTGAAAGGATCGGAAAGGGTCTTGAAGACAAAGAGGGAAAGCGGCTGGCCGTCATCGTACTTGCGCTCGAGGCGGTCGCCCTTTCCGCCGGGGTCCTTAAATCCCACTTGGGCGTGCTCGTCGGGGTGCGGGAAGACATCAGCAAGAAAAGTGAGCAGGCTGGCCGTACCGATGTTACGCAGCCCGGAAGTCATTAGCACGGGAAAGATTTTGTCGGCAACGATGGCTTTGCGGACAGCGGGAATGAGATCGTGGATGGGGATGGTGCCTTCGCGGAAAAACTCTTCCATCATTGCGTCGTCGCCTTCGGCGATCATTTCGACGAGCTTTTCATGCGCTTCCTTGGCGTCGTCCGCAAGCGCGGCGGGAATTTCCTCGATCGTGGGTTTCCCGTCACCGTCGGGACTGTAGATGTGCGCTTTCATGGCCACGAGATCGACGACGCCACGAAATCCCTTTTCACTGCCGACGGGCATCTGCAGGGAGACCACGTTGCGCCCAAAGACCTCCTGGAGCGATTCCATGGAGCGCTCGAAACTAGAGAGCTCGCGGTCCATCCAGGTGAGCACGAAGGCGCGGGGAATGTCGTACTCGGTGCAATAATCCCAAACTTTTTCCGTGGTGACTTGAGCGCCGACGTGGGCGTCCACGGTGATGAGCGCGGCGTCAGCCGCGACGAGCGAAGCCTTCGCTTCGGTAATAAAAGTGGAATAGCCAGGGAGATCGATGAAATTGATTTTGACTTTTTCAGATGAGCCGGAGGGTCCCGTGGGGGTGGCAGGCCATTCGGCATGCGCCAGGCCCGTTTGGATGGAGATTTTCCGGGAGATTTCTTCTTCGTCCCAGTCGGTGGCGGTGCTGCCTTCGGCAACTTTTCCCCAGCGCGGAGTCATGCCCGCAGTGAACAGTAACGACGACACCAGTTGCGTCTTCCCGGTGCCGCCGTGGCCTACAATGCCAACGTTTCGGATGTCCTTGGTGAGATAGGTCTTCATTAAAACCTCCAGAAGGCGAGGTCCGTGCGGGCGAGTTCCGGCGCGGGCGAACGCCTGGCAAGTTGAAACTGATGGAGGAGAACGTGGCCTCTGCACCTGGGTCCCGTGGGGCGGAACCTAAGGTCTACGAACAATCCCTGGTCCGGTCTCCTGACGAAGCGGATGCTAGCACAGGGTGCGGAATGGAGCAACGCAGGAGCCGAAAGAATCGGGGGTAGACCGGGGCCTGCCAGCGCAGTGAAACTACCCCCGTCACTAGGGAAAAAATACCGGGCCTAGTACCGGCAACGAATAAAGAAACTCTCGCGTGCTGCTTCTTGTGTCTTGACAACAGAGGACTTAGGAAGCGTGCGCATTTCTGGGCACGCGGTGCCCGCCGTGCATACAAGAAAAACAGTAGAATTGCGCCATTTTGCGAGCGGATATCTAGGCGCGGGATTCTTGCGGATCGGCCCGGGCAGCGGTGAGCGCTCTCCTGACGAGTCGACTAGAGAGAAATAAGCTCAAGGAGAAAGACCATGGAAGAGCATCTGGAAAGAAATGAAAGTGAAGGAGGGTCGGCGTTTTCGAACGCGAATCGCTGGCTTTTGGCTGGGCTCGTCGCACTGATCGTAGTGGCCGGCGTAGCGTTTGGTTATGGTTACCGGCAGGAAATTCTGGTCGGCCATTTAACGGCCCAACAGACCATGGCGAACGCGACGATCCGTGACATGCAAGGACAAGTGAACACGCTTACGTCCAAGCTGAACGAGATTACCGTCGCGCAGCAAGCCGCGGCCGAGGCAGAACAAGCGAAGGCCAAGGCGGCTCGTGCCCCCGGAGCAAAGGCTGCGGCCAGCAAGAAAACTACGACAGCCGAAAGCAAGCGCCTGAAGGAACTCCAGGCGAGAATCGACGACCAGCAGAAGCAGCTGAAAGAAACACAAGACGAGATCGCCAAGAACCGCACCGACCTGGAAGGGAATTTAAATTCAACAAAAGATGAACTGAACGGCTCCATCGCCAAGACCCATGAGGAATTGGTGGCTTTGGCGAAGCGCGGGGAGCGCAGCTATTTTGAATTTGACCTCACGAAATCGAAGCAATTCCAGAGAGTAGGGCCGGTGACGCTGGCCTTGCGCAAGGTCGATACGAAACACAAGAACTACAACATCGAAATGGTTGTGGACGACAACAAACTGACCAAGAAAAACGTAAACTTGTACGAACCGATTTGGATCCACAACGAGAACGAGTCGCAGCCGGTGCAAGTGGTGGTGAACAAAGTGGAGAAAGACAAGGTGCATGGCTACGTCAGCGCGCCAAAGTACAAACCCTCGGAATTGGCCGTGAGCACCACGGGCACGCCGAACCTCACTCCCGTGGCAACGCAACCCGAGCCGCCCCAGCAGAATCCCGAGATTCCTAAACAACCCGAATAATTAGAGAAAACAGAAGAACCCCATCCGGCAGGGCGTCCCACCCCGGCACCCTGCCGTTTCTTTTTGTGGGGCACTGACCGGGTTCTCGGCGGAAACTTACGGGGCCAGGTCGAACGTAGCCTTGCGGGCCGTCTTGCTGGATTTTAGGATCTCGAGGGAACGGCGCCAGTCGGTGTGGCCGGGGAATTTCAGGTCAATAGTTCGGGAACCGGTGGGAAGTTTCGAGCGTGGCCGGAGTGTTTTGCCGTGGAACTTGTCGTCTATAAAGATCTCTCTGCCGTCCGGTTCGGAAGCTCGGCCAAAGCATAATCAATCGGAAGCTGGCAATTCAAATTGGTGGCGGCGTTGTCGCGAGCGCCCGCTCTAGGAGCGATTCGATAAACTCGCTCTTGGCTATCGTGTAGCCGGGCCGGTCTTCCCGAAAGCAGGCCGCCAGCGATCGCTTCAAGTTGCCGTAGGCTGCGGCCTCCTCCGGGTGGGAGCGCAAATAATCCCTAAACGCTAGATGACGACGACACTGCTGGCACTCCGTAGGGCACACATAGAGATGATGGGCAGGGGACCCTGGGGGAGCCGCGAAAGCTTCGCGCCCGCGAATGCCGAGGTCGCCCTGGTGGGCGTATCCGAGGGAAGCGAGTCGCTCGACAACCAGCGGAAAATCGGAGGCCGATTTGAGCAGCACGTCGATGTCGATGATGGGTTTGGCCGCCAAGCCCGGGACGGCCGTGCTGCCGACGTGCTCGATAGCGACGGCGAGGCTACCCAGCCCTTCGGCCAGACGTAACCGCAGAGTCTCGAACGTCTTGGGCCATTGGGGGTCGTAGTCAACGACAACGATGGGGCCTGCCAATTCGCCGGTCTTCCCGCGGTAGCCGGAACAAGAAAGAACGGGGAGGCGGGGGTACTTGGGAAAGCGCGGATCGGTGAGGGAGAGTTCACAAAGGATGAAAACGGATTTGCGCTCCGACGCAATGTGGCGCGCGTGACGGCAGTTCGAACAAAGTCCTCGGGCGGTGCTGGCGCGGTGAGTTGCGGGGGTTTCCTTCTCATTCATGAATTCAGCATATCGCAAGAGGCCACACGGACGGATGCACAAGCATTCAAACGTGACGGGCGGTCACCGGCCAGTGGAACACAAACTGAGGTAGAATCACCCTTGAACCCTGCGCGGAGTGCGAAAGCATCTTTTTGTAACGTCGTCCAGCAGGGGACAATTCCATGAACAAAGAAGAAGTTCGGGCGCGAATCGAGGAAATAGGCATCGTTCCCGCGATTCGCGTTTCTTCCATCGAGGAAGCCCGTTTCGCGGCCGCCGCCGTCTCATCCGGTGGAATTCCCATCGTGGAAATCACCATGACCGTGCCGGAAGCATGCGAATTGATCCACGACATGGTGGCACACGCTCCGGACATCATCGTGGGGGCCGGAACCGTTTTGGATCCCGAAACGGCGCGGCGCTGCCTGGGCGCGGGGGCGCAGTTCCTGACGAGCCCCGGCCTGGACCTCAGCATCGTGGAACTTGCCAGCAAGGCCAATGTCGTGACCATGCCCGGCGCGTTGACGCCGAGTGAAATAACCGCCGCCCTGAGAGCCGGCGTTGATTTCATCAAAGTGTTTCCGTGCGCGCTGGTGGGAGGCGCTGGCTACATTCGGGCGTTGAAGGGGCCTTTCCCCAATGCCGCGCTGGTGGCAGCAGGCGGGGTGACGCAGCAGACGGCCTCGGACATGATTCGCGCGGGGGCCACGGCTCTGGGGATTGGCGGCGAGTTGATTCCCCGGGAGGCCATCCGGCTCCAGCGCGCAGAGCAGGTTGTGGAATTGGCGCGAAGATTTATGAGCATCGTGCGGGCGGCTCGCAAATTGGCGCCTCCGGCAAGAGAACTTGCCGCGCGCAGCTGAGTCAAGACCAGCCGACTTGCCGCTTCCGAACCAAACCAGCTTCGAGCTTCTTCAACTTCCCGAAGATTCCTCAGCGAAATCACCTTCCGGCGCGGGCAGCTTGTCGCCTTCCTTCGCAAACCACACGTACAAAGTCGGGAGCAAGAAGATACTCAGGGCCAGAGCGCCTATAAGTCCGCCAACGATAACAATAGCGAAGGGACGCTGGGAGTCTGAACCGATGCCACGAGACAGCGCGGCCGGCAACAGACCGAGGGTAGCAACCAGCATGGTCATCATTATGGGACGGAGCCGGAGCACCGCCCCGTCGACCGCGGCGTCTTCGATCGAGTGACCTCGCGCGCGCATCTGATTGATGTATTCGAGCATAATGACGCCGGTTTGCACGGAAACGCCGAACAGCGCCAGAAATCCGACACCTGAGGAAACGCTGAAGTGCGTGCCGGTAAAAAGCAGGGCGAGCAAGCCTCCAATCGGCGCCATCGCCACGTTTCCGAGAAGCAGAAGCGCCCATTTAAACGAACGGAACATGGTGTAGAGAATGCCGAAAATCACCAGCAGCGTTAACGGCACGATCACCAGAAGCCGGGCTTCGGCTCTCTTTTCGCTTTCATATTCGCCTGCCCAGTCGATGTGATATCCGCGCGGCAGTTGGACTTTGGCGTTTACCTTCTGGATGGCCTCCTCGACGGCACCGCCAAGGTCGCGTCCGCGCACGCTGTACTTGATGGCGATATATCTTTCATTTCCCTCGCGGTAGATTTCTGAAGCGCCTTCCCGCTCTTCGATTTTCGAGAGTTGCG
>Ga0307474_10000976_pt1 | contig 20755 bp, 21 predicted proteins | sample atmos_gasesECM1C_2_FD_203312 | JGI IMG/M metagenome (GOLD analysis project Ga0307474, IMG submission 203312) | Hardwood forest soil microbial communities from Morgan-Monroe State Forest, Indiana, United States - atmos_gasesECM1C_05 | ecosystem: Environmental > Terrestrial > Soil > Temperate... | reverse complement strand
GTCGCGGACATGTTCAGCCAGCGCGCCAGCTTCGACCAGAGCTATGACGAAGGGCGCTTCGGCCGGTTCGGCCGTCACATCCTCGGCGCCGACATGGCGCTCGATCTTCCCTTCGGCATCGGTCCCCTGCAATTCCACCATTATTTCCCGGAAGACACCCACAACTCTTATCTCAACGCCTTCATGTCGGGCGGCTGGCTGTCCGGCGTCTGCTATCCCGCGCTGATCTTCACGACCCTCGTTCTCGGCTTCCGCCATCTCTTCGTCCGCGTGCCCTGGCAGCGCGCTTATCTCGCGATCTTCGCAGCCTTTCTCGGCACGGTCGGCGAGAGCTTCGTGATCGACACCGATCACTGGCGGCATTTCTGGATGATGCTGGGCGCGATGTGGGGCATGATCGCAGCCGCGCAGCGCTACAAGACTGATCCCGCCGTGTTGCCTATCGCCGCGGCCGACCCTTCTTCTTTGGCGCGGTCGGCTTGTCCGTCTCGGATTCGACCAACCCTTTGAGCACTTCGGTCGCCTCCAGCGCTGCCCTGTAGCCTTCGCTTGCGAAGCGCAGAAGCAATTGCAGTTCGGCGTCCGTATAGGTGCTCCAGAGCTTGTGCATCGCCTCCTGCATCGGCACGTAGAGCCGGCCGATCTGCGCGGTGTTTTCCGGAACGGTCGCGATGAAGACCTTGCGCCGGTCGGTCTCGTCACGCTCGCGGCGCACCAAGCCCGCTTTCTCCAGCCGGTCGACCACGCCGGTAATTGCGCCAGTCGTGAGCCCGGTGAGATCGGCGAGCCGTCCTGCCGTCATCCGGCCCTCGAGATTGAGAAAATCCATGCAATCGAGATCGGAACCGGAGACGCCGGCAATATCGGCAACCGCCTGCCCGAACATCACGCCCTGGGCGGAGGTCCGCCGCATCGCTTCTTCCAGTTCCTTCAACAGCGCGAGGCGCGCCTTCGCTCTTGACAAGGCCGATCCCATATCTTAGTTAATTAATATCTTAGATAGTAAGATATTTAGCTACTGACCTTCCTAACACCGCCACGGCACAAGGAGCAAGAGATGAGACGCTCTCCCCGCAAGGCCCTGATCATCGGCGCAGGCATCGCAGGTCCCGTCGCCGCCCTGTTCCTCAAGCGCGCCGGCATCGATGCTGCGGTCTACGAAGCCTGGCCCTACGCCACCGGTATCGGCGGCGGGTTGCAGATCGCGCCGAACGGCATGCATGTGCTGGCCGAGCTCGGCCTCGCCGAGGAGATGATCGGCCGCGGCGCGGTCGCGGAATCCTTCGATTTTATTGCGAAGAACGGCGCCAAGATCGCCTCGATCGGCCGCAACATGAAAGCGCGCTTCGGCCAGCCCGCGGTGAACATGCGCCGCGCCACCTTGAACGAGGTTCTGATCGACCACGCCTGGTGCGCAGGTGTCGAGCTTTATTTCGATAAGTGCCTCGCCGCAATCGAGGACCGGGCCGACCGGCCGATCACAGCCACCTTCACCGACGGCTCGACCGCCGAGGGCGATTTCCTGATCGGCGCCGACGGCGTGCATTCGATAGTGCGCCGGCACGTCGTTCCCAATGGCCCAAAGCCCTTTGACACCGGTCTCCTCAGCTTCGGCGGCTTCGTGCGCCGCGCGCTCCTGGAAGCCGCGGGCATCGGACCGCGGATCGAGGCGACATTCGGCCAGGCCGGCTTCTTCGGCTACGGCTATTGTAACTCCGATCCTGAGCAAGGTGCGATGTGGTGGAGCACCCAGCCCTCGAACGGCATCGATGCGGCGACCTTCCGCGCCATGGTGCCGAGCGCGCTGAAGCTGCATTTGCGCGATTTCCACGCCGGTTGGCACGCCCCGATCCCGCAAATCATCGACGCTGCCGAGAACGTCATGGTGACCGATACGCTCGACGTCGCGAGCTTGCCGACCTGGTCGCGCGGGCGCACCGTGCTGATCGGCGACGCGGCGCACGCCACCAGCCCGCATGCGGGGCAAGGCGCCTCGATTGCGCTCGAGGATGCGCTGCGACTCGCACGGCTTCTGCAGGAGGGCGGTGAACTGCGCGAGACATTCGCGCAATTCGAGGCGGAGCGACGGCCACGCGCTGAGCGCGTCGTTGCGCTCGCACGGCGCAATGGCGGCACCAAGCGGGCGTATACGCCGACCGGCGCATGGTTCCGCGACCGGATGATGAAGCTTTTGATCCCCCTCACTGCGAAGGGGATGGACTGGATGTATGCCTACAATCCGGCTGCGCTCAACTCTCGAGCTGAAACGTCAGCCCGGCATTGTCGACAAGCCGCTTGATCAGCGCTTCGCGCATCGCCGCCCCCGGCGTCCAGAAGCCAGCGGGGACGTCGGGCGTATCGCGCAACAGGCAGATCGCGCATTCGGAGATCATCTTCGAGGTCGAGCCATAGCCGGGATCGCGATCGCCCTTCACTGATGCGCGAACATCGCGGCCGTCGGGCGCGATGGCGACATAGAGCAGATCGTAGCGCCCGTTCTCGCGCTCTTCCTTCGACGGCCCCTCGCCGGGCTTCGGCGTATTGGGGCCGGTCTTTTCCGCGTTCGCCGCCACCACCTTCTTGGCGTTGGCCTCGCCCTTCTCGCCGGGACCGGTCAGCACCATTTCGTCGTAAACAAAATCCTTTCCATAAGGATAGCCCATCAGCATGTTGGAGCGATGGACATTGCGCGTGTTGATGGCAGCCATCATGAAAGGCGCGGTCCAGGATTGCAGGTCTTCCTCATAGGCCGGCCTGCTGCCGGGCGGCTGCTTCGGTCCCTTGAATCCGGGGTTCAGCGCGAAATGGTCCTTCAGGATTGCAACAAGGCTGAGATCCTTGGCGACCGCATCAAAGGTCGCCTTGGCGCTCGCTGCCGTGCCGCCCGAGAGCGTGCCGCGCATCTCGCGCACGCGGCCCTTCACGCGGGAGGCCGGCGCACCGAACACGCGCTTGGCTTCCTGCTGCACGAAATAGGCGCCGAGCTCGAACGGCACCGAGTCGAAACCGCATGAGAAGATGATGCGCGCACCGCTCGCCTTGGCAGCCGTCTCATGCGCATCGATCATCTGCCGCATCCAGATCGGCTCACCGCAGAGATCGACATAGTCCGTGCCCGAGGCCGCACAGGCAGCGACAAGGTCCGAACCGTAGAGCTGATACGGACCGACCGTCGAGATCACGCAACTGGTCTGATCGATCATTGCCTTCAGCGAGGCGGGCTCGCCGGCATCCGCAACGATCAATGGCGTGTCCGCCGGTGCGCCGATCGCATCGCGGACATGAGCGAGCTTGTCCGGGCTGCGCCCGGCCATCGCCCATTTCAGCTGCTTGTCGTTGCGGTAACGCGAAGCGAGGTATTCGGCTATGAGCTGACCTGTGAAACCGGTCGCGCCATAGACGACGATGTCGAATTTCGACGAAGAGTTCATGCTAGGATCCCATCTTGCCGTCATTGCGAGCCAACGGGTCCGCGCAAAGCGCGGCCCGATGACAGGCTCCGCGAAGCAATCCAGAGTCTCACGCGAGACTCTGGATTGCTTCGTCGCTTCGCTCCTCGCAATGACGGTGGTGTACGTTCAAACAGAATCACTTCTTCCCATAAGACACGCTCATGCCAGCGCGGACGTCGTTCTGGATACCATAGGGCGCGATCGGATAGCGCAGGCCGTTCTTGGCCAGCTGTTTCATGCCGGTAATGGCCTTGGCAAGAAAAGACGGCGGCAGCGCCATCAGCATTTCCTCGTCAGGCACGCCGCCATAGCGACGCTCGGCAAAGCACGGCAGCGACAAGCTCGGCTCGCCGGTCTTGAGTGCCCGTCCCCACGAATCCGCACAGGCCGTCTCGCCGACTACGCTCCATTCGAATTTCCGGTAGCCGGTATATTGCAGACCGTTGATCAGGATGATCATCTGGCCCGGCGTGGCATAGACGAGGCAAATGTCGGGCGGATTGAGCCGGCCGCTTGCGAGCGGGCTCACCGCAAGGGCCTGGTATTGCCCTGATGGCACCACGTCAAGCGCCTCCTGCCGCTTGCGCGCGTCTTCCGCCGTGCCGTGCCAGACGCCGACATAATTCTCGCCGGCGAGCCATTTCTCGTCCTGCGGCCCGAGCCCGATCACCGCGCGGCATTGCGCGCCTACGAGATCATCGCCCGTGATGCCGACCGTCCAGCCGAGGCGCGAGGCCATGCTGACGATCTGGTCGGTGGTGTGCACGGCATTCGGCCGTCTGATCTTCGGAATCGCCTCCATGTCTTCGACACGTGCGAACAGCTTCATGCCGATCACGGTGGTCTTCAGCCGCAACAGGCTGTTGAGATCGGCCACCATGCCGGGAAGATCCAAATGTTCAGTCAGCGTTTGCTGTTGCATGGCGTCAACTCCCTCGGGCTTGAGCGCGCGTTGCGGCGACGCGCCGGCCGTCATCCACCGACGTTCTAGTCCGAGGAAGGGCCGGGAAGCAAATCCTCCGTCTTGCCGTTGAGACGATAAGCGATCAGCCCGATCCATTCGCGAACGGCAATATCGGTCTTGAGCAGCCCGTCGGTCGCCGCCATCGCGAACGACGCGAGGTCGGATTTGTCGCCGGTCCGCCAATCCACGGGATAGGGTTCTACCGGAAAACCCGCCTTGCGAAACAGCCCGACCGCGCGCGGCATGTGAAAGGCGGAGGTGACGAGCAGCCAGCGCTCCCCTCGCTTGGGGTTGGCGATCGCCTTGGAGAACTCCGCATTCTCCAGCGTGTTGCGCGAATTCCGTTCGATGATCAGCCTGGAACGATCGATGCCGAGGCTGTCGAAAACCATCGCGGCGTAATCGGCCTCCCGCGCATCTGTCGATATCAAATTGCCACTGCCGCCAGTGAAGATCACCCGCGCGTTGGGATATTTGCGGGCCAAGGCCACGCCCGCCACGATGCGATCGGCAGCGTTTCTGATCACCGGCACATTATGCGCCTCTGAAATATCGGCATCGATCGGCCCGCCAAGAACGATGATGCCGTCGGGCGCGCCGCTTCTCGCATCCCAGGGCGGAAACCGGCTTTCCAAGGAATAAAGCAGGACATTGCCGAGCGGCGAGAAGGCGCAGATCGCAAGCAGGACGATCGACAACACGAGGAGCTTGCGGCCAGCTGCGCAAAATCGCGTGAGCAACAAGAGCGCAGCGAAAAGACCGAGCAACAGCAAGAAATTCGTCGGCAGAATGATGACGCCAAGCGTCTTTGACAGAACGAAAAACACAAAAACCCCTTCGCGATTTCTGCTACAGATTCATAGATTGCCACCGTCCAAAACACAAAGTCCGCACATGTCCCACCATCACCTCAAATCCAGTCCCGAAACCTGCCATTGGGGGTTTTTTGAGGCCCGCTTGAGGCCGGTGCTCACCATCGACAGCGGCGATGAGATCACGATCGAGACCATCAGCGGCGGCCCCGACGTGGTGCCGGATAGAAACAAATTTCATGTGCCGCCGGAATTGTTCGATGTGCACGCCAAAAACGAGCGGATGGTCCCTGGCCATATCCTGACCGGCCCGGTCGCAGTCAAGGGCGCCGTATCAGGCGATGTGCTGGAGGTCGATATTCTCGACGTCAAGTTGCGGCAGGACTGGGGCTACAATCTGATCCGGCCGCTGGCCGGCACCCTGCCCGACGATTTCCACGAGCCGCGGCTCCTCAACATACCGCTCGACCTGAACCGCATGGTCGGCCAACTGCCCTGGGGCCTGGAGCTGCCGCTGGAACCGTTCTTCGGCGTGATGGGCGTGGCGCCGCCGCCGGCCTGGGGCCGCATCACCTCGCTGATCCCGCGCGCCATGGGCGGCAATCTCGACAACAAGGAACTCTGCGCCGGCGCCAAGCTCTATCTGCCGGTCTTCGTGCCGGGTGCGCTGTTCTCCTGTGGCGACGGTCATGGCGTGCAGGGCGACGGCGAGGTCTGCGTCACAGCGATCGAAACGGCGCTGGAGGGCCGGTTCCGCCTGACGCTCCGCAAGGACCTCAAGCTCGATTATCCCCGCGCGGAGACGCCGACCCATTACATGACCATGGCGATGGACCCCGACCTTGACCAATGCGTGGTGCGCGCCCTTCGCGACATGATCGCGCTTCTGGGCGAAAAGCGGAATCTCTCCCGCGAGGACGCCTACACCCTCTGCAGCCTTGCCGCCGATCTACGTGTGACGCAAACCGTGAACGGCTCAAAGGGCATCCACTGCATGATCGCCAAGGACGTCGTCCACGGTTGAGGGGCCTCTTGGGCCCCTCCTGTCACACCACCGTCAAATCCCACGGGAATTTTAAGGGGTGATCAGAAAGGCCGAGCGGAGCCCCCATGGATAGCCACAACAACAACGACCACGCCTTACGCAAGCTCATCGACGCGGACCTCAGGGACAGCCTTGACGAAGAACTGGAGTTGGAGCTCGACGACAGCCAGCTCGATCAGTTCAGGAATCTGAAGGCACCCCTCGAAGATCACGAGGGGCTGGATCGCCATGTCTATTTCAAGGAGTTGCTCCGCCTGCAGGGCGAACTGGTCAAGCTGCAGGACTGGGTGCAGCACAACAAGCTGAAAGTCGTCGTCATTTTCGAGGGCCGCGACTCCGCCGGCAAGGGCGGCGTCATCAAGCGCATCACCCAGCGCCTCAATCCCCGTGTCTGCCGGATCGCAGCACTCCCGGCGCCGAACGAGCGGGAGCGCACGCAATGGTATTTCCAGCGCTACGTCGCCCACCTGCCCGCCGGCGGCGAGATCGTGCTGTTCGACCGCTCCTGGTACAACCGCGCCGGCGTCGAACGGGTGATGGGCTTCAGCACCGAAGAGCAGGTGGATGAGTTCTTTCGCTCGGCGCCGGAATTCGAGCGCATGCTCGTGCGCTCAGGCATCATCCTGATCAAATACTGGTTTTCCATCACCGACGAGGAGCAGCAATTCCGTTTCCTGATGCGTATCCATGATCCCCTCAAGCAGTGGAAGCTGAGCCCGATGGACGTGCAGGCGCGCAGCCGCTGGGAGCAGTACACCAAGGCCAAGGAGGAGATGCTCCACCGCACCCACATTCCCGAGGCGCCCTGGTGGGTGGTCGAGGCCATCGACAAGAAACGCGCCCGCCTCAACTGCATCTCGCACCTGTTGACGCAAATTCCCTATGGCGACATTCGCCACGAGCCGGTGGTGCTGCCCAACCGCGTCCACGACCCGGCCTATCACCGCGAAAAGATCGCGCCGGAAATGTACGTGCCGAAGGTTTTCTGAGCGGCCGAAGGAGTTCCGCTTGCTTCCTTCGCCTCGGCGCGAGCCATGTGCTCGCTCCAAGAGACGGGTGGGGCCGTCGAATGGCGCCACCCTGCCCGGTCGACGATCAGGCCGGTGGGTTGAAGTCGTAAGAAATGCGTCCGGCCGGCAGATAGAACAGCGCGATGACGGCACCGCCCCTGACCTCGGGATAGTGGCGGCTGCCGGGATCGGGTGCCGTCCAGCCCGGCCCCTGCCAACCCTGCAAACCCTTCAACTGGGCGCCCGTGTCGAGGGGAACGACCAGGTTGAGCTCGCCATAGGGATGGCCGTGGTACTGCCCGCGCAACACATCCTGATCGTCCTCGTCCCTGAAGCGGCGCGGATCAGCGCTGTTCATGTAGACGGCGGTGATACTGAACTGGAATGTTTCGGGCGCAGGCTCCAGGATCCGGCTGCGCCGGTAGTTTGGCCCCTCCACTTCCTGGTTCGCCGCCCAGCCCTCCTCGACGCCAATCTTGATCAGGCGAGAAAGGTCCTGGTAGAGCGCGCTCCCCTCTCCATATTTCTCATTGAGCCACCGCTCCATCTCGGCGCCCGGCGTCATGTCCTTGACTTCCTGCAAAAAGGGAATGCTGCGTTGGATCAGTTGTTCTCGGCTTCCCATGGTCATCTCTCCTCTTATTTTGGTGCAGCTTAGTCATCGAAACCCGCGAACGAGGCGAACGCTTCTACGTCCTCCCGTGGCATCAATCCTGTTGCTGCCTTGTCCTTTGCGTGGCCGATCGAAATTCCACAGACGACCATCTCCTCCTCGGGGATCGACAGGAGCGGACGCAGTATCCTGTGATATTTCGCGAACGTTTCCTGCGGACAGGATTGCAGCCCGCGTCCCGCTGCGGCCAGCATCACGTTCTGAATGAACATTCCGAGGTCGAGCCAGCTTCCCACTTCCAATCGGCGGTCGATGGTGACGATCAATCCCACTGGCGCACCGAAGAACGCATAGTTCTTGGCGGTTTGCCTGCTCCGGGCGTCAGCATCGGTCTGGGCGATGCCGAGCGCCCCGTAATACAACCGTCCGAATTCCTGTCGGCGATTGAGGTAAGGCTCCGGCAGGTCGTTGGCGTAATATCTGTACTCGGACGCGTGCTCGTCGCGGGACGTTTTGTGCGCCTGCAGCAGCGCAGCTGACACCCTCTCCCTGGCGGCGCCCGCGAGCACGTAAACGTGCCAAGGCTGGATGTTTGCGCCGCTCGGCGCGAACCGCGCCACGCGGAGAATCTGATCCATGGTCCGTCGCGCGACCGAAGCGTCCGAGAATTCACGGCACGCGAAGCGGCAGGCGATGATCTCGTCGATCCGGTTCGGCGCAACGCCACCCGCAACGCCCTCGCCGATCACGGCTTCTTCAAGAGCGAACATCCCCCTTCCTCCATCTCAAGCCAGGCGTCGCCGGTCAGGCGCGAGGGTTGCCTTGTCTTTGACACTCGAGACCACCTGGAATTTCATTGCCTGGCTCCTCCAAATACGGCGGTGCGTATAATGACGGGATCGGCCGGTTGCGGAAGTGAAACTCTTGCAGATTGATCCTGAACCGCCGTCAGATTGCCGGCGCCGCCGCATGTTTCGGGCTCCGCTCGGTTGCGTCTGTGGCGCGCCTGGCTTTAACTGGAATCGATCGCAGCAACATGTTCGGGGCGCGCCGTCCACTATCGATTGGATCCTCATCGTGTCCGTTTCCTTCAAGACATTGGATTTGAACCTGCTCAAGGTGTTCGACGCCGTCATGGAGGAACGAAGCGTACTGCGCGCCAGCCAGAAAGTTGCGCTGAGCCAGTCTGCTGTGAGCCACTCGCTCGCGCGCCTCCGCGAGATGCTGGAAGACGACCTGTTCGTGCGCACGGCAACGGGCATGCAGCCAACGGCGCGCGCGCTGATGATGGCGCCGCAGGTTCGCGAAGCCCTGCGAGCCCTTGAGGCGGCGGTCGAGCTGCCGACCTTCGTCCCGGCGACATCCACCAAGCAGTTCACGCTGGCCGCCAACGACTTCACCACGATGGTGCTCGCGTCTTCGCTCCTGAAGATCCTCAGCCACGAGGCGCCAGCCATCGACCTGGTCATCAAGCCAGTGACGCGGATCGACCTTGCCGAGCAGATCGACCTTGGGCGCATCGACGTCGCCATCGGAGTGTTCTCCGCACCCCCGAGCCGTTTCCGCACGGCCCTGCTGTTCGAATATGACGACGTGCTGATCGTCGGCGGGAAGCGCAAGCTCGGCCGGCTCGACAAGGCGGAGCTCGCGCGGCTGCCACTGGTCGTCGTCTCCTTTGGCGGCGAGCAGGAGGGCGCGATCGGCGGATTCATCTCCGAGCGGGGTCTCGCCCGGCGGTCGGAAATGTACGACCGCGCCGCGCTCGAACGGGCGCTGTCCGAAAGCGATCGGCCGCCGCGAATAGCGGTCTCATTGCCGCATTTTCTTGCCCTGCCCGCCCTGCTCGTGGATTCCGAACTGGCGGCCATCGTCCCGCGTCCACTGGCAAGAGCGCTCGAGCAAGCCCACGCCATCACTACCTACGAGCTGCCCTACACCACGACGCCGGTCGAAGTCCGGCTGCTGTGGCATGAACGTCTCGAAGGTGAGCCATCGCACCAATGGCTTCACGAAATCCTCAGACGCGCGACCGAGGACCTCAGGCGCGGGCGTTCCAGCGCTCACCGTCGAAGCGGCGCGGCCGGAGCGATTTTGATCAGGCGATAGTCGTCCCGGTTCGTGTTGGCGGTCATGCCGGGAATCAGGCCCGGCAGCGATTCCCTCATTCCAGATTGCGCAAACTGCCCGGTCCTCGCAGCCCGGCCGCGCGCCTTTCAAATTTTACAAGCAGATTCAGTCACTTGGTACGGCGCTGTACAAAGACCTCAATTCTAAATAGAGTCTTAATCGTTACTTTTAAGTACCCGCGTTAGAGCATAGTTTTTTGCATGGCCACCGAAAAAGCCGAGACTGACCGCATCCCCGTAACGTTAGCGCTTTCGACCATCGCCTATCTTGAGAAACTGGTGCGACAGGGCACCCACGGCACCAGCGTTCCAGGCGTCGCAAGGACATTAATCGAGGAAGGCATCCGCAACGCCATCAAGGACGGGCTGCTTTCCATCCGCGACAATGGCAATGGCAGAACGTGAACGGGATGTGTTTTGCGTAGCGCGGAAGGCGCGGCGCGCTGGCCAAGACGATCCGATCAGGGATCAAACTTGGAAAAAACGACATGCCCGCTCTTCAGCCGACCTGGACCACCGAACGCATCGAACTCCTAAAATCCTGCTTTGACGCCGGGCTCAGTTGCCGCGAAATCGCCGATCGCATCGGAGTGAGCCGCAACGCGGTGATCGGCAAGATCTCGAGGCTCAATCTGAAGCGCGACAAAGCGGCCGGTCCCGCGCGCAAGGACCCACGCGATCCGCGGCGGAGGGGTGGCCTGAGGCTCAGGCGTGTGATCCTCAAGTCGGTGACGGTCGACGAGGCCGTGCAACCGGAAATGCCGGTCCACAACGGCCACACCTGCTCGTTATTCGAGCTCAGCGCCCAGACCTGCCGTTGGCCGCTCTCCACGCCGGGTGCTGCCGATTTCTGCTTCTGCGGCAACCTGCCGGTTGAGGGCTTGCCCTATTGCCTCGGCCACAGTCGCCTCGCCTATCGCGTCAGCGCCCGCTAATGCGTGACGGGATTTGGTCGGACAGCATCGGGCTTTGAGCGCTGACTCGCCGATCGTCGAAAATGAAGCCGATTTACATTCGATTCATCGTACTTGTTAGAATGCGGTTCAAAGTTTCCATCCATGATGATTGCGCTGCCTGAAATGTCATTTGTGAATGGCGCTCCAATCAACCTCGCGCCGCACCGGAACCATAGGCATGGCGCTTGCGGATCAAGCGGCTTCGGCTTCCCCCTTCCACGGGTTCGAAAACGCACGCCTGCGTCCTGCCGGCCGCGCCCTCTCCGCTCCCGGAAGTCTGATCCTCTGTGCCATTTCGTGCGCGATGTTAGTTACCGGTTGCGCGCGCGATGCGGCGCAGCGCGAATCCAAACCGGCTCTCCATGAGTTCAAAACGGCAGTTGTCCGCGTCACGCCGCACGCCCGTCGATCCCCCGAACAACGCCAGCATACGCAGCCGCGAATCCGCCGGCTCGATCCAGCGCTGCTCGCGCCACAGCCGGCACCCGATTGCGAGTACAAGAGATCCGATCTCAAAACGGTTGATCCGGATGAGTGGGCTCGCCTGAAGGCCGAATACGAGCGGCAGTGCTACCAGGACGCCGAGAAGGCCGCGCGAGAGCGCCTTGGCCTGCTCCAGGCGTCAATCCAGCAAACACGCGACTGAGCCAGCTCGGCAACGGAAACTGGTCCCCCGAACATCCGCACATTGGCAATGCGCAGCCTTGACCGGCTGCCGCGTGCCGCTGCGCTCACGGTGAGCCCTCGCGCTCGTCCCGGGCATCTGCAGACCCAAGCTCTGCAAAAGCCAATCGAGGCGATCTATGTCTGCGTGTCTCCTCGTTGACAGCAATGGGGCAACAAGCCCGCAATTTAGTCTTCTTTTTGCCGCACCAAGGCACCACGCTTTTGGTCATAAGTTTTCTTTTGATTTCGGCCCCGTTAATCGCGGGCTCTAAAACAACAGTGCATTGGAATAAGGGGAGTTGGTGAAGACGGGTAATAGCTGCGTGAGCAATTATGAAAACCCTTTACGATTTGCTCGGAGCGCTTCCGGACGACGACGCTGAAAGCATCAGAGCTGCATTCCGCAAAGCCGCCCAGGCGAACCATCCTGACCGAAATCCCGGCGACCCGGAAGCTCCACAGAGGTTCAGGCGGATCGTGCGTGCCAACGCCATTCTCAGGGATGAGCGTCAACGAGCGACCTATGATCAGCTACTCGACATCGCCCTTCGGCAGCAAGGTTTAAAGCCAAAGCGCGGTATCTTCTTCAACAAGGCCCGACGGATGGCCTCAGAGGCAATGACGGGTGCGGCTCTCGGGCTGTTCGGGGGGTATTTGCTTCTTGGACCTGTCCCCAAGGTCCCACTCGCTCCGGCACATGTCGTCGAAGTATCCGCACCCGAAGCGGCGCAGACCGCACCCGTTGGACCGACCGAGCTCTCCGATACGGTTGGACGCGCGAGCCCCCGCGGCAAGCCTGATGATATCGCAGCCCCCAAGCAGCAGGAGAATCCAGAAACCATCGAGGCCGCGACACCGAGCGCTGCGGCACCTTCGGAGGGTGCGAACAGCGCCGCCTCGAGTACCGCCTCGAGTACAAACACTCCTCCGGAGCGCGATTTTGGGACCAACGACGCCCGATACTATCGAGAGCGAGGCATCTCGGCGTATCGCAGTGGCGATCTATTTCTCGCGCTTGTCGACTTCGATTTGGCCGTCTCTCTCGATCCCGCCGCCTCGGACGCCTATATCGATCGCGGCATTGTGTACCATCGCTTGGGCGATCTGAAGCACGCATTTGCCGACCTCTCCCAGGCCAAGCGCATCGATGACTCACATCAAAGCAAGGCTCAAAGCAAGGCCTCGCCTGCCGCTGCAGGCGCGCCTTAACCGATTTAATTGGCAGGTGCGATTTTTCGACAGCGGACCGCCAGGTCAGCCCAGTCGCCAGCCGACCTCCTCGCACAAGCTCTTGAAAAATTCCGCGGTGTAGGCGTTGTCAGGATTTTGCCGCACCCGCTCGTCGAGCTTGTGCGCGTCTTCGCCGACCAGAATGCGCCATCTGTCAGCCTTGACGCCGTCGAGGATGATTTTCGCCGCTTGCGCGGCCGTGGTCGGTGCTTCCTCCAGGAAGGTGCGAGCGCGCTCGGCGCCGCGGGCCTGGACTTCTTCGTCCGACAATGTGTCCGCGTCCGCAACGCCTGCAGCCTTCAAGCGCACGCGCGTCTGCGCAATGTCGGTCTCGCTCAAGCGATCACTGCCGTTCAATACAATGCGCGAGTTGGAGACGATCGAAGTGCCGATATGCCCGGGCATCACCACCGAGCATTTGATATGCGGCGCGTTGAGGCGGAGGTCGTTGATGAGCGCTTCGGTAAATCCCTTCACCGCGAATTTGGCGGCGCTGTAGGCGGTATGCGCCACGCCCATGCCGACGGAGGCCCAGAAGCCATTGACGCTGGAGGTGTTGACGATGTGGGCCTCGTCCGCCTTCATCAGCATGGGCAGGAAGGTGCGCACGCCCAGATACACCCCGCCCCAGCAGATATTGAAGGTGCGCTCCCACTGCTCGCGCGAGTTGGTGAACAGGCTGCCGCCCCCGCCGATGCCGGCATTGTTGAACAGGAGATGGATCTTATCGGTCTTCTGCTGCTCGGAAACCTCGTCGCGAAACCGCTTCAACTGGTCCTCGATCGAGACGTCGGCAATATGGGTTGTGACGCGCAGGCCCTGCGGCAGCTTCTCCACCTCGCACAGCCGTTTCGTCTCCGCCATGGCTTCCGCCGAGACGTCGCACATCGCGACGTTGCAGCCCTCGGCCACGAGCTGACGCACAAGTTCGCGGCCCATCCCGGTGCCGCCCCCGGTGACGACTGCAATCTTCCCCGCGAAATCCTTCATGATGGGCCCTTCCCTGACTGTTGTTGGCGATAAACGTGTCGCGCCGATGCCGCGAGAGCCTCACGACATCGACGAAAAAAACTACCGCCGTCTTGCGTTATTCCGCCGCCTCGGCCCCCGCCAGCCGACGAGCGCGCCCAGACCTCCCAGCGCCTTTGGTCGCGTTGGCGATCCAGTTTGGCTGCTCGGCTTCGATCGGCGAAACAGGGCTCGTTTGATCGTACATGCAGGATTGTCAAACCAGGCTGCGGCAAGCCGCCGCCTGCGGCACAATCGCGCGAGCTTTGATCGGAAAGAAACCGCCCCCAGCGCGTTGGTTCAGTCTGATCCAGGCAAGGGCGCGCTATGGCCAAGGTGACATCTCAGCTCGGCGAGGCTTCGACCGTTCCGGCTCGGTCCGGCAGCTGCGGCCGCTCCCGCAGCGTTGTGTTGCTTGTTTCCGCCTGCTGCGCAGTTGCCGCGTCCATCGCGTCGGTCGATGCGACCGAGCTGAAGATGGAGCTGGTCAACGCAGCGGAATTTTCCGGCAAGCAGCCGGCGGCACACGATATCTCGCCGCTTTCGGTCCGCCTGCAGGTGCTGCTGGCGCGCGTGCATTTTTCACCGGGCGAGATCGACGGCAAGTTCGGCGAAAATGCCAAAAAGGCGCTGCGTGCCTATGCCGAGGCGCAGCAGCTAGGCAGCGGCGACCAAGTCACGCCGGAGATCTGGCAGAAGCTCACCGTGGATAACCACGCTGTTCTCTCGACCTACCAGATCACCACCAAGGACCTCGCGGGACCCTTCCTGGCAAAGCTGCCGCACAAGATGGAGGAGATGAAACATCTCGGGCAGCTCTCCTACACGAGCCCGCGCGAGGAGCTCGCCGAAAAGTTCCACATGAGCGAGGAGCTGTTGGCCGCGCTCAATCCGGGCCAGCAATTTCGCCAGGCCGGCGCAACCATCATTGTGACCGACGCTGCGGCAGCAAATGGGCCAGGAAAACCGGATCGCAAAGTGAATCACGTCGAGATCGACAAAGTCAGGCAAACCGTGAAAGCGTTCGACGCCTCAAACCACCTGCTCGACTTCTATCCGGCAACCGTCGGCAGCGAAGAGAAGCCCTCGCCCACGGGCACCCTGAAAGTCACCACCATCGATCGCAACCCGACCTACCACTACAATCCCGCCTATCACTTCAAGGGTGTCCACGCGAAAGCGCCCTTCATCATCAGGCCCGGGCCGAACAATCCGGTCGGCACGGTCTGGATCAGTCTCTCAGCCGAGGGCTACGGCATTCACGGTACGCCCGATCCCGGCAAGGTCAGCAAGGCAGCCTCGCATGGTTGCGTCCGCCTGACCAACTGGGATGCGCAACAATTGGCTATGGAAGTGCGCAAGGGCACTCCCGTCACCTTCCTCGACAATTCCGGCTAATCTGCTCGGGAGCATGATCCGGAAGAGTGTTTAGCGGTTTTTCGAAAAGATCATGCTCAATCTAAAGACCACGCCTACTGGCCGGACCAGCGCGCCGCTTCCAGCTTGTTCTGCGTCGGCGGCTCGCTCAGGCAGCGGCGGCCGGCCTCGATCTCCGCATCGGACGCGCCATGGCTGCGCGCCCACATTTCCGCAGCCGAAGCCGAATATTTCGCGACATAGTAGCGAACCACCGAGCAGGACACGCGCTGTATGATGCCGGGACGGTGACCTGCAAGTGCTGTGGACGAGAGAGACAAGGTCAGCGCCACGGCGCCGACGGCACGCGTCAACATAAAGCCCCCTTAAATCTACCCCGCCAGCAGAGAATCAGAATCGCCTCCCGGTCGCAAATTAAACCTGCGCCGAAGCGCGAATTCCCCACCGTCTGCGCCCAACTGTTTCATCCCTGCATCACTGGCGTCGGCAAGCTTGCGCTAAAATGCGATCAGCGTCCCCAGGCTGTTTGCATCAGGAGATGGAACCAATCGGCCGCGTCAGGCCTTCCCTTTTTTGTGTGGAGGTTTGCAATGGAGATCCACGGCGAGATCACCGACGAGCTCCGTGGCGACGGTATGATCATCATCGGAGGGCGCGACGTCGCGCTGGTTCCCTATTCGCTGATCCTCGCCAGCGGACCGGGCCGCTTGGTTGCGGAAGGTTCGATTCAAGGGCCCGAACCGCTGCTGCGGAGGGTGAAGAAGGCCAAGGCCGTGAAGCTTGCGCTCGAGGACGGCCCGGTCGTCACCCTGCGCTGCGAGGGCGGCCGCCGCGGCACACGGTGGGTGAAGGTGCTCAAGGCCTGAAAGCAAGCGCAGCGGGACATGACCCGGGCCGAGCATGAACGCTTGCGCCGCGCGACGTTACCTAAATTTCATCTCCATTTCGGATCGGTCGCGCGTTGTCTCTCGGGATCGGCGCGAAGCCGCCCGGCTTTCCAAGACTTTCAAAGCAGGAGAGCGCGATGCACCGCATGTTCATTCTTGCAATCGCCCTCCTCGGGCTCACGGCTGCTCAGGCCCAAACGAGTGCACTGACGAATGGCCAGGCGAACAGCAGCGGGACCGCTGCTACGTCCGACCCGTTGAGCGTTCCTACATCTTCAGGCACGGGCGGAGTGACGAACGGATCACCATCGGTGGGATCGACGAGCGCGGCAATTGGAACGGCTACTCGCGCAACTTCGTCGATCGCGGCATCCACGTCCAACAGCTCTCAGTCGCCTTTGCAGCTACCGGGAGAAGGATCGGACACTTCAACGGCGGCCGCAAATACCACGGCCACGGCCCCAAGCGCTCCGTCAAGCATCTGCCCGCCTCCAGTGCCCACGACGGATGGCGGTTCGGCAAACATCGAGCAATTGGCGGGAGGGATAACGCTCAACGGGTGTTGATGTCGGCTCCGCTGCAGTGGGAGTTGCCCTCGCGCGTCTCCTGGGTGCGCTGAAAGCCGGCCGATTAGCAACCGGGCTTTGTTCCAGTGCCAGGCGTGTGCGGGCCCGTCGTCGGTGAGGTGGCCTGAAAGCGAAGCCGCCGAGCACGCGAGGGACTCAAAGGGAACGATCGCAGTCTCCGCCTTGTTACCTCCGCAAAGTGACGGGCGCTTTCGGCCCGCCGAAGTGAGGAGCATCTCGATGCCGAGAAAGCAAACGATCCGAAAGGCCATGGAGGACAAGCGTGCCGGAAAATCGGCAAGCACCCAGGCGGGCGAGTTCGTCCGCGAAGAGATCAATAAAATTCGTCACGGAGAGCATGGCGCAAGGTCGCCGCAACAGGCCATCGCCATCGGCCTTTCCGAAGCCCGCCGCGCGGGCGTGGCACTTCCGCCGCCTCGCAAAGGCAAGGCAAAAAAGCGCACGCGCAAGAGCGCCAAATATGCCTATGAAGCAGGTCAGGGAAGGCGAAAGACGCGGCGCCGGCCGCGCGTTGCACGCGCCGTGAAGCAGAGCTTGCGAAAGGAGCCGAGATCCACCGCCTCGCGACGTGCTCTTTCACAACAATCCAAACGCGCAGCCAGTCGCCGTAGCGCAGCATCGCGCTCGGCGGCCGCCCGCAAGGCAGCGCAAACCAAGGGCGCGAAGGTGCGCGCCGCTTCTGCCAGGAAGGCCGCACGCACGAGGGCGCGGCGTCGGCGATGAAAAAGCGTGATCACCGGGCGAGGCGATCCATCATCGTCTCGCCAACGGAGCGCGTCAGCTCAAGCTTCCCGGCAGGAAGCATCGGATCGAGATTCCGAGCGCGCTCCTGACGGGCCACACCATTGTACGACCTGCACGGTTGGGCTCGGTGATGACGGCATCGTCCGGCACCACGATCCACTGACCATCGAGGCGCACCCGATAATGCCCATCCTTCGAATCCCAATCCGGGTCGGAGACCGCAAATCCGTCGGCATCCGAGCAACACAGGCCCCTGCTGCTCCGCAGACTGTCGAACCAGGGTTTCAGGGGAGAGTTTGCGTACTGACCATTGTCCCGCGCCATGACGAGCGCAGCGGGAAGCAAGGCAAGGGCGAAGACCAAAACCAAGCGGCTTTTCGTCATTTCCTTGATCGCTTGTTGAGACCCACCCCACGGCCCACAAGGCAAGTAGCTCAAGAACAAATGGTTCCGGCGAAGCCGACTGCAATGGCTTGTCGTCCCAGGCTCCCGCAAACTTGAATTCAGGAATTACCGACGAGAAACCACCAGTTCGCCGGCGAATGCGTTTGCCTCGGCCAAAGGACAGCGGTCGAGCGCAAGGCCAGCCGCTCCGCCGGCCGGCTCCGACAGTCCATGTCACGACTTCGGGGGTACCCGCCGCTCTACGCTTCCAGGCCTCTTCCGGTCAAAGGCCGCGAAAGCGAAAAAACAAATGTTTCGACTTCCCTGGATGGTCGGAGCGAGAGGATTTGAACCTCCGACCCCTAGTCTCCCAGTTTGATTTTTCGGTTTTCCAGCTCATTCCGACCTTTTCCTCTTCTGTCAATTTTTTGCAGCAAGCGATTGTTTTCAGGTGGTTATTCGCATACCGAAATAGACAGGCATTCCGTCCGGTTCCTTCCGCCGTGCTTACATCGTGCTTACACGGTGCTGACACCGGGCCTCTAGGGGGCAACGATGGCGCGACTGACGAAGACCTTCGTCAAGGGTTGGAGAAGCGGGAGCTGACCTTCATCGAGTGGGACGACGACCTTCCCGGGTTCGGCGTCCGGGTTACAACGACCGGCGCGAAGTCGTGGGTCGTCCAGTACCGCGCCGCCGGCGGCGGCCGCGGCGCCCGACCCGGCGCATGACAATTGGGTCGTTGGCAACCCTGACCAGCGAGAAAGGCCCGCGGCGCCGCGAAGGACATCTTGGCGACCGTTCGGCTTGGCGGCGACCCGGCTGCCAAATGGGCAGCGCCGGTTGGATACCGGCAGCTGCTTCAGCGTGGTTGGCCATCCAGCACATAGCTCGCGTCACTGGCTGGCGTAAGCCCCGATCCGTCGCGCGCTGTTCTCGGCTGCGCCCTTCCACAAGCATAAAGCCGCCCCGCCCGGCGATCTTGCCGGACGGCTTTTTTGCTTGGCCTACTCCATGAGGGGCGCTCTCGCTCGGGCTGAGCGGCTGGTTGATCCAGACGACCGTTGTCGCCCGGCCTCCTAGGCGGCCGGGGCCTCCTTCGGGGCCCTGGGTACACGCCCCTTCCCGCCGCACTTCTCGCAAGGCACCGGATATATTCTGCGGCCGGGCTGCGGCGGTTGCCTCACTGATGGAAAACCCGTGCCATTGCACGCCTCGCATTTCGCTTCGCTAACAGGATACTTGCGCATCGGGACACCTCTCAATCAACGACACCCGTGTCAGAAACCACGACCGTTTCGCGTTTTTCGTTTGGAATAGGCCGCCGACCGAGGTGGCCTTACGAGAACCGGCCCATCGCCAAAACGCGCGTCCGACGATGGGTCGTTGCGGGTGGATGGTGTGCGAGGCTAGAAGAGAGCGGGCTCTAGGTATCGCGCCCACAGACCGATATCCCAATCTCCTAGTCGGAGCGTTGTTCCTCTAAGCCGCCAACTAAGGCGGCCTTGCTCACTTGCGGCGACTGTCCGTCCGGTCGTTCTCGGCCTTGTTAGCCGCCATCAATTTGCCCCTGACATATTCGGTCAGGTCGCCAACCTCGTCCTGTATGTCTTTTTCGCTGATCCCTTGCCCCTTGGCCCCTTCGATAAGGCGTCTAACCAGCTCTGTGACGTCCTGCGATGCTCCTGGCGTCCTGAACTGCTCCGCAGCGTGAACGCTGTTCTCGATCCAGAAGTCCAAATATTCGCGTGCGTTCGCTGTCATGATACCGACCCCGTCCGACGCAACCTTATAGATGGAGGAGGTCACTGCAAGCCGGGGGTGAGCGGAAGGGGATCGAAGTCTGCCAACTGAGGCACCCTTAAACGCTTTCCGGCGTGGCCAGCTTGGCGATTGCTGCCTCTATCTCGCTGACCAATACGCCCAGATGTGCGGCCAGCCGAGTGAACAATCCTCGTTTGTTCGTGTCGGTCGCCAAGTGCCGTATCAGCGCTGCCTCCGCCGCATCGGAGCGAAGTTTTTCCAGGCTCGCCCGCATGTCTCTCACTAGTGCCTCGGGAAGATCATCACTGTAAGCCCAAACGTGATGGGCAATGGCGTTGCGCTTTCTTGCAGCGGCGCGGGCAATCTTTATGACCGCCTCGAAAGTTTCAAGTTCGGGATCAAACAGTTTTGCCCATCCTGCTGCGTGGATCATGTCCATTTGAGCGGAAGCACTCACTATGGCATTGAGCATGGCCGCGACCGGAGCGGCCTCCGCTCGCAGGACATAGCTCAGGATGGTACGGACGTTTGCCTCGATATCTGCCCATCGGGCGATGATCGGCAAGAGGGTCAGACAGCGCGCCAAAGATGCGGTGAGCGAACGGGTTTCGTCCAGCTTGCGGCGCTTTGCCCAGTCATCCTCCAGCGCCACTAGCGTCGCGCGCACAAGGTCGGCCATGTGATCCTTGATCAGCTCGACCCCCTCCCGGTTGCGATAGAGGAGCGACAACAGGAAGCGCGCCCAGTGTGCGCGGTCATCCAGCGTTAGCTGCGCGCCGACAGCCAACAGCTTTCGCATCACACGCGCAGCTCTCCCGTCGAGGGGGAGAAGAATTGCGTTTCGAGGTTCTGGGCGATGTCGTCCGAAACGCCATCAATGCGGTACAGGTCTTTCAGACAGCCGGTGTTCTGTGGAAATTTCCGCTTGGCGATGACCTAGCCTCTGATTAGGCGCATCTCGCAGACGCGCCAATCAGGCCCTTTCCACTGGCCGAGGTAAAATCGCGGATTGTGATGATCCATAGCTCAAGAAATCGCTTCCCGAACCAACACGCCCTATGCCGCACCGTACTGACATGGCCCTGAAGCCCGCGACGCAACACACTGAAACCACTCTAAAATTTGGTCGG
>Ga0307474_10000975_pt1 | contig 20758 bp, 17 predicted proteins | sample atmos_gasesECM1C_2_FD_203312 | JGI IMG/M metagenome (GOLD analysis project Ga0307474, IMG submission 203312) | Hardwood forest soil microbial communities from Morgan-Monroe State Forest, Indiana, United States - atmos_gasesECM1C_05 | ecosystem: Environmental > Terrestrial > Soil > Temperate... | reverse complement strand
CACCGCCGATAACAAGCAAGTGTTCGGGAACTTCGTCGAGTTCAAGAGCCTCGATATGGGTGAGCGGCTGCGCTTCAGCAAGGCCGGGAATTTTCTCCAGCGCGGCCCGCGTTCCCGTACTAACGATCACATTCGCCCCCCGCAGTTGACGTGTGGTCCCATCGGCAAGGGTGACTTCCACAGTTCTCGGAGCAACGAACCGCCCGGTGCCCATAATGAGCTCGGCGCCCGTCTTCCCGTAATTCTCCATATACATGTCGTTCAGGCCGCGCACCATCCTGCGCTTGCGCTCGCGCACGCCCGCCATGTCGATCGCGAAGCCGTCGCATGTGATGCCGAAGTCCTTGCTTCGGCGAAAGTACGATGCGACTTTCGCGCTGTGGATGATGTTCTTGCTCGGCAAGCACGCGATGTTCGGACATGCCCCGCCGATATATTTGCGATCGACGACAGCGACGCGCTTGCCTTCGCCGGCAAAAGTCCAGGCAGCAATGGTCGAGCCCGTGCCACCCCCGAGAATCACCAGATCAAACTCTTCCGGCTGCAATTTTTTAGGTACTTGAGGGGATGAGGTGGTTTCAGTGCGCTTCATGCGATTTTTCCTTTCTGAGCGGCAGGCTCGTTCTGGGCTCTCATCGTGTAAAAACTCGGGGCGCCGGCCCGGACCTTCAGACCCTGCTCCGACACTCAGATGGCAATTGACAATGGTTCTATCGTAACCGAAATGGCTCCGCCTCAAAACCTGGGGACAGACGAGACGTGCCCCAAATTCTAAGTCGCAAGAGACCAGTGAACGTGCCGTCTGTCAATAGTTTCGTCCAGTTTCCCCCCGAAATCCGCCTTGGCCCCGACTACTTGCTTCCGCCAAACCGAATGATCACGCCGCCAGCGAAACGAAGATTGTTTTGATGATCGTTCACTCCGTTGTCGAAATGCGTCAAGTAATAGTCGGCTTCAAAGGCTCGCAGAGAGATGTGCCGGGTGAGGCTGATATCGAATCCGCCGCCCGCGGTCATGGCGAAAGCGTTGGATGATCCCGGCAGCGTAGAGTTGCCCGGAGCCAGACTTCCACTCGCATGGGCCCCGCCAAGCAGCACTTGCGCGAAGGGCGCGAAGTGGCGCGCATGCGCCCATGTGTAGCGTGGACCCGCCAAATACGACGTAAGAGTCAGGTCAGCGCCGCCGCTGGAAATGTTTGAAGCATGCTGACTGGCGATTTCACCCACGATTCCGACGGAGTGGCTGAAGTTGAATGCGAGCCAGCCGCTTCCGCCGTTCAGGGCAAAACATCCGCAGCCTCCGGCCGGGGCATTGGTCCGGACATAGTTATAGTCGACTCCCACATCCACCGAGCCGCCGCTCTGCGCATGCGCGGTCAGAGCAGCGACAGCGGCGAATCCGAAAAGCAGCGGAGAGGCAGCCAGTATTTTCCTTAATAGCGACTTCAGCATTGGAATAGTCCTTATCTGATCTGTGTTTTGGCAGAGTGAACGGTCCTCTCACTGCACCGCCAGCGTTACCGTGGTCGAGGCGTGGAACGATCCGCTGGTCCCCGTGACCGTAATGGTGTAGTTTCCGGCCGGCGTCTGCGGAGTATTCTCGAATCCGCCACCACAGCCGGTGAGGACGGAGGCTGTAACTGCGAGACTCGCAAGGCCGAGAATCAGTGCGAGCTGTCTTGACAGGTGTTTTCGTCCGCGCACCGCGCCAAACACGGTGCCAAACATTCCGAACATACCGAAGATCAGGACGAATGGCCCAACCGGAAGCCTCCGGTGGTTGGCGGGAAGGTTGCGGGCAGGAATCCCGGCCGCAAGAGTTGCGAGTTGAATCGTCATCATGGTTGGAGCTCCGGCGCTCCCGGGGGTAACCGTGGCAGGATTGAAGGTGGCGGTTGCACCTGCGGGAAGGCCCGATGCCGACAGAGTAACTACGCTGTTGAACGCGCCTCCCAGTGGTGGCACAGTAATGTCGATGGTTGCCGCGCCTCCTGCTGCGACCGGAACAGCCGTCGTGGGGCCAGTAACGGTAAACGACGTCGTCACCGTCAGGCTGAGGGCAGAAGAAGTGGATTCTGCGAATCCGGGATTGCCCGCATACACCGCCGTGATGTTATCGGAGCCGACCACCAAGCTGCTGGTGGTAAACGTTGCCACCCCAGAGGCATTGAGGGTGCCCGTCCCCAGTAAAGTGGTTCCGCTATAGAAACTGATCGTGCCGGCAGGGCTGCCGGTTGGGGCAGGACTCACGGTCGCGGTGAGGGTTGTGGCCTGGCCGTCGAACGCCGGATTGGGCGAGGCCGTGAGCGTGGTGCTGGTTGTTGTGACCAATGGCGCCACCACGGTCTCAGTGAGTGCACTCGATGTCGAGCCGCCGAATCCCGCGTTACCGGAGTATACCGCGGTAATGCTCAACACCCCGACCGGCAGGCTGCTGGATGTGAAGACCGCGACACCGGACGAGTTTCCCGTGTTCGCGCCCAGCAGTGTTGTGCCGTTGTAGAAGCTGACCGTGCCCAGAGGCGAGCCGGTCGGTTCGGGAGAAACTGAAGCCGTGAGCAGTACGGACTGCCCCGCCATGGCGGGATTGGGCGCCGCCGCCAGCGCGGTGCTGGTCGTTGCGAGCGTGCCCGTTCCGCTGACTGCGACGTTTTCTGTCGCGTTGCTGCGGTTGAGGTTGTTATTGGTCACGGTGATGCCCGCACTGAGACTGCCCGCCGACCGCGGTGTGAACTCCACGGAAACGTCGCACACCTCACCGACCGCGAGCGCTGTGCCAAGCACGCACAGGTTCGTGTCCCCTGAGTTTTCCGAGAAGTTTGGCGTGTACGCCGGGTTGGTGGCAAAGACCAGAGGCAGATCGCCGATGTTGGTCACGGTTGCCGTCTGCGGGCTGCTGGTCGAACCGACTTCGGTGGTGGGAAGCGCCAGAGCGGCTGCCGAGAGATTCACCACCACGACGCGGTTAGAGCTGAAGTCCGGCACCAGGATGTTGCCGGAGGCGTCGGCGGCTATCGCAAAAGCAGTGCCGAGCGTGGAAGGGCCAGTCAAACCCGGCGTCGGCACAACCGCCGCTACTCCCGCCGAGGTTACCTCCACCAGGCGATCATTTCCCGCGTCGGCGATGTAGAGGTTACCAAAACCGTCGACGGCCACGCCCTGAGGGGAACTCAGAACCGGCGTAAGGCCCTCGGGAACCACCAGCGACGCCACGCCCGCGGCGGTCACTTTTATGACGCGATCGTTGGCCGCGTCAGGAAAATAGACACTTCCGGCTGCATCCACCGCGACCCCGAGGACACTGTCGGCAGCTGGGGTAAAGCTTCCCGTCCCCAAGACCGATCCAGCCCCCGTCGGCGTCACCCGTACAACGCGGCCGTTTCCGTAATCGGAGATATAGAGATTGTTAGCTGCGTCTACCGTGAGGCCGGTGGGTATATCCAATCCCGCGCTCAGGCCGGTAATGCTCAGCACGGAAGCCACGCCTCCGGCGGTTACCTCCACGATGCGGCTGTTGAAGTGGTCCGTAATAAAAAGATTGCCGGCGCCATCGAGTGCCACACCCGCGATCTCGTTGGTGGTCAAATCTCCCAGGCTCACTACAGTGGCGCTACCCCCGCCGGACGGAATTTTCAGTACGTTGTTGCCTTCGTAGTTGGCGACATAAAGGTTTCCGGCGCCATCCTCCACCACCTGAAACGGAGTCAATGTAGCCACTCCTCCGGTGTTGATCAGGCTGGCCGTTCCCGGCGAGAGTGTTGCTAGAGCCGCGTCGGCGATGCCATATAAGGGAACGCTAATAATCGGAGCGCCCGGGGTCGCGTTGTTGTAAAGCACCATCGTTCCCTTGCGGAATCCCGCGGCCGTGGGCAGAAATTGTATGGTTACGGTGCAAGCCGCATTCGTCGTCGTCCCGGCGACGCAGGTGGTTCCGGTCACCGTGAAGTCCAGGGCTGGAGCGTCCTGGGTAAAAGCCTGCACGCTGCCAAACGTCACCCCATTCCCAATGGTGACATTCAAGATCAGGCTCGTGCCGGAGACGGTTCCATACTGCAGGTGCCCAAAACCGACTGTGGAAGGCTGAGCCTCGAGGATCCGGTTGTTGCCGGTATCGGCAATGTAAACGGCCCCCCAGACGCCCACCGCCACTCCTTCCGGGACAGCAAGGCTGAACCCCGGCATTCTCACCACGTTGAAGACGCCCGTGGGACTGGCCGTAACGATAAGAGTGTCGGAAGTGTCCGCGATGTAGAGATTTCCCAACGCATCGACCGCCACGCCTTCGGGCTGAGTGAGACTGGTGGTGAAGTACACCGATCCCACGCCGCCCGTCGTCACCTTCACGATCTGCGAATTGCCTGAGTCTGCGATGTAGAGGTTTCCCGCGAGGTCGAGCGCCAGGCCGAAGGGCTGGGCCAGGGGTTTGACCAGGCCGCTGATGCTCAGCACCGCGGCCGAGCCTCCGGCCGGAACCTTCACGATGTCGTTATTCGTCGCGTCGGAAATGTAGAGGTCGCCTGCCGCGTTCACCGCCACTCCATCCGGATTGCTCAACAGCGACGCGGTGTTGACCACCGATGCGACGCCGGCGGAAAGCTTGACCACGCGGGCATTCGAGCTGTCGGCGACATAGAGGTTCCCGGATCCATCCACCGCCACTGCGGTGGGATTACTCAGTGCCGGACTCAGGCCGGGGAAACTTACCACAGACGCAACACCAGTGGCAGTCACCTCAACAATCTGGTTGTCGCCGGTGTCCGCGATGTAAAGGTCTCCGAGGCTATCCACGGCCATCAGTTCGGGGCCAGACAACGTGATTCCGCCGGCGGAGACCACGGTCGTCGCGTCCACAAAGGCAGTCACAAATCCCCCGCCTCCGCTCCACAACAATGCGGGCACCAGCATGAGCAGCAACGCTGACACCGCGAAACCGAGGAACCGTCTACTCCGCTTTCTACGCTGCCGGGATTTCATTCCGGCGGTCGTTACGGTTGAAAACGGAGAAATAGCGGCGAAGATCTTAGCGATCGACATAGTTGTGCGCACCCGCTCTATAACGAGATCGTGATTCGCCGGACTTTTGCCGACCGAGAAAAGCAGACTCACAATAGCGGTTGTTGCTTTGGACATGGCTGCTTCTACCTCGAACCCAATCGTAAGATTTTTGCTGGTGAGAACGTTCTTAGGAACGTCGTTCAGTTGGGGAAGTAGCAGCTAGATTTCCAAAGTTGCGACTGGTTTGAAATTTGGCGCAGGCTAAGGTTCACAAAGGGTCGTAGCGATTCGGAAGGGCGAAGCGAATTCCGTTACTACCCATGAAACCGTCGCCGGTCGCAGGCTTACGGGCATTCCATGCGCAGCCGACGGGCGCACGGTAGCGTTGCAATGACAAATTAAAAAACTGCTGGGGTGGTGGAGAAATCCTCCGCGAGGGTCGCCCGGCACCCGTGGGACTTGCTGGAAAGCCCGAAAAAGGAAACAACCGGAATCTGGGGGCCGGTCTGGGAAACTTGAAATGTTGCGACAACGGGGCGAAAGCCTGGGGGGAAAACGCGGGATCGGCGGAACGTTCCTAATTTTTTGGGGAGAAGAATTGGGAACGTTCGGCCAGAGCCCGTGACGCCACCGAGAATTACCAGATCAAATTCTTCCAGCTGCGTCTTATTAAGTACCTGAGCGGATCAAGTGCTTTCGGTGCGCTTTAGGCGACCTTTCCTTTCGGGGCAACAGGCTCACTCTTGGCTCGCATTGATTTGACGAGGTCGGCCGACGAAGCTCCTTCGAGCGACAATCCATAGCCGACTTCCCGGATAATACGTTCTTTCAACGGTTGAATGAAATGGATGCGTGTGTTTCGCCGGGTCACCTCCGGAGCCTTCAGGTATAGCTCGGCCAGTTCCCGCGCTCGACTAAGCGCTTTACCGTTCGGAACAACTTCGGCGACCACTCCCCACTCGTGCGCGGTGCGAGCCGTGATCGGTTGCGGGTTGAGCAGGAACGCCTCCGCTCGTCCCGCTCCGGCGCGATAACTCCAGGTGGTGAAAATTCCGTCGCCGGGCGCAACGCCCTGGGAGAAGTGGGCCACATCCTCGAAAGTCGCGCCCTCTGCCGCCACAATTACACTGGCCAGCAGCGCGTAGTCTGAATGCACATGGGCACGTCCCTCGATTGCCGCGATGACCGGGACGCGAATGTTGGTTATGTTTTCCAAAGCCTGAACCCCTTCATCGTGAACCTGGCTCCAGACGCCGGGATCGGCGGGGTTGCCGAAGGAGGACCAGTCGACATCCGTAATGAACTGCCCTCCGGCACCCGTGAGGATTACGATCTTGTTCGCGCGGTCCTGCGAAATCCGGTAGAAGCCATCGACAAATTCCGTGTGAGATTGCGCGGTCATAATGCACGGCCCGCCGTTGGTGTGGACTTCAGCAACCAGCACGCCTTCGTCATCTCGTGTCAGCTTTAGGTTGTGATAAGCATCGAAGTAGTCATTTTGAAGTTGCATAGGATTCTCCTCTCTCTTTTGTCCTTACTCCGTTGTTATTGCGATGTCAAAACTTTGCTCTCATGTGGTTCGGTGGAAAAAACCTGGGGCAGACGAGACGTACGCCAGGTTCTAATTCGCAAAACCAGTGAACCTCCCGTCTCTCCCCCATATTTTCTTCGTGCCTCGAGATTATGTGTCCATCCGTTCGACCCATTGAGCGCGCCATGCGGGAGCCGCGAATGGATCCGCAAAGTACTGTGTTTCCCGCGCAACCTTGTCGTCCCTGAACTCCATGATGCTCACCGTGTAGGAAGGCTTGCCGTCATAGGTCAGGATGAATTCGGTGATCCAAAGATCACCGTTGCCAATGATTCGTCGGACAGCAAACCGCTTCTTGCTCGGCTGACTGGCGCGTTGGTTCTGTATGTTGCGTCGACCGCGGGTTCGCTCGCCTGACTGTGGGTATTCCAGCACCGCGTCGTCGAGATAGATGCGGTGCTCCGTTTCAAAGTCGTTGGCATCGGACGCGGCCCAATGCTGATCCAGTGCCGCACGGATCTCTTGATCTCGCACTGCAGAATACTGCTGCTTCTTTTGTTGATCGTTCATCTTGAGCCTTCAATTTGACAAGAAGCACAGACCCTGCGCCAGCCTTCGGGCAGCGATTAACAATTGGTCTATCGTAACCGAAATGGCGCTGCCTCAAAAACCCGGGGATAGTCCCCAGGTTTCCCCTGAGGATTGAGATGGTGCGTTAGATACGGGAACCGCCGCAAAGCATCCCAGCGAAGTTCGTCTATACTGTCCTACGCGAGCGTGAAGGTGAGAACTCTTCCGCTCGCGTTAGCTCGTGATTGCGGGCTACAGGATTAATGAACTCTAAGACTGATCGCAATAATATCGATCGACGCTCCCGTAAAAGGGTCGTGACTCGACTGCCGGTGCGCGTGCGAGGCGCCGCGACTAGTCCGGAGCTCAGCGCGGAGACCCGGGACGTAAGCGCGAATGGAGTGTTCCTCTATACCGAGTCTCGTATGGCGGAAGGTTCGAATGTAGAGTTAGTACTGATCCTGCCTCCCGAATTAACTTCCGGTGAGAAGTGTTGGGTTTGCTGCCACGCCCGGGTACTGCGCGTGGAACCTGGATCTGGCAAGGGTTTTGGCGTCGCGGCTGAGATTGAGCGGGTGGACATATTGCCGGAGATTCCCGCCTAAGCAGACCGACTGAGGTGTATCGCTGCGCCACCAGTTTTCGAATCATTTCCCACAGCAATCTACGGGATTGCCCAATTATCGCCAACGCCACGGTAGAAGCAGGCGCCTGGAAGCCCTCGCAGGTGAGAAATAAGAATTGTTGAGAAAGTGCTTTCCCTTGTACTGACCTTAGTGCAATAATAGCGGCCCAAGAATTGCTCTGGCCAATCTCAGGTTCTTAGGTGGCCTTGATATGTGGATTGAGAAACTCGCGGACGGTGTGGTCCAGGTGCAAACTCCCATCGGACCACGCTATTTAATGCCCTCCTTTCTTCAACGGGTCTACTTTCTGTGGGTGTTCCGTCACTTTCCTATTCTTCCCCATGCCGTTCTTAGCAATGGCCAACAGCGAATGATCGATCGCTTGTGTTCCGAGCAGCGGTTCGTCTCGATGGCATACGCCGATGGAATGGAAGACGCTCCGGTAATCGGCACGGTCGAAAGGCGGCCTAAGGGGCCCGACTCTTTGCCGCAGCGTCGTCCAGCGGTCAGCGAGAGTACTGGCGCATTGGCCGCGGAAGTACGGCAGCGCTCGTAAAATCCGTTTCGTTCGTCCCCGACTTGGCGAGTGTGCTGCGCGGCAGACGCTCGTCCACAAACCTTACTCGTTGCTCGCGACCAGTCGCTCCGTCCATTTTCGATAAAAGTTTTCTGATTCCTCTTGCGGCAGTTTATCGAATCAGTTTATCGAGCCGCGGATCCGTCCAGGCCAGAGATTCAAGGCGTGGCGAGAACAGTGGTGGCTGACCGCGCGTGCGGAGGAAATGTTACAATCACAAATTGTCCCGCCAGCAAAATTGCCCACCGTGGGCGCGTAGCTCAATTGGCAGAGCAACTGACTCTTAATCAGTAGGTTGAAGGTTCGATTCCTTCCGCGCTCACCATCTAACCCTCGTCATGCCGAATTACTTGTGAGCCGAGTCGTGGATGCCTGCAAAAACGGTCGGTTCGGCATTGTGCCTAAAATTGTGCCCGTCCGCGAGGTTTCCGAACGCCCTTTCTATTGCGTCGGCCTGAGGGTGACAATACCGCTGCGTGATCGTTACGGAACTGTGGCCGGCGATCCGCGCCAGAGTAAAAGCATCGCAACCGTTCTCCGCGAGTCGAGTGAGCGCCGAATGACGAAGGCAGGAACCCAGCCTTCACTAGGCTGCCGTGTGAACAGTGGCGAGCTTTAAGCGCTGCATACACTTCCGGCAGCATCGACAAAAATCGCCACGCCGCCGTGTGGCTGTTCGTGTATGTGGCCGCACAGCCACCCCACATAAGTCCTTGGTCGTTTTCGGCTCATTCGTTTTTGGCCGTCATCGAATTCTTGCTCATTCTTCGGCCCTTGCCCAACGACCCTGAACCGAAGCCTTAGCGTCAACGCTCTATTACGACACCACCCACCACCCGTGCCTCTCTTGACTTCGAAGAAAGGAGTGTGTTATCCACCCATGGATAGCAAAGCACCCTCGGTTCCGCTGTTCCTCTGGTATTCACGATGCGAATCCTGCTGGTTGAAGATGAGCGTAAGGTAGCGAGCTTCGTTGCGCGAGCCCTCCGGGAGGACGCATATGCGGTGGACGTCGCCGAAACGGGCGAGCAGGCCTTAGAGATGTCGGAAGGGGTCGCTCACGATCTGATTGTGCTCGATGTCCGTTTGCCAGGGTTGAGCGGGATTCAGGTGTGTCGCGAACTGCGGCAATCAGGCAACAGTTCGCCGGTGCTCATGTTGACTGCTCGCGGCCTTGTAGAGCAGCGGGTAGAGGGATTGGATGCGGGCGCCGACGACTACCTGACCAAGCCTTTTGCGTTAGCAGAGTTTCGCGCTCGTGTACGGGCTCTGACCCGCCGTGGGCTGCACAAGGGAAATTATCTTCTCCGCTGCGGAGACTTGGAGATTGATCGCCAGAAGCGGCGCCTGCAGAGAGCAGGTTCGGTGATCCCGCTAACGACGAAGGAATTCGCTCTCGTCGAATTGTTGATGGTGAATTCGCCGAACGCTGTCTCGCGGACTGAAATCATTGAACACGTTTGGGATTGTCATTTCGACAGCGAAACCAATCTGGTGGAGGTTTACGTGAACCGGCTGCGTCAGAAGGTTGATCGCACGGGGAAGCCCCGGTTGATTCACACAATCCGTGGCGTGGGCTATCGAATGGGGGAGTAGTTTATGAATAGACTGTCACTGCGAAGTCGCATGATGTTGCTTTTCTGCACTGCGGTGGGAGTGCTGCTCTCGAGCACGCTCTGCGTGCTCTATGTTTTGTTTGCCCGCGAACTGGATTCGCAATTCAACTGTCGGCTGCAGAAGGCTGCCACGGCGGTGGCTACGGTTCTTGCGTCGGACCCCAATAGCCAGTCCCGGGGCGTAAACGAACTCAATGTGCCCGACGAGTATTTTGAAGTCCTAGACGCTTCTGGACGGGTATTGCAAAAATCGAAAAACCTGGCGGGCTCGGAACTCAAGTTAAACCGAGCGATGGACCCCTCGCGAGAAACTTTCCAGACGATCGAAGATGAGAACCTTGGACGCCAGCGAGTAACTCTAATTCCATTCCAAAAGAAAACGGGACAGCAATTCCTGGCTCTTTCAATGCCAGGCCGCCGCAATGACGCGGTGCTCACCAGTTTTCAGCGGCTGATTATGTGGTTGTTGCCGATCAGCCTTTTGGTGACGGCCTCTATTTCGAGATGGTACGTCGGACGCAGTTTGCGGCCCGTCAAGGACCTTACGTCCAGGGCTGCCCGGCTAACTGAGATCGTGGGACAGGCAACTACTAGCGATACCGAGTCGAATGGCACCTTCACTACGCCTCTAACCGTCTCGAACTCTCGGGACGAATTGGACCGGCTGGCGGTTACTTTCAATCAGCTCTTTAACCGGATTGAAGTGGTGATGCGGCAATTGCGTCAATTTGTGACTGACGCTTCCCATGAATTGCGGACGCCGCTTGCCATCCTGCAAGGGGAAACCGAGCTATTGCTTTCCCGCCCGCGAACGACTGAAGAGTACGAGAGAACCGTGCGTGTGATGGATGGCGAACTCAAAACCCTGACGCGGATTGTTGAGAGCTTATTTACTCTGTCGATGGCCGATTCCGGGCAGCTCCGCTTATTGCGCGAACCGGTTTATCTGAATGAAGTGCTGGAGCAGGCTTGCGGCAGAATCGAGCCGATTGCAGACGCCAAGGGGATTGGCGTTCGCCGGGACCTGAAGGTGGACCTACCCTACTTTGGAGACGAGGCGTTTCTGCAGGAACTGGCGATCATTTTTCTGGACAACGCCATCAAGTATTCGCCAAGCAACACGGAAGTGCGGGTACAGCTTGAGCGGGTGGACGACAACGTCCAAATTACTTTCGAAGATCAAGGCTGTGGAATTGCGAGCGAAGATTGCCCTCGTATCTTTGAACGCTTCTTCCGTGGCCACAACATTGGCAGCAGCGAGAGCCGCAGCGGTGGGCTGGGACTCGCGATCGCGAAAGCCATTGTCGAGGCGCAGGGCGGATCGATTGAGTGCAACAGCGTTCTAGGTTCCAGGACGACTTTTGTCGTAACGCTGCCCTACGTCGCAATCCCGCCGGTTCGCATTGAGAACTGGGACAGCCGTTCGGAACTCGAAAACGAGGTTGAGCGTTCCTCTGCCGTGGCTTAACACCCGCGCTTTAACGTCCGTAGATCAGCAGACGGAAGGTACCCGGAATTGGCACTCGCTCCGACTCCGGGTGAGGCTCTTGTGGAGTGGATTGCGGCAGGGGTCCGAAATCGGCCGTGTCGACAAATATCCGGTGCGTGCGACTATCAAAGCCCATCGTTTTTGCGCCAAATTCTGTCCTCACTGTCTCGACTTCAGTGAATTTATCCGGGCTATCCTCATGGAATATGTGAATCGCTTGCCGGGTCGATGCATAGACCAGCCCGGACTCGGCGTCGAAAATTATGGTGTCTACGCCTGTTGTAATGGGAAATGACTGCAGGATCTTTCCGTTATCTGCATTCATGATCGCCATGATTTGGTTGCGTCCGCCGATGAACAAGCGCCGATGCTTCGCATCCATGGCCAGAGCGGTGGGGGTTCCGGCTGGCGCCAGCGGCCACCGGACCTTGATCTTGAGCGTTCGGGAATCGAGGGCTACGACTTCGTCGGTGTTTTCAATGTTGTCGTAAATCATTCCGTTGCCATCGGCGGCTGCGAACTCTGCGCGGCCCCCCATGGGAACAGTAGCGATCACAGTTGCAGTTGCCGGATCGATGACCGACGAATCTTTGGTGTTGCCGTTGAACGTGAAAATATGCTTCGATGCGGGGTCGTACATAATGCAATCAGGATTGCCGCCCGTCTTGATCTCGCCCAGCGCCTTCAGGCTTTTCAGGTCGAAAATCACCACACGATCGCCCCCGCCGTCGCTGATAAATCCCTTGCCTAGGTCTTTCAGCAACAAAGTCCCGTGAGCCAGTTTCAATCCCGGGATTGTGCCTATCACCGAATAATCGTCTGCATTCACCACCATGACTTCGGTCCCGTGGGAAAGGTAAACCCGCCTCTCTGCCGCATCCACCGTTATGTAGTCAAAGTATTCGCGCTGCGCTCCTTTTGTCGCACTCCCCAAAGGCACCTTTTTCAGCAGATGATAACCTCCGAACTGTTCAGCTGCGAAAAAAGGGATGGCAAGGATCATAGAACACAGCACGGCCATGAGTACGCGTACACAGACCTGCTTCATCAGGCTAAACTCCTTTTTCGATATCCGTTGTCCCGGCTGCTGTGTGCATTTTTCCAGGCGCAACAGGGTTCGTTTGCGAGGAGAGTCTACTAAAGTCTGAGGTTCAAAAAACGCGATAAACAAAAGTTAATTTTCTTTTCATGTCCGCTTCAGGCAGACAGTATAGGCTTCAGACGATCGAGAGTCCGTCTCCTGCGGCCCGTTAGGAAGAATCGAAGGAGTTTTCTATGCGGAATTATCCCGGACTTGTGTGCCGAATCCTGCTTCTGTGCGCAGCCAGTGTTGTATCGGTGTGTTCCTTGGCCGGTCAGGAGAAACAGGACGACAAGTCTGTCCTCCAAACCGAGAATGAGGTGCTCCAGGTGGAGCAATCCAGAGATCAGGCTCTGCAGCAGCGGGATGTGGCCCTCCTCGACAAGATTTATTCCGACCAGCTGGTTTTTGTGAATACGCGTGGCCAGAAGTTCACGAAGGCCCAGCGCCTGGCCGATCTTGGCGCCGGGAAAGTGGAATACTTTTCCTACAACCAGGAAGGATTCTCCTACCACGTGTACGGCGACACAGTGGTGATGACGGGGCGCACGAGTTCAGTCGTCAAATTCCAAGGGAGGGTCAATAAAATCCCGCGCCTGTTTACTAACATCTACGTAAAAATCGGGGGGCAATGGCGACTTGTGGCGCACCAGGCAACGCCCGTCGTCGAATAGCAGGATTTCAACAGGAATGAAATTGCAGGATAGCGAGCATACACACATGAGAAAGCAACGAGTCGCAGTTTTGATGGCGATCATGGCGCTGGGCGCGTTCTGTGCCGCCAGCGCGCAAGACGCGAAACACCAACCCGATGCGGAAATCCAAAAGGCGATTCTCGCGGTCGACAACGAGCGCTATGAGGCAATGCAAAAAAAGGACATGGCGGCTCTCGATCGCCTTCATGGTGACGGACTTGTGTTTATCAATACCAAAGGCCGGATGCTCAACAAGGCGGAGTATTTGGAAGAGATCCGCTCGGGAAATTTAAAGTTCTTATCAGTTGAGACCGATGACTACACGTTCTGCATTTATGGCGACACGGTGATAATGAGCGGGCGGGCCAAATCCGTGGTCGAATACCACGGTGTAGTAAACAAGCGGCCGCGACGCTTTACCAGCGTCTTCATCAAAATGCAAGGGCAGTGGCGCCTGGTAGCTCATCAAGCTACTCTGATCGCTGACGAGACTAATTAGCACCGCAGCACGATTGGAGACGATGTCTATGTCGGCAGGATACATTTTGCGAATGATCGGGCTGATCACACTGGTGTGCCCTGGTATGGCGAAATCACAGACTGACGTTCCATCACAGGCGATCCAGCAGGAAGTGCTTAAGACAGAAGCGGCACGTGATGAGGCGATGCAGAAAGCGGACATGGCGGTGCTAAACCGGATCTACGCCGATAATGTCGTTATTGTTAACACACGTGGCGTGCGTTTGACCAAAGCTCAGCGGCTGGCCGACTTTCAATCAGGCGATCTTAAATTCTTGTCCTTCGATCAGGGCGACTACTCTTTTCACAGTTACGGAGACACGGTCATTCTCAATGGACGGGCGAATTCGGCCGTCCAATTTCACGGGAAGATCAATCGGGTCCCGCGAAAATTCACTCTCACCTACATCAAGCTCAACGGAGAATGGCAGCTCGTCGCGCAGAACGAGACCCTCATTGACCAGCCCCAGTAATCGATACCGGAGGATGCAGTGGTGTGGCCAGAAAGGAGCCCGTGCGTGACAATTCTGCGACGCCTGGTCATATGGGCGGCCTTGACGGCCACTCTGTCCGGTGTACTCGGAGCGCAGGAACAACCGGCCGCCAGCCAGGATGCTGAGATCGAGAAAGAGATCCTTTCGATAGAAGCCCTGAAGAACAATGCGATGCAAAAGGGCGACGCCAAGGTGCTCGAAGAGATTTACGGTGACAGTTTGATATTCGTCAATGCGCGTGGGAAAGTTCTGACAAAGAAAGACCGGGTAAAAGAGTTCGTTTCTGGCACCGTCAAATACAACTCCTTCCGTCAGGGCGACTACAGGTTCCACATTTACGGAAACACTGCCGTAGTGACTGGCGTTGCTTGCTCTGTCGTGGATTACCACGGCAGCGTCAACCAGACTCCCAGACGATTCACAAGCGTTTATGTGAAGCTCGACGGCCATTGGCGCTTTGTGGCTCATCAAGCAACGCTGGTCACTGACAGCCCGCCTGGAGATCTTCAGTACTGCAACAATTGAAAAGTTTGGGAAGGAAAAAACTATGCGGTCGGTCTTTGTGCTCTTTCTCGTAACGTTTGCAATTCGTGGGGTCGTTGATAGCCAAAAAACAGACAGTGCAAACGCAAATGCTGATATCGAGAAGCAGATCCTGAAAATCGACGACGAAAAAGACCACGCGATGCAACGGTATGTGGCCTCACACGGCCAGGCTGGCGGAGCGGAACTCGACCAGATATACGCCGACGATCTGGTGTTCGTGACTACTCATGGGGCGCTACTCTCCAAGGCACAACGCATGGAAGATCTCCGCTCGGGTAACCTCAAGTTCATCTCGTTCGGGCGCGACAGTTACGAATTGCACGTCTATGGCGACACTGTGGTCATGACGGGGCGTGCAACGTCCGAGGTGATATACCAGGGCAAAGTGAATAAGGTCCCACGCAGATTTACGAACGTGTACATCAAATTGGGGGGACAGTGGCGTCTGGTTGCCCATCAAGCCACCACCATTTCGGAGCAATAACCAGTCACAAGCGTGGCGATTGCGAACTCCGATACCGAATCCGCACCGGCCTCGGATAATTAAAGCAAATTAATTTTCGATTAATTCATGTCCCTCATCGGTCGTGTTACTGTCTCGCCGCAGACTAGCAGAATGCAGGAGACAGGAAACCGAAGGAGTGTGCGGCGGTTTGGGTGTTTGTCGACTGCAAAGGGCTAGACGAAACGTCATTCGCAGCTTAGGTCACGGGGGGTCGTGGGCCATGACGCTCAAGGTACGCCGGACATTCTGGGTTGTTCTTGTGATGCTGCTTGGAGTTTCACTCTTCACTTCAGTCCATGCGCAGGTGGCTGGCGGAACCATGCTCGGAACCGTGAAGGATGCGTCCGGCGCCGTGGTCGCGGGGGCGCAGGTGACCATCACGGATGTCGCGACTGGAGTTTCGCGGGTTGTACCTACGGATAGCAGCGGTTCCTATTCCGCGGCAAATCTTTTGCCAGGCACTTACTCGATTACGGTGTCGGCCCCGGGCTTCGCCACCGAAGTGCAATCGGGAATCGAGGTCACCGTTGGTTCGCAGAATCTGGTCAATCTCAAGCTAAAGCCAGGTACAACGCGAGAGAAAATTGAAGTGAAAGCTACCACTTCCGCTGTGCAACTAACGACTTCGACCATCAGCGATCAAGTGGGATCGCGGACCGTGACTGATTTGCCCCTCAACGGGAGGGATTGGACGGAGCTGGCGATTCTGTCCCCGGGCGTGGCTTCGATGGAGGCGATTCAGCCGGCAACAGGGGGGAGCGCCAGCGGCGGCCGCGGAAATCGCGGGTTCGGCACTCAGCTTACGATTTCCGGTTCACGTCCCCAACAAAGCAGCTATCGCGTCGATGGCGTCAATGTGAACGATTGGCTGAACGGTGGTCCCGGCAGCGTACTCGGAGCGACCGCGGGAGTGGACTCGGTTGAGGAATTCTCGGTGCTGACCAGCAATTACTCGGCAGAGTACGGCCGCACTTCCGGCGGCGTGATCAACGCAATCACTCATTCCGGAACCAATCGGTGGCACGGTACGGCATATGATTTTTTGCGCAACAGATCCTTGGATGCGGCTAATTTTTTTGATACAACGACAGTACCTTTTCGGCGAAATCAATTCGGAGGGTCCATTGGCGGCCCCATCCGCCAGGACCGGACTTTCTTCTTTGTCAACTATGAAGGGATACGCCAATCGTTGGGCATCACAAATTCGGATGTTGTGCCTTCCCCGGCGGCTCGAGAAGGTACCGTCCACGATGACAACGGGAATTTGACTACAATCACGGTGAACCCTTTGGTGGCGCCATTTCTGGGATTGTGGCAGCCGCCAAATGCAGGCTTGACAGGCAATGGTGACACTGGCGTTTACAAGTTCGCTGCCCAAGCCGTGACCAATGGAAACTTTTTAACGGGCCGAATCGATCAGACGATCAGCTCGGCGGACAGCATCTTCGGCACTTACCAATTCGATAAAGGTCTCACTACCCTGCCAGATGCTCTCGGAAATATTCAGGTGGGTCAGAAAAGAGGCCGTCAACTTGTCGCGATTGAAGAACGGCATATCTTCAATCCTCAGTTCATCAACTCTTTCCGGGTCGGGCTCAATCGGGTGACGGCGGATGGGGGATATGCGAACGCCGACCTGAATCCAATTGCCGACAGTCCGGCTCTGCAAGCTGTTCCCGGTTTTACTGCGCCGCAAATTGCTGTATCCGGGATTACGACCTTTCAGGGTGGCCTCAAGAACTACGGCTTTACAAAAGCCGGATACACTTCCTATCAAGCGTATGACGACGGTTTTCTCGCCAAGGGCAAACATATCTTGAAATTTGGTTTTGCCTTCGAACGAATGTACACCAGCGTGATTCAAGACAATACGGACGGAGGGCAGTACTCCTTTGGGTCACTGTATGACTTTCTAACCAACGCGCCGCAAACATTGGAGGCAGGACTCCTGGCCGAGCATAGCCCAAGGGATTACCGGCAAAACATCCTGGGGTTGTATCTTCAGGATGATTTTCGTTGGAAGCCGAACTTTACGCTGAATTTGGGGCTGCGCTACGAGATTTCATCCACGCCAACGGAGGCCCACGGAAAGCTGTCTAACATGCGGAGCCTTACGGCTACGGCGCCGCATCTGGGCGATCCATTTTTTCAAAATCCCACACTCCATAACTTTGAGCCGAGAGTCGGTTTTGCCTGGGACCCGTTTGGCAACGAGAAGACTGCCATTCGTGGCGGCTTCGGTATATTTGACATCCTACCTCTCGCATACCAATACGGACTTACCGCCTTTAGTGCTGCTCCGTTCACCCAGCAAGGACGTGTGACCGCTCCTGTTTTGTCCCCCGGAGACTTCCCAACCCTGGGGTTTGCCAAGGTGCAAGCCCTTAGTCTCCTGCGAGAGGACTACGTCCAATACAATCCAAGTCGCAACTACGTGATGGCGTGGAACCTGAACATCCAGCGGGAACTCGCGCCCAATCTGTCTGCGACCATTGCCTATGTGGGTTCTCGGGGGAAGCACATGTTATTCCGCGCCGATGATGCGAACATGGTGTTGCCGACCCTGACTCCAGCCGGATATCTGTGGCCGTCCCCGTCGGGCAGTGGGACGGTCATCAACCCTAATTTTGGCCGAATCGACTACACCGACTGGCACTCGAGCTCATACTACGATTCACTGCAGCTGCAAGTGCGAAAAGAGATGACTCATGGATTCCAGGTTCAAGGTTCCTTTACCTGGAGCAAGAGCGTCGATACAGGATCCATGGGCGACGTTGGCGATCCCTTTAACAACTCGATCTCAAACCTATTCTTCTTCGACCGGAGCCTGAGCCGCGCCGTGTCGGATTACGATATTCCGTACAACGCGATCATAAATGGCCTGTGGAATGTTCCCACTGCGCCATCGCTGCACGGCCCGGCAGCTTGGACATTAAACGGCTGGCAGCTGGGCGCCATCTTTAATGTTCATGGCGGTCTTCCATTCACGCCCCTGGACGGAGGTGATCCGCTCGGGACTCTTGACAACTCACCCTATGCCTATCCCAATCGTTTGAGTGGTCCGGGATGCGGGTCGGCAGTCACGGGTAATCCATTTGCGTACATAAATCTCCAGTGTTTCAGCGCTCCCAATCCTCTCACCCTGTTGGGAACTGCCCGGCGCAATAGTTTACGGGGGCCTCGACTGACGGATCTGGATTTCTCGGTCTTCAAGAACAACTACATCCGCAGCATCTCCGAAACCTTCAATATACAATTTCGCGCGGAGCTGTTTAACGTTTTCAATCACCCCAACTTTCTGCCTCCCCTGGACAACAACACGCTTTTTGATCAGAGCGGGAACCCCGTGGGCGGAGCAGGTTTGATTGATGGAACTTCTACGACTTCCCGACAGATACAATTGGCGCTGAAGATAATCTTTTGATGGCGCGATTGCCTCGCCGGACTGGCCTGGCGATCTTAACTACTCGCAGGACCAAGGCAATAATGACTATGAATGTTGAGAAACGGTGCGCTGCGGTGGAAGTGCTGAGATGGGCATGCTTCGTGTTAGTGGCCTTTGCGGCACTCGCATGTCAGGCACAAGAGCGCACTTTAGAGGAACTCAAGGCCGAAGCTCAGAAAAGGGCCGATCACAACGCCTATCCTTTCATCGGACTGAGTGCCGACGATGTGCGCGAGGCTTTGAGCCACGTCAACAGCCTGGACTCGGACGATTGGGCGGCCGCCTGGAGCGCGATTGGTGATCGTTACGCCGAGAAGGGACGGTCAGAGAAGTCGTCTAAGGCTGCCGACGATAGCTTCATCAAGGCATGGCTGCTCTACACCATGGCTCGCTGGCCGGTACCTAACTCCCCGGGAAAAGAAAAAGCATATGAGAAAGCCCGCGAAGCCTATCTTGCTCATGGCAAGCTGCTGACTCCACCGTTGGAGGTTATAAAGATTCCCTTCGAAGGCACGGCGATTAAAGCTTATCTCCAAATGCCGAAAGGGGTGAAAGAAGCTCCGATTGTGGTTGGCATTGGCGGATTAGACAGCCGAAAAGAGGACATGGCGGAACGCTTGCGCCCCCTGCTTGCCTATGGAATCGGTTATCTGGCGCTCGACCCGCCGGGTGGCGGTGAGTCACCCATTAAAGCTGCGCCTGGAGCGGAGCGTATGCTTGTCCGCGCAGTGGATTATTTGTTCGAGCGTCCGGACGTCGACAAGAAGCGGGTGGTGATCTACGGTAGCAGCCTCGGGGGATACTGGTCTACGCTGCTGGCTGCTCTCGAAGGAAATCGTCTTTGCGCCGTCGTTTCTCAGTCACCTCCCATAGACGAGACATTTGCACGATCACGCACGATGGCGCTTGCCAAGAATAGAGAATATCTCTTCGGCTTTGTCCAGGCTCAACTGTTCATGTATGAGGGAGCGACGAATCTGGAAACCTTGGCTGATGTGCGGGAGCGGATGTCGCTCAAGAAGCAAGGACTACTGGATAAGTCGATGGCTCCAATGCTGGTAATCGGCGGCGTCCTTGATACGCAGGTTCCAATTGCAGATGTGGATTTGCTTCTTCACAGCGGCCAGACGCCCAAGGAAGCGTGGATTAATCCTCAGGGTGGGCACATGGGCAGGGACCCGAAAGTCTGGTCCGATCCCATAATCTTTCAGCAGGTCACGATGCCATGGATTGTTCGCATGGTTGCAGCTAAGTCGGAACCTTCCAAGCCCTGACGGGAATATGAATCATCAAGAAATTTCTGCTTTGTCTGGACTTCTATAGTTTTACTAAGGAGGCGCTTTGCACAGTTTGATAAGGCGCGTATTCAAGAATCATTTTGTTTTATTTGTTTTTTGCGCCGCCACATTGGTTTCGGCGGCTGCTGCTGGCGGCTATCGTCTTGTGAAGGAGATTCCTGTTAGCGGAGACGGCGCTTGGGACTATTTGACTATCGACCCTGATGCCCGCCGCCTCTACGTGTCCCATGGAACACAGGTTGAAGTCCTCGATCTGGATTCGGAGCAGCCCGTGGGCAAGGTCACCGACCTGAATGGCGTTCATGGTATTGCGATCGCTTCAAAATTAGGCCGTGGATTCATAACTTCAGGCTTGTCGTCCACAGTCACTATTTTCGATTTGAAAACCTTAAAGCACATCAGTGAAGTGCCGGCGGGAAAGAGCCCAGACGGCGTTCTTTATGATTCAACCTCAGGCCGCGTATTCGCCTTTAACCATCACGGCGACAACGTGACCGTCTTCGGAGCCAGCGACGGAAAGGTGGCAGGCACGATTGAACTTGGCGGCGAACCGGAGTTCCCGGTCAACGACGAAAAAGGAAACGTTTGGGTCAACCTCGAAAATAAGAGCACGCTGGTTCGGATCGATGCACAGACCCTGCAAGTAACTGGGCGCTGGCCAACAGCGCCATGCGTGGAACCAGCCAGTATGGCAATCGACCGAGAGCACAAGCGCCTATTTATCGGCTGCGGCAACCAGCTGATGGCGGTTGCGAATCCGGATACCGGAAAG
>Ga0307474_10000974_pt1 | contig 20764 bp, 19 predicted proteins | sample atmos_gasesECM1C_2_FD_203312 | JGI IMG/M metagenome (GOLD analysis project Ga0307474, IMG submission 203312) | Hardwood forest soil microbial communities from Morgan-Monroe State Forest, Indiana, United States - atmos_gasesECM1C_05 | ecosystem: Environmental > Terrestrial > Soil > Temperate... | reverse complement strand
CCATCAGCGGCCGGGACGAATAAGTTGAATCGGATGGCTGCGATAGTGCGTTGCAGCAGCGGCTGCGGGTTCTGTCCGCGTCACATTCTGTAAGATCGGCCGCCCTTGATTGTGCGGCGTGTGATCCAGGTCTCAGGGTTGAGCTCTGACGCCCTCCAGATACCGGATCAGCAAGTCGAGTCCGCGGGTGCGCTTCTTGTGTCCGTGCATCACCAGGTAGAAGCGACGCGTCAGATGCGGCAGTTCGGTGGGTGGCGCCACCAACTCGCCTGACTCGAGCAGGTCCGCCACCACGCAGCGCGACAGGCAGGTGATGCCGAGCCCGCTCGCCGCCGCACGCTTGATGGCTTCCGGGTTGCCGAACTCGATGCCGGGCCGCAGGCGATACAGGTGGGGAATCAGCAGTTGGTTGATGATCTCGTGCGTGCCTGAGCCCGGCTCGCGCAACAGCCAGGTTGCCTTCCTCAACGCCTCGAGCGAGATCGACCGTTTCCGTCCGCGGGGCACGATCGGGTCGTCGGCTGCGGCCACCACGACCAGCTGGTCCTCGAGCCAGGGTTGTACCGTGAGCTCGGCCCTGTGGCAGGGTCCTTCGATCAGGCCCAGATCCAACTCGAAAGCAGCTACCTGGGCGGTGATACGCGCGGTGTTGGCAATGGCGACCTGCACGTTCCAGCTCTGGCTGGCGGGCTCGGGCAGGCTGTCGCGAAAGCCAGCGAGAATGGCCGGTAGCAGGTAATTGCCGATGGTGGTGCTGGCACCGATGCGCAACGCGCCGATCTGCGATTCGTGATCGAGCGCCCAGCGTTCGATCCAACCCGCCCCATCGAGCAGCGCCAGGGCCTGGGGCAGCAGGGCGCGTCCATTGTCATTGAGCTGCAGTCGCTTGCCGATGCGGTCGAAGAGCTGCAGCGCGAGAAGGCGCTCGAGCTCATTGATGGCGGCACTCGTGGCTGATTGAGATAGCGAGATCATGTCGGCGGCAGCCACGGTGCTGCCGGTGTCGGCCACGACACGAAAAATCTGTAGCTGACGAAGGGTGACTCGCAGGGCGCTCATCAGCGGGGATGCCATCTATAGCGACTACATCGCTAGATTCTACAGAAATAATCCATTGGATTGTTCGATATCGACTCCCTAAAGTGGGCGCTACCTAAGCTCGCTTCGGAAAATCGTGAACGAGTTTGCCCTCAGCTCGAGCAAGCTTGCGAATCGCCGCGCCCTGACATGGCTCACGGGGGCGCAGATGCGCCAGCGATTGCGCCTGTTGCCCGGCCTGTTACTGAGCGGGGCGCTCGCCCTGGTAGCGGTCCGTCTGGGAACGATCGATTGGTTTCAAGCGCACGGCCTGAGTGCGCTCACCGTCGCCATCGTGCTCGGCATTGCGCTCGGCAACACCGTGTACCCACAGGTGGCAACCCTCGCTGACGCCGGTGTCACCTTCTCCAAACAGACCTTGTTACGTGCCGGGGTCATCCTCTACGGCTTGCGCCTGACCCTGCACGACATCGGGCAGGTCGGCGTGGCCGGCGTGCTGACCGACTCGCTGCTGTTGAGTTCGACCTTCGTGCTCGCGGTCGTCGTGGGTACGCGGTTCTTCCGGCTCGATGCCGCGACCGCCATGCTGATTGGTGCCGGTAACGCCATCTGCGGAGCCGCGGCGATCATGGCCACCGAGCCGCTGATCCGCGCCAAGGCGGAGCAGGTCACGGTGGCGATCTCGACTGTCGTCGTGTTTGGTACGCTGGCGATCTTTCTCTACCCGACACTCTACGCGCTCAACCTCCACTGGCACTGGTTGCCAGTCGGGTCACGGGCATTTGGCATCTATGCGGGCTCGACCATCCACGAAGTCGCACAGGTATTCGCCGCCGGGCGCTCCATCAGTGTGGAGACGGCCAACACCGCAGTCATTACCAAAATGGTGCGGGTGATGTTGCTCGCGCCGTTCCTGATCGCGCTCTCGGGCTGGCTGGCGCGTACGAGCGCGAGCAGGAGGGCCATCGCCGGGCACGATGCCGCGCCGCGGAAGCTGGCGATCCCCTGGTTCGCTTTGGCTTTCGTGGCCATGATTCTCTTCAACTCGCTTGCTCTGCTGCCTCGGCCCTGGGTCGCGGCAGCGGTCGATCTGGATACGTTCCTGCTTGCCATGGCCATGGGCGCGCTGGGGCTCACGACCCATCTGTCCGCAATCCGCAAGGCCGGTCCCCAGCCGCTGCTGCTCGGCGCGTTGTTGTTCGTGTGGCTGGTGGCTGGCGGCGCGCTCGTCAACCGTCTGGTGGTGGGCTAAAGCGGTATTGTGTCCGCGCGTGGCACGGGTCGATGTGGGAGCATGCGGGCCACAAGCGATCGAACGCGCTCGTAACCATGCTGTGGACTCTCCTCTCGCTGGCTTGCCTTTATTGCGTGTTTCGTGAGGTCGCCTCGTCCATCGTCGCCCCTCCGGGCTTTGACGTGCCGCGGCCGATCTACAAGCCCTATCTCGTCACCATGGTGGTCCTCGCCGCAGTGTTTGCCTGGCCGCCGCTTCACAGGTGGCATTTTGAAAGGTTCTTATCCGACAGGGCGACCGAGCTCGCTGACGACCATCCGGCCCGGGTTCATTGCAGCACCATGTTCGATACGATATTCGACCCGGAAGTGCTCGCCGCGGGTCACGCCGACCCCCGGACGGGGAGAATCGTCATTCAGCCGCCGGGGTGCAGCACGTTGAGCTCCTATCTAAGGCATCCGCAGCGGGCAAGCGAGCATGAGCTCTGGAGTCTTGGTCTCTTCACCCACGAGAGCATGCACGTCCGAGGCGAGCTCGACGAAGCACGCACCGAGTGCGAGGCCGTACAGCGAAACTATCGCGCCGCAAAGCTGTTGGGAGTTCCTGATCGCATTGCGAAGCAAAACGCGCTCGAGTACTACAGGATCATCTACCGGCGACGCGGCCAACTCGGCCCGATGCAGGCCCAATATTATTCGAGCGAATGCGCGCCGGGCAAAGGCATGGACGAGCATCTGAGCGATTCGACCTGGGCCGATTCCTGATCATTTCTGTGATGCGTGCGCGCGCTCGCGCGCCGGCGCCTCGATCGGCGGAACCCGGCAGGTCGGTGCGCTCGCACGGTCAGAAGAACACAGGAAACTTTCAGTGTTTCAGAGACGCGCATTTCGGTACTGGTTTGGTTCGGCCGTACAGTCAGATGCTTGGTTGGTGCTCGATGGCGCAGCGCAGGTTTCGCTGGAACACGTCGCTGCGCGAAAGCAGCGGAAGCAGCTTGCTCCTGAGCCCGAGCAGCCCCCGAGGCCACCGTGTGCCGACCATCCCATATAGATAAGAGACTCTCTGGGTCCGTGTAACGTACGGCTTCTCGCTCCGCTCCCAAAGCTGCAATGCATCCGTTACATCGCCCTTGGTGGCTAGTGCGCGGCTCAACACCACCGCGCTTACGATCGAGACCCCGGCGCCCTGGCCCAGATTGGGAGTCATTCCGTGCGCTGCGTCGCCGACCAGGCAGACGCGCCCTTTGAACCACGAAGAGCACGTGACGTTGAAGAACGGGCGCCAATTCTCCGGAGGATCAGCTGGCAGCCGCTCGAGATAATCCCTATAGGGCCCATGTGACTCAGCCCAGGTCTGCAGGTTGAACGGCTGCTGCATACGGCCGGCAAGGTCGCTTGCCGGGCAGCATACAAAGAGGTAGTGCTGATCGCGGCTGGCGGGCGCGATGCCGATGCGACGGCCGGCATTCCACATCTCGACGCGACGTGTGTTCACGCTGTCTGTGGGCTTACGCTGAATGAGATGACGTCCACAACCGTCCGGCAGCTCGACGACGCGTGTGGCGAGTCCCAGCGAATCTCTGACGCGCGAGAAGACCCCGTCGGCCCCGACCACCAGGTCGGCAGGAGCGCTTTTTCCGCCTGATAATTCTAGTCTCCCGGCGGGGCTTGCACCGATGACCTGCGAGTCGGTGACGATCTCGACACCGTGCTCGACCGCCTTCCTGGAGAGTATCCGGTGCAGCTCGGTACGGAGAATGACCATGAGCTCCGGTAGGGGATCCCCGGCACGCCTGACGTTCACCTCACGATGCGCGTGGTCGAGCAGCAGTCGCGGCTGTTCGGAGCGCACGCCGCAGGCGGCGACCTGATCATAGACGCCGAGTTCGCGCAGTCCGTCGAGCGCGTTTTGAAAGAGATAGATGCCAGCGCCGATCTCGCGGAGCTCATGGCCCTTTTCGTGAACTCGCACGCGCCAGCCGCGCTGAGCCAAAGCGGCGGCGACGGCGAGCCCTGCAAGTCCCGCTCCTGCAATCTCCGCACTTGGCGCGCGAGCGCTCATTTCAGTCTTCTGCGGTCGTAGGCGAAGCGCAGCTCAACCTGGGGGTCCTGCGGTTGCATTCTCGCGGTCAGAGACGTACGTGATCGCCGCGCCGCGCGTGTCGTCGTGATCCACAGCAATGCGGTGATAACGCTCCCCGCGGTCAGGGACAGAAAGAACCCGCGATAGCTTGCATATCTGTCGAAAGAAGCGCCGGCCAACACCGGCGCCGCTGCCAGCGAGGCAAGGCATGCGAGGTACCAGAAGCCGTAACAGCGGTTGTAGTAGCGGGGCGGCGTGCAACGCCGCACGGCTTCGATCAGGATGGGGTCGCCCCCACCTATCACGAGTCCCAAGGGTATGAGCAGCGTCGCCACTGCGGGGAGGGCGACACCGTGACGGAGTCCGACGGCCCCGAGCTCGAGCGCGGCCATGATGGCAAGCAGTGCGCCGACTGTGCGGTACGGCTGAGACTTGTGTGCAGCGACGCCGCCAAGCAGAGTGCCGAGCGCGGCGAGCACGGCCACACTGCCGGTACCCCAGGCGATAGCTCGGGCGCTGAGTCCGACATCGCTCAGCATGATGCTCAACTGAGAGAGGAAAGTTGCGTAGCCAGCGTAATACACCAGGGTGCCGATCGCGATGAGCCCCAGCACCCAGGCGTGAGCGAAGGAGCTCACACCTGCCGCGCCGCGCACGGCGGGCTCCGAGCGCGCAGGAGAGGTCGTCGGCTCCGCAGGTGCTCTCAACAACCACGTCGTCAGCGTCATGCCGAGAAGCAATATGAGAGCCAGTATCCAGGCAGCCGAACGCCAGCCATATCTCAGTATCAGAGTCGCCGAGAGTGGCGCCATGACCAGCCCCCCGACATGCCAGCCCGATAACGCGACTGCGCATGCCATAGCAGTGCGAGCGCCAAACCAACGCGCGGCGGCGATGGGCACGGGGGTCACGATGAGGCATTTCCCTACTCCCATACAGAAGCGCACTGCAAAGAATTCCGCAGGCCCCGTGAGGTGAGTCATCCACACGAGTCCGACCGCCTCGAGCGCCGCACCGGTCGCGACGATTGCGCGGATGCCGAGGAACTCGAGCGCATAGGCGGCCACCAGAACGAAGGGTGCTGCCATCCAGAATGCGCTCATGAGGCCGCCGAGCACCGCACGATTCCAGCCGAACTCCGCCTGTACAGGGTTGAGGAACTGGGTGAATGCGTAGACGCCTACGCCGAAGGCAAGGAATCCGGCGAGGAACAAACCAGCGAGCGCACTCAATTCCGGCGGTCGCACCGGCAGTGCGAGCCGTGCGACCAACCCAGTCATGCTTGCCCTTGGCTACGCAGAAATGCGAGGACCGGAGGTGCGACGGCCTCCGCAGCTTCCAGGAGAATTGCGTGTCGCAACCGGGGGAGGATTACCAGATGACCGTCCGGCAGCGCCTCGGCGATCTGTCGGTTCAGTCGCGGATTGCAGCCAGCGTCGTTCTCGCCGGTGAGCACCAGGCTCGGATGTCCGACCTCATGAATCCAGGGCGCCATTTCAGTTTCGGCATAGATATCGAACACGCTGAGAAATACTTCCTTGTCGGTGTCAATCACTTGCCGCATGCGCCGCTCGATCACTTCGGGCGATCGAGCGGCGAACTCCGGCGTGAACCAGCGCTCCTTCAGCGTCTCCAGCACTTGTGGGATTCCCTTGGCGCGCATAGCGGCGACCACACCGCGGACCTTTGCGCGATCGTCCGTAGTACGGAACGCCGCGGTACTGTAGAGGCCGAGGGACAGGACTCGATTCGGATAGCGCCGCGCGTAGGCGGGTCCAATCATGCCACCGAGCGAGTGCCCGGCGAGATGTGCCCTCTCGACGTGAAGCTCGCGACGCAGAGCCTCCAGGTCCTCGACCAGGTCGTCAAGCGCGTACGGTGGCGCTGGACGGGGCGATGATCCGTGGCCACGCAGGTCATAGCTGATGCAGCGGAATTCATCGCGCAGATGCCGGATCAAACCGTCCCAGCTGTGACGTGAGGCACCGATGCCGTGGATCAGTATTAGCGGCGGGCCCTTGCCTTCGACCGAAAATGCCGATTGGACTGCGCCTGGCGTCGCTCGGATGCTGGTCATGCGGACCCTTAAGTCAGTCCCTCAGTCAAATCATACTTAGCATGATGAACATCGGGAGTCGACCGCCAATGCCTATGAGATCCGCATCCTTATTCTCATTGCTCTGCACGACTGCGCTCGCCTCACTGGCCGTATCAGTCTCGTCCGCGCAGGCGGCCGCTCTTCGGGACACCGTCCGCGGCTGGCGCAAATCACACGAGCAGGCGATCGTCAGTGAATTCGTTACGTTCCTCTCGATGCCCGATGTCGCCACCAACGTCGGCGACGTCGACAAGAATGCAGATTACATTCAGGGCGAGTTGCGCAAGCGCGGCTTCACGACGCAACTGTTGACCGCCGAGCCTGGCACGCCGGCTTCGGTTTTCGCCGAGAAGAGGGTCCACGATGCCCGGCGGACGGTCATGTTCTATGCGCACTACGACGGACAACCGGTCGGACAGAAAGGCTGGATCACGCGGCCGTTCCAACCCGCGATGCGCAGCGCGCTTCCCGAAGCAAAACCAGTCGACTGGCAGCACTCGACGCCCCCACTCGATCCGGACTGGAGGCTGTTTGCCCGCGCGGCAGGCGACGACAAGGCATCGATCCAGGCCATGTTTTCGGCGCTCGATGCGATGAAGGCCAACGGCATCAACCCCACCGTGAACATCAAGCTGCTCTATGAAGGTGAGGAAGAGCAGGGTTCGCCACACCTCTCCGCACTGGTCGCGAGGAATCTCGGTTTGCTCAAGTCCGATCTTCTCATCATGGGCGATGGGCCGATGCATCAGAGCGGGAAGCAGATGGTCAACTTCGGCAACCGCGGCATCGCCAGCCTCACCATCACCGTCTATGGCGCCACCAAGCCTCTGCACGACGGCCATTACGGAAGCTGGGCGCCGAGTCCTGCGGTGATGATCGCCCGCCTCATTGCAAGTCTGCGCGACGACGATGGCCACATCCTGATTCCCCACTTTTACGACGACGTTGCTCCGGTCTCGGCCGCCGATCGAGCTGCACTTGCCGCGATGCCACCCGTGGAGGACGAGCTGAAGCGAGCGCTGGGACTCGGAAGTAACGTCGGCCCGGCACGCCTCGCCGAAGGCTATCTCCAACCTACGCTGAACGTGCGTGCCGTACACGCCGGGGACGAGGGGCCGCACGCGGCCAACGCGATCGCGACTCACGCCGACGCGTCGCTCGATTTTCGCCTGGCTCCGGGAGAGACGCCGGCACACACGCGCGAGCTCCTCGAGCGTTTCTTGAGCGATCAGGGGTGGTTCATCGTGCGAACGGACCCGGATCTTGAGACCCGCCTGAGTCATCCCAAGGTCATCAAGGTTGTCTGGGACGAGGGCGGCTCGACCGCCACCAAGACGTCGCTCGACCTCGCCGCCAGCAAGGCCGTCGTCGCCTCGATTGGTCGTGTCGTCGGTTATCAGCCGATCGAGCTGCCGATCGTGGGGGCAAGCTCGGGTATGGCCGACGTCGTCGATCAGCTGCACGTTCCCATGGTCGGCGTCAGCATCGCCAACTACGACGACAACCAGCACGCCGAGAACGAGAATCTGCGGCTCGGCAACCTGTGGGACGGGATCGAAGTTTACGCAGGACTGCTCGGCGATCTGAACTGGTAGGCGAGTAGCGTGGCCGCCGGCGCGCCTCAGGTCCACAGCGCGTGCTGCTTGACAGGCAACCGGTGGGTTACCTATATTATAGGGAACCGGATGGTTACCTTTAATACGGGATGAACGATGAAGCGCTCTTCCGTGCCCTGGCCGACGGGAGCCGCCGGCAACTGCTGGACCGTCTGCACGCCCGTAACGGTCAGACGCTCGGCGAGCTGTGTCGGGGGCTGAAGATGACGCGCCAGGCGGTCGCCAAGCATCTCGCGATCCTCCACAAGGCGAATCTCGTCTCGTGGAAGCGGGAAGGCCGCGAAAAGCTGCACTTCATCAATCCGGTGCCCCTCAACGAGATCGCCGAACGCTGGATCCGGAAATTCGAACAACGACGCCTGAGTGCGCTCTCCGCGCTCAAGAAGCACCTCGAAGGAGACGGCCGATGACACAGACACCTTCAAGCCGGTTCGCCTACGTCACCTACATCCGAACAACGCCGCAGCAGCTTTGGTCCGCGCTGACGAGTGCCGAATTCATCCGTCAATACTGGTTCGGCATCCACGTCGAGTCTGAATGGCGGGTGGGTGCGGCGTGGAAGCTTTCCTTTCCCGATGGTCGCCCCGCCGACACCGGCGAGATCGTCGAGCTCGAGCCGGAGAAGAAGCTGGTCATCCGCTGGCGCAACGAATGGAAGGCGGAGCTCAAGGCCGAAGGTTGGTCGCTGTGCACCATGGAGCTCGAGCAGGTCAGCACCGCGGTCAAGCTGACTGTCACCCACAGCATGGAGCGCGACAACTCGAAGTTCATCGAGGCCGTCTCCGGCGGCTGGCCGCAGATTCTCTCGAATCTCAAGACTCTGCTCGAGACAGGCTCGACACTGATGCCGGTCAAATAGGGGCGGCGGTGCGGCCCTGGCCGTTACCGCTCCGAGGCAGAATCGCGTGCAGTCAATGCACTGCGCCAAGGTGGGCATCGAGCCATGCGAGAGTTTCCTTGATGAACTCGGTCGACGGCACCAGGTGCCCTGAGGGGTAAACGAGCATCTTCTTCTCGCCCGGTGGTGTACCCAAAAAACGGAACATCGGCTTCTGCGCCGACTCGACTGGAAAATACATGTCATATGCTCCGTTCAGCATCAGGACGGGTTGCGTGACGCGCGGCAGGTAGTTGATCTGGTCAGCTTCCGGCAAGGCCTTTGCCATGCTCATTCCGCCGACGTTCAACACCACGACTTTGATGCGCTTTTCCACCGCCGGGATGATGCCGCCGATAAAACCACCCCAGCTCCAGCCGAGATAAGCAACCTTGTCCGTCTGGATGTCCTGCCGGGTCTCGAGATAATCAAGGCTTCTCGAATACTCCTTCACCCACATGATGACGTGATCCTTGTAGCGGACCGTAGTGTCCGGCTCATCTGATTTCAGATCATCCTGCCGCTCATACGTGCCCTTGTAGACCGGGTAGATCAAGGCCCTGCCACTCTTGACTATGAAGTCCAGCCGGCCGTTGATGAACGTGGGGTCGAACGTGCTCTCGTGAATTCCATTGGAGCCCGGGAAGAACACGACGGGTTGCAGCGGACCGGTGTGATTCTTCGGCAGAAAGACGTAGACGGTGACCCGCTCGTTGTTGTAACCGGCATCGATCGAGACGACTTCCGCCTTCCAGGCTTCGCTCTCGACGGTCTTTTGGGTCGTGGCGCCGAGCGGGTTCTTGTCATAGACGAACTGTCGTGAGAACTGCGCGAAGGTTGCATCGTCGGCGGGCTTCTCCCTGGAATAATCGCGGAAGTCCATCGAGATCGATTGCCGAAGAGCACTTGCGGAGGAGTCCTCGGTGAGCTCCTTGATGCACCTGAAGCCGTTGGACTCGCTGCGGTCCAATGCCGATTGAGTGAAGCTGTCGTTGAACGCGTAATACGGATCCGTCCAGCCCCCGCCCAGGATGAAGTGCTGATCCGAGTCGCCGCGCTGAGTGGAAGTCCACTCGCGGGCGTTGCCCGCAAGGTCGTAGATGCCGAAGGTGCTGAAACCCTCCAGACTGCCAACCGCACTCGGCGACTTGTGGCTGAAGTTGCTGAGTGGCAGCACAAACTCCGAGCGGCTCGTGTCAGCCACTGCGGCCCAGTGATATACGGTCGGTAGTTGCTTGTGCGCGAACGCTGCGTACGCCGCTGCCTCATACCACGAGACCCCCGTCACGGGCTGATTCTCCGTGCCATCGGGGTAACTTCCTGCTTCCCAGGTGGCGGGTCCCGGGCGGCTTGTCCGGTCCGTGAACCTCGCCAGCGCGGCACTCAGCGGGATGACTTTGTCACCGTCACGGATCGGCACGGTCCACCACTCCGGGTTGGCATAGCCGCCAGCGTCGACGAATGCCTTGAACTGCTTGTTGGTGACCTCGTACTTGTCGATCAGAAACTCCGGCACCTCTTTCGGTCCATATTTCTCGATGCCGACGATTTGCATGTCAGTCGTCGACTTCGGGATGCGAACCATGTTCGGGGGCAGCTTGCCCACGGGATCCAGGCGCAGGTGCATCTTGATCGGTGTCATCCGCAGCGAGAACATCGGCGCAGCAAGGTCGATCGTCTGGTAGCCCGCTTTCCTGACTTCCAGCCGCAGGTAGTCGCGCGGCACCTGTGCGTCCTTGAGCGGGGTCATTCCCGCCGACCGCCAGTCGGCACGTGGCGTGTCGTAGTCCTTCCAGAAGACTTCGGCTCCGGCCGGCTCGGTCTCGATCGACAGCCTGTTGACGATCGAGGGCAGCAGCTTCGCCAGGGTCGGGTCGTCGGGGAGGTACTTGTGCGCCTCCATCGCCTGGTCGAAAATCTGCCTGTTGCTGCGGAACATCTTCGCCGCTGCGTTCTCGATCCCGGGCAGCAATAGGTTTCGCGCGTGCTCGCGGTGTTGCCAGGGTGGAATCAGCACCAGCGCGGCGATGACGACGAACAGGGCGGGAACCCCCAGTTGAATCATCCTCGGCCAGCCGGCTCGGCGGGGCCGGGATTCGCCCCGGGAAAGGCTGGCGGGCGCTCGCTCGACTGCAGGGGCTGGAGTCGGGGACGACTCTGGATCGACGCGACCCTGAGGCGCAGCTGTCGCGGCCGACATCTGCGAACTCGAAGCCGGCCTGCCGGAGAGCACCTGCGCTACGCGCTCCGCGAACGCCGCAGGACTGACCTCAGGGAGCCGCGTCCATTGCACCTCCAGAAAGGAGTCCGGCACGTCTGCGTCTTTTTCCGCCACGCCATCGAGCCTGATCGGCAAGATGAATGCCCGGTTCCGACCCATCAGGTGCGAGCGCTGCTCGGCGAGCCGCCACTCCAGGCGGAAGTAACCTTCCGCGCGCTGCTGCGTGTTCGCGGAGATGATGGGAACGAAGACCGCGCAGTCGCGGATCTGTATGCGGATCTTCCTGTCCCAGGCGTCGCCGCCGCGCAATTCGCTCTGGTCGAACCAGACTTCTAATCCGGCTGCACGGAGTGCGTCGCAAATCCGCCGGGCGGCCTCAGCGTCCTGCGACGCATAGCTCAAGAACACCGCACCGCTGGAAGTGCTTCCCGGATCTGGCGGCTGTCCCCCCATCGAAGTCCTCGGATATTAAGCGGTTCAAGCATGCACTGCGGGCAGCGCTTGGAGCAAACCGGCGCCGTGCCGGTCGAAGCCTCGGCTTCCGTAGGCGTTCTGCGGTATCGTTTGCCAAAAGAGGCCTTCGGCCCCGGGGGGTTGTGTGAACAGACCGCGTCCGCTACGCAGGATTCTGGGGCTCGGATTCGGGCTCGCCTTCACTTTCGGAACGATGGTGGGGGTCGGGATTCTGCGCCTGCCGGGCACGGTGGCGGCAGCCGCCGGAACACCGACATTGATCATCGTCTGTTGGTCCGTGGGCGCGCTCTACGCACTCATGGGTGCGGTATCGGTTTCGGAGCTCGCCGCGATGTATCCCGAAGCCGGGGGATTCAGGGTATACGCCCGCCGTGCGTTCGGTGAGCGCGCGGGCTTTATCGTCGGCTGGGTCGACTGGCTGTCTGCCGCGTCCACTCTTGCGTACGCGGCGGTGTCGGCGGTCGAATTCGCGGGCACCTTCTGGCCTGCGCTCGCTCAATATCAAACACTTGCCGCGGTCGCGATCCTCGGTATTTTCACCGCCCTGCACTGTGCCGGGTTAAGAATCGGCAGCACAGTGACATCGGTCGTCAGTGCAACGATCGGCATTCTGCTCTTCATTCTGATCGTTGGATGTTTTTTTGCTCCGCATGCGACGCAGTCGATCGGCTCCGGTGGAATCGCCGGGAAGACCGGCCAGGTTCTCTCCATGGGAGGGCTGTTGGCGCTCGTGCCCGCGCTTCGGGCACTGCTGACGGCTTACGACGGATGGTACGCGCCGATCTACACGGCGGAGGAGAGCGTCGACGCCGGGCGTACGCTGCCACGTGCCATCATTGGTGGCGCGCTCCTCGTGGCTGGTTTTTATCTCGCCATCAACGTGGCGCTGCTGCGCGTGCTGTCGGTTCCAGATCTCGCGGCGTCGACGTTGCCCGTTGCAACTGCGGCGCAGATCGCTCTCCCACGTGGCAGCGCATCGCTGATAACGGCACTCTCGATTCTTATCGTGCTCGGTCTCATCAACAGCCAGGCACTCTGCGGACCCCGCGTGCTGTTCTCGATGGGGCGTGAAGGCTGGATTTCACAGAAGGCTGCGGCCGTGAACCGGGGCGGCACGCCATACGTCGCGCTGGCAGCGACAACCCTCACGGCTTCCGCGATGATACTCACTGGAAGTTTCAACCAGATCATCGCGCTGTTCGCGGTTCTCATACTGCTTTATTACAGCGCCGCCTTCCTCGCGGTTTTCGTTCTCCGCAGCCGCTTGCCGCAGGCACCCAGGCCCTACAGGGCATTCGGCTATCCCGTCTCGACCTTCGTCGCCCTCGCCGGATCGATCTGCTTCCTGGTGGCGGCTATCGTCGAGGACTGGCACTCAGGTCTAACGGCTCTGCTGTTTCTATCCCTGTGCATTCCGGCCTATGCATTCGCCTCACGGTCGCGTGCCAGACTGCCGGAGTTCGCACCGGAGCCGGGCTAGGCCGAACGATGCTCGCTCGTTCGATCTGCAGAGTATTTCTCATGTCGCTGCTTGCGCGTACGACATTCGCGGCGGCCCCTGCGGGGCCGACCCTCCACATCTACTTCATAGATGTCGAGGGAGGGCAATCGACTCTCATCGTCACACCGGACAAGCACTCTCTGCTGATCGATACAGGCTGGGCCGGGGACGGCTCCGGCTTCCGTGCAGGAGATCCCCATCGGGCCCGGGACGCGAACCGGATCGTCGCCGCCGCGCACGATGCCGGAGTCGGCGCGATCGATTACCTGCTGATTACGCATTTCCACACGGATCATGATGGCGGCGTCACTGAGCTCGCACAGCTGATGCCCATTCGGGTCTTTATCGATCACGGGGCCCCGAGCGAAGAGGCCGAGAAAACCAGCGCCGAGACTCGGCATGCCTTCGCCGCCTATGCCAAGGTACGCTCGGCAGCGACACGCCACATAGAGCCCAAGCCGGGCGACCGGCTTCCGCTCAACGACGTGGAGGCCACGGTTGTCAGCTCTGCCGCTACCACGCTCACGATGCCCCTTCCGGGGGCCGGTGAGAAGAACCCACTCTGTCGCGATCGGGCCAGCCCGCCGCGCGATCCGTACGAGAACCCGCGATCAACCGGGCTGGTGGTCCGTTATGGCAGGTTTCGCTTTCTCGACCTGGGCGATTTGAGCGGTGAGCCGCTGTTCAATCTCGCATGCCCGAGGAATCTGGTCGGGCCCGTCGATGTGTATCTGGTCGCTCATCACGGGGGACCGGATGTCGCGGACCGAGCGACCTTCGAGGCCTTCAGGCCGCGGGTGGCGATCATGAACAACGGCCTCCACAAGGGTGGGGCACGCGCGACGTATCAATTGCTACATCAAGTGCCGGGGCTCGAAGACATCTGGCAGCTGCACTGGTCCGCCGAAGCGGGCGACGCCAATTTCACGGCTCCGTACATTGCCAATCTAGATGAGAGCAGCGCCCACTGGATCGAGCTCGTTGCCAAGCAGGATGGCTCCTTCCTCATCTTCAATCAGCGGACGGACGAGCGAAAAGAGTACGCCCCGCGGCAGGGGCGATCCGATCCAACCTCAGCAAGCCTTGGTTGGAATCGGTAAATGCGATTCAGGCTGGCGCTGCTGTTGTTGCGTTCGTGCCGAGGGCACTTGCAGAGCTCGATGCTTATGAACGCGATGCCTCGGCATGCTTGATGTCCACGCGCCCCACGGTCACGCTCGAGCAAGACCATGGAAGCCCAGGGTCGCCTCGAGAATCTCGCAATGTTCCTGAAACTTGAGGGGAACGGACTTAAGGAGGCTGAGTGGACCAGGGTGAGTGGACCTCATGACCGATGACGAATCCCGCTACGGCGGAGTCGCGATCTTCTACCACTGGGTCGTGGCGGTGCTGGTGGTGATCGTCGGTACGCTTGGACTGCTGCACGACTCCTGGCCTCATGCAACGCAGGCGAAATGGATCAACGTTCATGCCGTGATCGGTCTTGCCGTATGGTTGTTGCTGATGCTGCGTTTTGGCTGGCGGCTGTCGCATCGCCCGCCGGACCTGCCGCCGGATGTCGGCGAGTTCTCGCGCCGCACGTCCTACCCGGTGCATCTGCTGATGTACCTGCTGTTGTTCATCATCCCCATCTTCGGCATCGTCACGTTCATCTGGCACGGGCGGGTATTCGACTTCGGGCTCTTTCGCATCGACCCTCACGTGAAGTCCGATCGGACCGTCTTCCATCGGACTGAGGACATCCACGGCTACCTCGCCTACGCACTGTTTGCGCTGATTGGTCTGCACGTGCTCGCGGCGCTGTGGCATCACTTCGTGCGCCGCGACAAGGTGCTGCTGCGCATGTGGCCGGGTCAGCGGATCGCCCGCGAGGACAGCGCGCGCCCGCGCTGAACAAACCAGCCGAGGATTGCGCCGACACCGGCGCTGACCGGTACCACGAGCGTGTGCCACACGATGACGTGCAGCGCCTGGAAATTTGTGCAGTGAAGCTCGAGCAGCGTCACGCCCGCGAGACCTGACAGCACGCCGGCCACGAGTCCGGCGGTCACCGGATTGACCGCCCAGCCGCGCCGGAGCACCCATAGTCCCAGGAGCGCAGCCGGAGCCGCGCAAGCCAGCCCGGTAAGGAGGCAGGCAATGCCCGCAGAGACGAAGTGGTCGACGCGGTAGTCGTGGAACAGCAGCGCGAACACCCCGAACAGGACGACGCTCGCCATCGCGAGCAGTCCCGCCGGCGTCGAGAGCCGGGGGCTCCCCGGAGTCCATTCAGCCACCAGCAGCTCTGCCGCCAGGCAGGTCAGCACTGCCAACGCTCCGAAGATTGCGACGCGCGCCGGGACGTTAAGTGCCTCAAAGCCGTGGATCCCGGCTCGTGCGGCAAAGGCTAAGGCAACCGCGACGCCGATCAGGAGCAGCGCACCCGTCAGGACCCACGTCGGCGGCAGAGGCCGAACGGGCTCGAGGCTCGGTCCGATGGACTCGCCGATGCGTTTCAGCAGCTCGCCCGGAACCTGGTGGGGCTCGCGGGCCGCCCGATCGAGCGCTTCATCAATCTCTGCGTCTCTCACGGCACCACTCCGGTTTGCCCCTTTCTCAGCTCAACGAGGCTCATCGATTGCCGCAGCTTGCGGTAGGCCCTGTGCACCTTCTGCTTCACCGATCCCACACTGCTCGAGGTCGCCCGAGCGACCTCCTCGAGCGACATCCCCGCGACCTTCAGCATCTCGAGCACTTCGCGCTGACTCTCCGAGAGCGGCGCAAGCAGCTCGTCGAGAGTGTCGGCGGGTTGAGGCTGAGTCAGCGAGTCGGTCGCTGTCGCAGACAGCTCATCCCAGCGCTGCTCGCGCATCGTGCTGCGCAAAGATTTTCGGTAATGGTCGATCCGAACCCGACGCGCAATCGCAAAGATCCACGGTAGCAATGGCTTGCCCCGCCGGTAGGTCTGGCGCACTCGGTGGATACGCAGCCACACCTCCTGCAGCAGGTCGTCGGCGTCCGCAACGCTCGTGCACTGCGCATTGAGGAAACGATGCAGGGCTGGACTGATGCGGTTGATCAGGGCTCTGGCCGCGACAAAGTCGCCCGCCTGGTAGCGGGCCATCAAGATCTCCAAGTCGCCGTCCATATCCATGCTAATTCGTCGCGGGCGGCAGAAAAGTTACGGGGTCATATTCATTCGTCCTCCAGATCCAATACGGCCAGATAGACCGTAACCTGCGGACGTCCCGCAGCGAAGTTCTCCTCCGATAGAGACGTCACGGATCCGCGCCAAAAACTACCGAGGAGAGCGACGATGAAGGTCCGCAACCTGCAGCGAACTCATGGACTTGGAGCAACGACCATTCTCGCGACGACACTGCTTGCAGCCGGCACAGCCTTTGCGGGCGAGCACGAGCGCAGCACACTTATTCTCACGAGCACCAACGACCCTGCCGGGAACGCCGTCATTGTATTCAAGCTGAATGATGGTGGCACGACCTTGCTCTCCTACCTCGACTCGATCACGACCGGCGGAAAAGGCGGCGCGAGCACCAATGCAGGAATCCTGCAGTTCAGGCGCGATCGCGGTGCAGTCGCCAACTACGGCTCGAACAGCGTGACCGAGCTTGTCCGCGAGGAAGACTTCGTACGACTCGGTGGCACGATCAAACAGGCTGCCGGTTGCGGGAAACCGGCTTCGGTCGCCCTGACGAATGACCACCTCTTCGTCGTTGGAGCGAACTGTGCAGAGAGTCATGCCTGGCCGGGTGGCGGCATCGAGGGAGCCGTCGTGGCGCTCGCTGACCCTTCAGCCGCGCAGATTGCGGTAGGCAATAGCTGGTCGGCGGTCACGCTGTCCTCGGGATCAGTGCTGCAGCTTCCGCTCACGTCAGCCGGAGTGCTGAGCGGCGCCGTCACGCCGATATCTCTTCCGCCTTCTGCCAGCAGCGTCCCGCTCGGAGAGGCGTTCTGGCACGACACCCTCGGGTTCACGCCGGCTCACAGCCCCGACAGCTTCGCGATCGTGGACAAGGACCGGACTGTTCATCCCGTAACCGGACCGACGCCCCCGTACCCAACCAACGCTCCGTGTTGGGTCGCGAAAGGTGCGGGCAACATCTGGTACACAGGGAACTCTCCCGGCCATGCGATCTCGATCTTCTTCAGCGACGGTCAGGGTGGCGTCTTCTACAAATCGACTCCGCTACCGGGCGCTCCGAGTGACGTGAGCGTGTCACATGATGGCAAGTGGTTAGCGGTCATCTATAGCGAGAGCAACGATGCTCACGTGGCCGTCTTTTCTATCGATGACTATGGCGACCTGACGGCTGCCGCAACCTCGGGCTCCGTCGGCGTGTCCGCTTTCAGCGGCGTCGCTTTCAGCCAGTAGCAGGTACGAGCGTCGTCTGTCGAAAGTCCCGCCGCTGCTCGCGGATGGTAGCGGGTGAACGCCCGAGCACGCGGCGGAACGTTCGATTCATGTGGCTCTGGTCGCAGAACCCGGCATCGAGAGCGATGGTGCTCAATGATTGTCCGGTTTCGCGCAGGAGCCTGGTTGCGCGTTCCACACGCAAGCGAGCGGCAGTTTCCTGGAGTGCTTCTCCGGTTGCATGCCGATAAGCAGAGCCGACCCACGAGGGGTGACGCCGTATCTCTGTCGCAAGATCGCTGATCTTGAGGCTCGTATCTTCCCTGAGGCGTCGGCCGATCCTGTCGATCCAGCCTACGGCTTCACGGCCGACCTCGTGCTCGGCCGGCCGGCAGGCTCCTCCCAGGAACCGTTGAAGTGCTGCGCGAAGGCGATCTTCGCCCGCGTCAGCCTGGCAAGCATGAGCTAGCGATCGAGCCTCTCGGGCGACTCGACCGCCAAGCCAGCGCAAGACGGGCTGACGGGGAAGAAACGGCTGCCCGAGCCACGAGGGATCGAACTCGATCTCGATCTGTTCGAAGCCGACCGCCGCGGTCGTGTTGCGATGACGCGCACCGGCGCGATAGAAGACCGCGGACGGTCCCGAGATGAACGTCTCGCCGGCTTCGGTCTCGTTCAGATACGAGCCGATTACAAAGAGCGAAAGCACGGGCCAGTCATGGGCGTGCTCCGGTACGCAGGTGCGGCTGCGGTCGATGACCCGTCTGATAGAGACTCCATTAAAGCTTCGCAGCACCAGATTTCCTTCGCTCACGCTGCCGTGGCTCCCTCAATTAGACGCAGTGAGCTGGATAAAGGTGACAGGGTGAGTCGTCAATAAAAAGGTCGCGCTGGCGCCCACGACCTTGAATCCGTCCAATCCAAAGGTACCCAGGCCGCGCTAAAAACGTACTTTTCGGAGCCAGGACATTTTCGGAGCAAGACGCGTGCCAATCATGAATAACGTCGTCCGCTGCTGTTTGGCGCTGAGCGCGATTTTCGTAGTATCTACGATCGTCTGCGCAGGCGAGGCTCGCGGCGCTGCACCGCCGGACTGTCACGTCGCCACCTATCGTCTTGCGGACGGCGGGGTCGTCGATATCGCGCCCGCGGAGGGCGATACGCTGCGTTGGCGGCGATTCGATGGAACGACCGGCGTACTGCACCGGGACCCGAACGGTACCTGGAAGAGCACCACCGGCTGGACGGATCGGGCTGACGGAATAGTCGTGTCGTTCCCGGGTTGCGCGACCGGGCAGATTGCTCTCGGTGGCATTTCAGGTCAGCGCATAGCGTTCGCCGTGCAGGAGACCACTTTCAAGAGCCACGGGACGCTACTGGCTGGCCGCCTCGTCATGCCGTTGGGCAGGGAGCGAGTGCCGATCGTCGTTCTGCTTCACGGCTCAGAGCCCAACTCTGCACTCAGTGACCCTTCCCTGCAGACGTACTTCCTACAGCACGTGCTCCCGGCCGAAGGCATCGGCGCATTCGTTTATGACAAACGAGGCACTGGCGTGTCCGAGGGTCATTACACCCAGGACTACAACCTGTTGGCCGATGACGCCGTGGCTGCGCTGCGCGAGGCGCGACGGTTGGCGGGTGCGCGAGTGGGACGCATCGGCTATCAGGGGGGAAGCCAGGGCGGATGGGTAGCCCCGCTCGCGGCCAACCGCACTTCGGTCGATTTTGTCATTGTGAGCTTCGGTCTCGCCGTCAACGCCATCGACGAGGATCAGGAAGCGGTCGAATTGCAGATGCGGGAAAAGGGCTATCCGCCCGAGGTGATTGCCAAGGCACTCGAAGTGGCGAGCGCCGCGGAAAGAGCGTTCGAGAGCGATTTCAAGCGCGAGAGCGACTTCGCCAAGCTGGACGAGATGCGGGAAAAGTATGGAAGTGCGCCGTGGTACAAGGACGTGCATGGCGATTTCGCATTCTTCGTGCTGCAGCACACGGATGCCGAGCTTCGTGCGCAAGCGGCGGAATTCGATTGGCACACGCCGTTTCACTACGATCCCATGCCCCCCTTGCGCGCTGACCGGACGCCACAGCTCTGGATCCTGGGCGGCGAGGACTACGATGCGCCGAGTGCGGAGACAAGCCGCCGCATCCGCTCACTCATCGCCGACGGCCTGCCGTACACACTGGCGCTCTATCCCAGCGCCGAGCACGGCATGACGTTGTTCGAGACCGGCGCGGGCGGTTCGCGGGTTTCGACGCGTTACGCTCCGGGCTACTTCAAGATGATGCGTGACTTCGTTCGTGACGGGACGCTTCATGGAAACTATGGCGATGCGGAGGTGACGACACGATAATGCCCGGCGACATGGCCCCGCCACAGTAAGTGACGCGCTGCCTGGGCGATTATTGGAGGGATTTCGTGAGCGCGCAGACAACAGTAAAATCAAAGGTCCTGATCCTGTGTCTGACAGGCGCGCTTATGACCCTGACGTCGTCCGCCCCGGCCGCGGCTCAGCCCGCCGGCACGGCGCTAGCGTCAGCATCTGCAGCACCCGCATCGGCATCACCAGCACCAGCATCATCAGCACCAGCAGCACCCGCAACCGAGGACCCTGCTGCTCAGCTCGTCGGCCGCCTGGATCTCGAGCGCTACAAGGCAACCATCAAGGGACTCACACGTTTTGGTGACCGTCGGCAAGGTACGGATCGCAACCGTGCTGCGATCGATTGGATCGAGTCGCAGCTGCGCGATTACGGCTGTGCAGATATCGCCCGGCTGCGTTACCCGTATTCACCGGAGCAGAAGCGCAGTCGCAGCGGACCGGCGGTGGCACAAGGCGCGGCGCAGGGGGGCGGTCGCTTTCGCGGGCAGCGCGGTCCGACGGGAGTGAACGACGATCCGGATCATCAGCCCGATGCCAAGCTGCGAGCGCTGAACTCGCAGCCGAGCACGCCCGGAGAACGGGAGGAGGTGTACTGCACCAAGGTCGGCAGCACGCATCCCGATGAGATGTACATCGTGGGCGGACACATGGATGGCATCGGCTGGGGTGAGGCAGCCAATGACGACGGCTCTGGCGCCGCACTCGTGATGGAGCTCGCGCGGATCTTCTCGAGCCCGGACGTGCACACCGAGCGCTCCATTCGCTTCGTGCTGTGGAACAACGAAGAGACCGGACTCAACGGCTCGTACGCTTACGTCGAGCAGCGCTCGCACCTGCAGGGCATCGAGTCACCGAAAGGGTCGGGTCGCTATCCGGAGCCCCGCTGGCTCG
>Ga0307474_10000972_pt1 | contig 20768 bp, 15 predicted proteins | sample atmos_gasesECM1C_2_FD_203312 | JGI IMG/M metagenome (GOLD analysis project Ga0307474, IMG submission 203312) | Hardwood forest soil microbial communities from Morgan-Monroe State Forest, Indiana, United States - atmos_gasesECM1C_05 | ecosystem: Environmental > Terrestrial > Soil > Temperate... | reverse complement strand
GTTGGGATTTTGCGGGGTGGTGAGGGCGAATTTGCCCTCGGGGTCGCGTCTATTTCGAAATGGTTTCATGTTTTAGACACCTCGAATCACGCTAGCACTTTTGGGTCGAGGTATACAAATGCGGTAGGTGTGTACACGGGTAAGGTACGAGGCCTTGAATGGGTCTCCCGCCCCCACCCGGAAGATCACGGCCAAGAGCTAGGGTGACTCTTAAAGGGTCAGCCACCAGCCTTATCGAGATCGACTCCCGATAGCAGCATTACACCCTTATAGGCGTCGAGCAGCGTTGTATGAATCGATTCAAGGTCATCGAGCATTCGCCGCCTTCCCTCATCCGAGTTTCGGCGGAAATTATGCTGACGATAAAAGGAATGAAAAAGCCGATTGCGCTCCTCGAGGGCTTTCGCCAACTCATCCTCTAAATTGGCGAATAACTGATTCTTGACCTTGAGCTTGATAATGAGTTGGCCTAGGGTGTGCTTGTCTATCTGGCGGAATAACTCAGCAGCTTGGCTCGGATTGGGCCGATTTACTAAGTCTTTCTCGATGACACCATATTCGATGAGCAGGTTGCCGAGCTCCGTTTCAAAGAGTTGAGCTGCTTCGGCTGCGTACCCAAATTTCCAGTAAACATCAGCGAGCGCGGGCATAACCAAATTCTACCGACCAACGCAAGCGGGTGGAAGGGCTCCACGTGCACGTCAATCCACGAAATACATAGCCTCTGCAAATCTGATATAAGTAACACGTTAATTGTGGGAGACGTTTATTAACCCCTCCATACAGAAGCCCGACTGGGCCGACGTTCTCATTGCCCTTCTACCACTACCCCTTATCATTCTAGTTGTGTTGATTCCCGAACCATTTCAGCCAGAGGCAAAGGGCTGGATCGGGAAAAATTGGGGCAATTTGGCCAGCGTATGGGGACTTGGCGTAAGCGTTTACGTCCTATGGGTTGCGCAAGGAGCCAAGACAGCGGCAAAACAGGCTACTGAAGAGGCGGAACACGCGGCAAAAATTGCAAAGGCCAGTGCCCGAACTCGCGGGGCTCTAGAAGATCTTCAAATCGCACTTGCCGCCAGCAGGCAGGTTAGCAATCATGCAGGAGTCAAGAACTGGCAAGTCGTGAGATTGAAGGCAGAGGAAGTAATGGAGTCCTGCCGAATCATTGTGAACAGATGGGAAGATTCTACGGCCCTGAACGATTCCAAAAATTCACTGAATCAGGCGATTACGATGATGCGAACTATTGCGGAGGAAGCCAGTAAGGACAATCCTAACCTTCAGCGCGTTATCAAAACCCAACATGGTGCACACGATCATATTAGCGCCGTCGAAGGCAAAGTTCAGAAGGAAGAAGATTTGAGGAGCACATAAACCATGCCAGATATAAATGACACCGACTTAATTGCAAGACTACTCCGTGCCACGCAGGCTGGCAAACTAAGTTGGGAGAGCACTGGTACGCCAGAGCAATTCTCTGCAAGCTACGGTGGTCGATGGACGCTCACTGTGGACAAGTCGGTGAACGACGACCGAAGTGTGGATTGTTATCTCACAATTACTAATTCCCAAGGCGAGGAGGTTCTACGCATCTGGGATCAACCGGATAATTATCTTCCTAAACTTTTCGAGCAGGCACGTCGGCACGCGCTTAAGGTAGACCAGGCACTAAGCGATTTGATTAAAGAAATTGGGGAAGACGACCTCCCGCGAAGCCCGGGCCCAGAAATTTCGGACGAGGATATCCCCTTTTGACAGGGTACATCCCGTCTCTGCGTGATTTATCTTCCGGAACTGTCTCGAAGAACTGTTCACTCAAGTCACGAAGCGTCCAGTCTTGGTATCAAAATGTGAACGCTAGCACGAGCAAAATTGATCCTTTGTCTTGCGTCTCGAATCGTACGGCAAGGGGTTGGCCGCCTGGTCCGATTGGTGCAGGCTTATTGGGAATGAATTCGCTTCCAAGAGTTTGCGCCGCCGGAATCGCGGCATAGCCGAATCCAAGGCCAAAGCCTTTCCGGGCTGTGGGGTCCGATCCTAATTTCCAGTCGATCAAACCGCCTGCCCCTATCGCCGAAATAATTTGATTGTTGCCACCGGGCTGTACCGCGACAAATGGACCGAACCCCGTCAAACCGCTTTTACTCTTCCACGGAAGATAATGCATCTCTAACATGAATCCTGGGGAAGTATTTGCCCGGGTATTTACGCGCACGATCCCGTTAGCATCAACTGTGGCGTTGGTGATGATCGCCGGGCCGAATGCGTTCCATTGGAGCGAAAGCGCGACTCCAAATCCGAGATTCTGTAGTGTGCTCTGAGCCCCCGCGCTAGTAGTCGGTAAAGTAGTCGCCGAATCGGCCACAACAAAACTCCAGGGACCACCAGTAGTTGCGCCCGCTGCGTTGTGTGCCGTTACCGACCACCAGTAGGTTGTTCCTCCAATTAGAGTTGTGGTTGGCGCAATGGACAATGCAGTTTGGTTCGTGGCAATCGATTGCGGCGGATTAGAGGTTCCGAAATTGATGTCGTAACTCGTAGCGCCATTCGCGGCGACCCAAGACAGTTTTATGTTCGCCGGGACGCCTGTTGCTCCGCTTGCGGGTTGTGACGGAGCGGGCGCAGACGGCACTTGAGCCATAACTGAGATCGGAAAGCTGAGCAGGGTTAAAAGGAGAAGCGATCGGCATCGCCAGCCAGGGAACATAGTCAATGAACCTCCTCGGCAATTTCTTCTAGGAAGTATGGTAAGTAGATTTAGAACTCTTAAGTACACTTATATCTAGGTAAGTATACTAATAGTAACCATCGGCGAATTGAATCGGCGACGGCGTGGAAGGGTGTCGGAACGTGTCTCGCGTTCGTATCGAGAGTTCCGAATGGATTGCGTCCCGAACTCGCGGGGAGATAGAATGGTGGATGTTCATACGCGCGTTTTGAGCGCGGAACTTCTAGTGAGGGTTAGTCCATGACATCGACAGCGACGACCGGCGGCGCGAACGCGGCCAATCCATCTGCGGCGAATCCATCGACCACATCTACCAGTGGGGCGGGGGTGAAGCTGGCCCCGGTGAACATGCAGCGCGGGGAATTTGTGAATGAGGCGTTCACCGATTTTTCGAAGCCGGAGAACAAGGCGGCGATGGTGGCGGCTTTGGCGCAGGTGAAGGCCATGTTTGGGCGCGAGTATCCCTTGACCATTGGCGGGGAGCGGGTGTTCACGGTGGCGAAGACGGAGTCGCTGAACCCGTCGCAGCCGGACCAGGTGATTGGCGTGTTTCAGAAGGCCACGGTGGAGATGGCCAACACGGCGGTGGACAAGGCGCACGCGGCGTTCGAACGGTGGAAGCGCGTCTCGGTCCCGGAGCGGGTGGCGTGCATTTATCGCGCGGCCGATATCTTGCGCAAGCGCCGGTATGAATTGAATGCCTGGCTGAGCTACGAAATTGGCAAGACCTGGCCGGAAGCGGATGCGGACATCGCCGAGCTGATCGATTTCTGCGAATACTACGGGCGGGAGGCGCTGCGGCTGGGCGCGCCGCAGAAATTGACGCCGTATCGCGGCGAAAACAATTACATGAAATATATTCCGCTGGGCGTGGGCATCGTGATTCCGCCGTGGAATTTTGCGGCGGCGATCATGGGCGGGATGACGATCGCGGCGATCGTCACCGGAAACACGGCGATCGTGAAGCCGTCGAGCGATTCGCCGACGATTGCGGCGATTTTTATCGACATTTTGTATGAGGCGGGCGTGCCGACGGACGTGGTGAGCTTCTTCACTGGGCCGGGGAGCACGGCGGGCGAGGCCCTTGTCACTAATGCAAAAACAAGGTTTATCGCGTTTACCGGATCGAAGGAAGCGGGGCTGCGGATCGCGGAGCAGGCGACGAAGACTCAGCCGGGGCAGGTATGGATCAAGCGCACCGTGCTGGAAATGGGCGGCAAGGACGCGATTATCGTCGACGAAGAGGCGGACGTGGACGCGGCGGTGGAAGGCGTGGCGCTCTCGGCGTTTGGGTACCAGGGGCAGAAATGTTCGGCGTGCTCGCGGGCGATTGTGGCCGAAAAGATTTACGACGAATTTTTGGGCAAGCTGGTCGAGCGCGTGAAGAAGATGACGGTCGGGTCGGTGGAAGATCCGGCGAACTACATGGGGCCGGTCATTAATAAGTCGGCGATGACGTCGATCCTAGGGTACATCGACCAGGGCAAGAAGGAAGGGCGGCTGATGACCGGCGGGAAGCGGACCGACGCGGCCGGATATTTTATCGAGCCGACGGTGATTGCGGACGTGGATCGCAAGGCGCGCATTTTCCAGGAAGAAATTTTTGGGCCGGTGCTGGCGGTGTCGAAGGCTAAGGATTTCGACGAGGCCTTGTCGATGGCCAATGACAGTGAGTTTGGGCTGACCGGCGCGGTGTACTCGCGGAACCCGGAGAAGATTGCGCGGGCGGAAGAGGAATTCCACGTCGGAAATTTGTACATGAATCGCAAGTGCACCGGCGCGATGGTGGGGGCGCATCCGTTTGGCGGGTTCAATATGTCGGGGACGGATTCGAAGTCGGGCGGGCAGGATTATTTGCTGCTGTTCACCCAGGCGAAGACGGTTTCGGAGAAGCTGGGCGCGACCCGCTAATTTGTTAGCGGAATTGGTTTGAGTTTGAAACCGTAGCGGAGGATCACGTACGCTACGGGGCCGGTGGCCAGGAGCCACGGGGCCCAGCGCCAGACGTAGTCCTCACTTTGCGCGACCTTCAGCGCGCACAAAATAACCGGAAAAATTAAAACGTACGCCAGGCCCAGTTTTCCGCCGGGGATGCGGAACGCGCGCGGCGCCGCCGGATCTTTGCGGCGCATTTGCCAGGCGGCGAAGAGGGTCAGAATCGTAGTGGCGATTCTGGTCCAGATATAGATGTTCACCAGATCTTCCACGTCGAACCTCGCCAGAACACAATAGACAACCAAAGAGACGGCGATGGCGCGTACGGGTGTGCCGTAACGCGGGTGGATGCGGCCGAGCCATTGGGGGAGGTAGCCGTCTTCGGCCATGGTGGCCGGGACGCGCGTGGTGTAAAGGATGGTGCTGTTCGATAGCGAGAGGGTGCCGATCATGGCGGCGAGGAGCATGGCCGCGCCGAGGGCGGGGCCGCCGATGAGGCGCGAGGCGGTGACGATGTAGTCGGTCTTCCATTCAGTCCAGTTGCCGAGGACGGCGAGCGCGAGAGTGGTGGGGAGGATATAGGTGAGGATGTTCATCGGCGTGTTCCACACGAGGACGCGGACGAAAGTCTTCTGCGGGTCCTGCATCTCGCCGGTGCTGCTGGAGAGCTGCTCGTAGCCGGCGTAGTTCCACATGGCGAGCGCGAGGCCGCGGCCGAAGACGCTGCGGAACGGCGCGCCGGGCGGAACGAAGGGCACGACTGGATTGTGATGCAGGTGAAACAGCGCGACGGCGCAGAGCCAGACGACGGGAATGAGCACGGCGACGAGCAGCGCCACGGAAACCCAGCCGGCGACTTGAATGCCGCGGGCGTTCAGGGCCGCGAGGATGATCAGCACGACGCAGGCACCGGCCCATTTGGTAGGGCCGGTGATGGAGGGAATGTAGATGCTGAGGTAGTCCATGACCAGGACGCCGTAGAGGCTGTTGAGCAGGAAGGTGCCGGCCCAGTTCCACCAGCCGCACTGGAAACCCCAGAAGTCGCCGAAGGCGGCGCGGGTCCAGCGGTAGAAACCGCCCTGGACGGGGAGGATGCTGTTGAGTTCAGCGGCGGCGAAGGAAATGGGAATGCTCCAGAAGAAGGGCACGAAAGTGAGGAAGACGAGGGCCATGCCGGGGCCGGCGTCGCGGTAGATATTTTCGAAGCCGAAGGGGCCGCCGGCGGTGTAGCCGTAAAAAATGGCGAGAAGGGGAAGGAAACCGATCTGGCGGAGGCGGGAGCCGTCGGTGGGGAGCAGCGATTCGTTTTCGTTGGAGGCTGTGGGCATCGAGCCGCAGAGGGCCGGGACAGTGAAGCGCGGGATGTTAGTGAAGTGCGGGGCTATTTACAACGGAATTCCTGCCGATATGGTGGAAGGCCGTCCGGCGGCCGGGAAAAGAATCGCTTGACGGAGAGCGCTGGCGATAAGAAGATTTCGGCGCGTCGTTCCCCCGCCTGCCAAGGCTGGCCTCGTTCAGAAAGCACCAGGGGAGTATCCCAAATGAGAATTCCGCGTGCGTCATTTTATGTGAGAGCTTTAGCGTTCGTTGCGACGGGCTGGTTCGCCGCGGCTGTTTGTGCGTCGCCCGTGCCGCAAGCAGCGGCCGGAGTTGCCGTACCGCAAAGCAAACTGGCCACTGCCGCGATCGCGAGCACAAATTCGGGCACGAATTCCGTGACGAATTCCGGGACAGCTGGGCACCACCCACGGCGCGCCTTCCGTGTCGTCCCGAAGGCAAAATCCGCAGCAAAAGTGCTACCGGACGTGGCGGGAGATCCGCTGCTGGTGGCAACTTCGACCACCAATCATCTGGAGACCATCCTCGATCCTGGGTTTCCGACGTTTTACCTGCAGTCCTTCGAGAAAGTTATGGTGGGTTCGTCGGCGGTGGTGCAAACCGATACGTTAATGAATAGTTCGGCGGATACTACGGTGAACATCTCCAATATTTCGTCGAGCGATCCCGACGATTTTCCGCTGGTCTCGACTTGTGGAGCGAGTTTGGCGCCGGGGCAGAGCTGTACGTTTACGATTGGCTACACGCCGCAAGCAGAATGCGCTGGTTCGGACGGGTTGGAATTTATTGAAGTGGATTCAGACGATCCGAGCAGTCCGCTGGAAATCGGTTTGACCGCGGGCACCTTCGACGCGGGCGGACTGACGGCGACGCCGCTGGCCGACACGAGTGCAGCGTCGGCGCTTGCGTTGGCGCAATCGCTGGGGGGAGTGGGGGTCACGATTTCAAACGCGACGTTCACCGGCGTGGCGAACGCGGCCGGAACTTTCGGCGCGGCGGGAAGCATTCTGGGGCTGGCGAACGGAGCGGTGCTGGGAAACGGTTCGGTGGTGAACGTGATTGGGCCGAATTGCAGCACGGGGATTACTGGAATCAACAACCAGGCGGGCGATACGGACCTGACCGCCCAAATCGGGCAGCCGACGCAGGATGCTTCGGTGCTGGAGTTCGACTTCGTGCCAACCGGAAATCTGATCACGTTTCAATACGTGTTCGCGTCGGATGAATACCAGGATTTCGTTTTCGATTTCAACGATGGCTTTGCGTTCTTTTTGAACGGGCAGAATATCGCGCTGGTGCCGCAGACCACTTCGATCGTTTCGATCAACAACGTAAATAATGGATCGACGGAGCCGGGATTAACCGGAATTCCGGCGGTGAACCCCCAGTTCTACATCAATAATGATTTTCAGGTTCCGGCGACCGCGCCGTTTAACACGGAAATGGACGGAATGACCGTGGTGCTGACCGCCACGGCGAAGGTGAACGCGGGAGTGAGCAATCACATCAAGCTGGCGATTGCGGACGCGCGGGATCAGGAGTTCGATTCCAACGTGTTCATTGCGGCCGGGAGCCTGACCAGCACGAACGTGCAATTGACGCCGGGCACACTGGCCTTCGGCAACGAGAACCAAGGTAACACTAGCACGGCGCAGACGGTGACGATGACCAACACCGGCAGCACGGCGCTGAACAGCATTTCGATTGCGACCCAAGAGAGCGGGAATTTCACGCAGACCAACAATTGCGGAACGTCGCTGGCCGCAGGAGCGAGTTGCGCCATCACCGTAACATTTACGCCGGGAGCGAATTCGGTCGGGGTGATTCAGGAGAAGCTGCAGATTGCGGATTCGGCCCCGGACAGCCCGCAGACGGTGACGGTTTCGGGAACGGCGGTAGCCGGAGCATTCGTCACCTTCAGTCCCACCAGCCTGACCTTCGGGCCGCAGGATCCCGGCACCACCAGCCCTCCGCAGACCGTGACGGTGAAGAATACCGGTACGGCCACATTGTCGATTACCGGGCTGCAGATCGAAACCGACTTTCAGAGCGAGGGCAGCGACTTTCAAATTCAGAGCAGCGATTGTACCGACGGGAACATAGCGCCGAACGCGACTTGCACGATCAACGTGACTTGGACGCCGAGTGAAGGCGCGTCGCTGCCGGAGACCGGAACGGTGACGGTCAGCGACAACGCGCAGAATCAGGGCTCGCAGAAATTTGGGCTGACCGGCGGGGTGACCGCTACGGTGACGGTGGCGCCGACGACGCTGGCGTTTGGAAATCAGGCGATCAATACCAGCAGCGCGGCGCAAACGATCACGGTGACCAATACCGGAAGCGGGAACCTGACGGTGCCGAGCGTAGTAGTGACCGCGCCATATGCGGAAACGAATACTTGCACGGCGAATCCGGTTGCTCCCGCGGGGACCTGCACGATCAGTGTCACTTTCAATCCGACGGCGGTGGGGGCTTTCAACGGAACAGTAACGATCACAGACAGCGCAGTGACCAGTCCGCAAGTGGTGACGTTGAGCGGAACGGGGACGGCCAGCGCCAATGAAACACTGACCATTACGGAAGGAGGAACCGGGACCGGGACGGTGACGAGTGCGCCGGCGGGGATTAATTGTCCGACGACTTGCTCCGCGGGTTTCGCGAGCGGAACGCAGATTACGCTGACTGCAACGCCGACCAACGGATCGACGTTCGCGGGTTGGGGCGCCGGACCCTGCGAAGGGACCGGCACGTGCAGTCTTACGATTACGGCGACCACGGCGGTGACGGCGAACTTTACGGCGAGCGCGAACAATTTTACGTTGACGGTAACCGAAGCGGGAACCGGAAGCGGCAACGTGACGAGCACTCCGGCGGGAATCGACTGTCCGGAAACCTGCTCAGCGGGATTTGCCGGCGGAACAGCGGTGACGCTGACGCAGAGTGCGGCGGAGGGCTCGACCTTCGCGGGTTGGAGCGGGGCTTGCACGGGAACCGGAGCGTGTGTGGTGACGGTGACCGCGGCGACATCGGTAACGGCGACGTTCAATTCGTCGAATAACGCAGTGACGGTTACCGTGCCATCGGGCGGGTCGACTACGGGGACGACGACGCCGGGCGGGACCACGTTTTTTGGCTTGATTATCACCTGCGCGGCGGGGCAGACCGGGACGGTGATGCTGACGGCGACGTCTTCGTCCAATTTGATTACGGTGAACCTGATTCCGAACACGGTGGTGTGTCCGGGGGGAGCGCAGCAGGCGGTGCAGTTGCAGACTTTTTGTCAGGGAAGCACGGTAACGACGGGTTCGCTGCCGGCGGGATTTGGTGGCGGTGGGATCGGTATGGCTCTGGCGATGCTGCTGGGCGGATTTGGATTTGCATTCCGACGGGATCGGCGGGCGGCGGTAGCGTTTGCGATGGTGGTGATCATGATTGCGATGGGGATTGGGGCTTGCGCCAGTTTGCCGAAGAGCCCGACGGGACAGGCTACGCCGCCGGGGACGTATTTTATTTCGCTGACGGCGACGCTGAATGGAAACGTGCAGACATTGCCGAACTTTTTGACATTGGTGGTGAAGTAGAGGCGATTTTTTTCGCGGAAGGCGGATGCGTTGGGGTGTGGGGCGGGAATTTATTCCCGCCCCTTTTTTTTGGCCGAGTTGAAAGTGAAGGAGAGGCTGGACGCTTCGGGAGGGCGAGCGACGGTTGCCCCCACGGTACGAAGGCTTGCGCAGAAGGCGCGCAAAAGGAAGCCGGACGAACGGCAATTTTTATGGCGGGGCTGAAGCCCCGCCCCTCTCCTCCCGGGTGATGCGTGCGGGACGCGGGCTTTTAGGCTTGGCGACGCCCACGCGGCGTAGACTTCAAGGCGGTGCGCGAACGGCGTCTGAGGTGCGACGCGATTCGCGCGACTTAGGGGAACGCGCTGCGCGCGGAATTTCTTTTGGCACGGCTGAAGCCGTGCCCTGACGAAAGGCTATCCGTTTCTTGGGGTTTCTTCGCGATTGAATATGCATTCCGATCGTAAAAAGCAGATTCTTCGCTACGCTCAGAATGACACGGAGTTTGGATGGCGGGAGCGCGATGAGGTGGAAATCGAAGAGAGGTCCCTGGTCGGCGACGTGACGCAGGCGCCAAAGCGGAGTGCGAACGGCGTCTGAAGTGCGACGCGATTCGCGCGACTTAGAGGAAGGCGCTGCGCGCGGAATTTCTGTTGTCGGGAGCTGAAGCTCCTACCCCCTAATGGCAAAGGCAAGTGCAAATACAAAACGCACGGTAATGGCCCGGCTGAAGCCGGCGGTTACAGGTGGTGCGGGCGGATTTGGTGGTGCGCTGGATTTGGGCTGGGAATAGTTGAGCGGGTGAGATTCTTCGCTGCGCTCCCTTCCTGCGTCAGGGCAGGCAGAATGACGGCGTAACCAAGAAGGCGAAAGGCGACAGCGAATGGCCCGACTGAACTTGACCGCTGCGTAAAACCGGCAACGGCGTTTGAAGCAGATTCCTCGCTGCGCTTCGGGATGACAATGTGAATCGAAGCGGCAACAGCAAGGGCAAATACAAAAGGAACAGCTAATGGCCCGACTGAAGCCGGCCGGTTAACAGCTAAACGGGCGTGAGTGGGGCAGCTATTTTTCTGGCGCGGGGGCAGCGGCGGTGGCGGTTAGGTCGAAGAGGTGGGCTTGGAAGGGGTCGCGGCGGACGAAGAGGCCGGAGTCGCGAAGTTCCTGGGCGTCGCGCTGGTAGGTTACTTCGTTGAGTTCGTCGTGGAAGGCGTAATGTGCGGCGGGGAAGGTGTTGGCGGGCCAGCGGACGCGGCCTTGGGACGGAGTGTTGCTTAGATTTACGGCGATCACTTTCCATTTATTCTGCAACTTATTTTGCGAATTGAGCTGTGAGTCGTTCTGCTCGCGCCATTCGTAGACGATCAGGTTGCCTGATGAGTTGTCTCCTTCCGGTATTACTTCTAGCGGATTCCATTCGCCTTGATGAAAGACATCCTGTTTGGTGATTTCGAGAATTTTCTGAAAAAGGGCGGCGCTGAACGGGTCGATGGGTTCATCGGCCGCGAGGCGGAGGGTGATGGGGAGGCGGATGCGGCGGCCTTCGAGTTCGCCCTGGTAATAAAAACGCATGCCGGGCAGAGTGCCCATCAAAGTGGCGTCGGCGACGAGGCGGTCGTTGGGAAAAACTTCGGGGCGGCGAGGCTCGTCGTGATTTTCGAGGAAGCGCGCGAAATTATTTTGATATGGGTGCAGCGCGTTGAGGTGATCGCGGACCTGCGGCGCGTTGGCGTCGCGGACCGCATCGTAAAGCGATTTGTCGTAGGCGAAATCGAAACCGAGAGCGAAGAGGCGCGGTTCGGTGCCCCAGTAGGCTTCGGCCAGAAGGCCCAGATTTGGTACAGCGGATATTGCTTCGGCCCAAAATTCCTGCGCGGGCGGCGGCGTATCGCCGAGGAGATGGCGCCAACCATTCTGAAAAATATCGTTGAGCAGGAGCATGGCCATGTCGCAGCGGACGCCGTCACAGTGGCTGGCGATGGTGCGGAGTTCGGTGATCTGCGCGGCGCGAGTTCCGAGATTCCAATGATTGAGCTGGGCGACATCTTTCCACGGAGGGTAATACGGATCCTTGGCGAGGGCGATGAAGCGCGTGCCCTGAGGAGTCTGCACCGGATAATAAAAGGAAGGATTGCTTTCGAAATCGGGCTGCTGCGCCTGAACGTAATAATCGGCGTGCTCGCGGACCCAGGGATGATCGAGCGCGGTGTGATTGCCGACGAAATCGAGAAAGAGCGCAAGGCCGCGGGCGTGGAGTTTGTTGCGGACGCGATCGAGCGAGTCCCAGGTGCCGATGCGCGCGTCGGGCACGTAGGCGGCGACGGCGTAGGGTGAGGCGATGACGTCTGCGGGTTTCCAGCCGGGCAGGGCGCGATCGAATTGCGGGAAATTTGCGGGATCTTCGAGCATGATGCGACGGGATTCGGGGCTGCGGCGCCAGACGCCCATGAGCCAGACGATATCGAAGCCGAGCTCGGCAATGGAATCCCAGGTGGAGTCGGGGACGTCTTCGAGCTGAATCATGCGGCCAAGGTCGGCGGACATGCGCTCGAGCCAGCTCCAAGTATTGATTTCGTAGAGATGCGGGTGGGGCCTGCGGCGAAGGGTGGAGGGAATGATTCCGGCCAGGGCCATCGTGGTGAGGGTAGTGGGGGAGCGAGTGAGTGTCAATGGGACGTGGGGACAGGATGCGGGGCAGGTGGCGGGTGCGTGATGTGCGATGCGGCGGTGCGCGAACGGCGTCTGAAGTGCGACGCGATTCGCGCGGCTTTAAGGTGCGGCGCTTCGCGCCGTTTTTTTTGTCGCGGCTAAAGCCGCGACCCACAAGGCAACGGCAACTGCAAAAGCGACGGCAGACGCAAAAACTTGGAGCGGCGATTTGCGTGGTGCGTGAGGGGGCGTGGGTGAGATTCTTCGCTGCGCTCCCTTCCTCCGTCAGGGCAGGCAGAATGACGGCTGACTGCAGCGGCGAAGGCAAAGGCAAAAGCAAAAGCGAATGGAGAATTTTGCTATACTCCGCGAACTTATTACGATGATGAAAAATGGAGATGGGACCTCGATGATTTTGCGCAAATTTGCGTTTGGGTTGGTGATGGCGGGAATGCTGGGCGCTGCTGGATGGGCACAAACTGCGCCGGGTGGAAGTGGTGCAGCGGCTGGCGCGAAGCGGGTTTTGACGGTGGACGATTACTTTCGGTTGAAGGAAGTGACCGATCCGCAGATTAGTCCGAATGGGAAGTGGGTCGCGTACGTGGTGAAGACCGCGAGCTTGAAAGACGACAAAAATCACGAGCGAATCTGGATGGTCGCGGCGGCGGGGGGAACGGCGATTCCACTGACCGCAGAAAAAGTGTCGTCGTCGCACCCGCGCTGGAGTCCGGACGGAAAATATTTGGCGTTTCTTTCAGCGCGCGAAGAGGGAGCGGACGACGAGGATGAAGGCAAGGCTCAGGTGTGGATTTTGAATCGAGAAGGAGGGGAAGCGCAGCAATTAACCGAAACCGCGCAGGAGGTGAAAGATTTCGCGTGGTCGCCGGGGAGCGACCGGCTGGTGCTGGTGCTGCGGGATCCGTCGCCGGATGAAGTGGGGGCGGCGAAACACAAAGAGGATTCGAAAGCGAAACCAAAGCCGCGGCCGTGGGTGGTGGACCGTTTGCATTTTAAGGAAGATGAAGCGGGATATTTGAGCCGGCGGAGAACGCATTTGTATGTGTTCGAGGTCGCGGATAAGAAGTTGAGGCAAATCACTTCGGGGGATTACGACGACTCGGAGCCGGCGTGGTCGCCGGATGGGACGAAGATCGCGTTTGCCAGCAATCGCACGGCGCCCGATCCGGATCTGAATTTCAACGCGGACATTTGGGTGGTGGACGCGAGCAATGTGGATCAAGGCAAATCGCTGGTGCGGGTGACGACCAACGAAGGGCCGGAGGATACGCCGGCGTGGTCGCCGGACGGGACGTGGATCGCGTACACGACGCAACTGGAGCCCAAACTTTTCGATTATTCGACGGTACAGATTGCGGTTTCGCCGGCGGCGGGAGGCGAGGCGAAAGTCTTGACGCGGGCGCTGGACCGGAATTCTTCGCTGCCGAAATTTTCGGGGGATGGGAAGTGGATTTATTTTATTGCGGATGATGATGGGACGCAGCAATTGCTGCGGGTGCCGGCGATGGGCGGGGGGATCGAACGGCCGATCGCCGGAAGAAAAATGGTGCAGGCGTTTTCTTTGGGAAATGACGGGAGCGTGGCAGCGACAATTGCGGATCTAACGCAACTGGCGGAGGTGTACGAAATGCCGGCGGGCGGCGAGCTGAAAAAAATAACGACGACGAATGATGCGGTGATGGCGGAACTGCGTTTGCCGGAAGTGGAGTCCGTGCATTTCAAAAGCAAAGACGGGACGACGGTGGCGGGATATTTGTACAAGCCGGTGGGATATGCGGCGGGGACGAAGTATCCAACGATATTGCGACCGCATGGCGGGCCGGTGTGGGCGTACTACGCGGAATTTCAGTTCGACGCGCAGCTTTTCGCGGCGAATGGGTACGCGGTGCTGACGCCGAACCCACGCGGATCGACGGGATATGGACTGGATTACGCGAAGGCGATTTTCGCGGATTGGGGTCACAAGGATTACGAAGACGATATGGCCATGGTGGATTACGCAATCGCGCAGGGAATTGCGGATCCGGAAAAGCTGGGCGTGGGCGGATGGTCGTACGGAGGAATTTCGACGAACTTTATTATTACGCAGACGACGAGGTTCAAGGCGGCGATTTCGGGCGCGGGGGAATTTTTGTACGTCACCAACTGGGGAAACGATTTGTATTCGCGCGGCTGGGAGTATGAATTGGGGCTGCCGTGGGAAAATCGCGCGCTATGGGAGAAGCTGTCGCCGTTTAACCGGGTGACGGCGATCAAGACCCCGACGATGATCATGGGCGGGGACGGGGACGGGAATGTGCCGGTGATCAACGGGGAGCAGATGTACCAGAGTTTGCGGCGGCTGGGCGTGCCGACTTTGCTGGTGGTGTATCCGGGGGAGTTTCATGAGTTCTCGCGGCCGTCGTTTATTAAGGATAGGTACGAGCGGTATTTGTATTGGTACGGGCATTATGTGAAAGGCGAGGGGCCGGCGATTCCGCCGGAGGAGAAGGCGGCGGAGTAGATTTTTGCGCGGCGCGGATGCGGGTGTGGCGTGGGCGGCGGGTGCGCGAACGGCGTCTGAGGTGCGACGCGATTCGCGCGACTTAGCGGAATGCGCTGCGCGCGGACTTTCTTTTTGTTGGAGCTAAAGCTCCGACCCCCTAAACGGCAACTGCAACAGCAAAACAACGACTGCTAAGAAAAGGCCCCACCCTTCCAGAGGCGGGAAGGATGGGCCACCCGGAAAGGCAACTGCAGCGGCAAAAACTTAGAGAGGTCCCTCGTCGGCGCAAAGTGCGCGCCTCTGTCGGGATGACAACGTGAACCGAGGCGGGAAAAGGCGAGGGAAGGTCGAAGGCGCGCGAGAGCGTGCGCGCCTCTGGTGGGATGACAGCGGAAGACTAGAAGTGAATCGAAGGCAAAACTTCCAAGGCGTTTGAAGCAGATCCCGCGCTGCGCTCGGGATGACAACGCTATTTTGTGGAGGTTATGTTGGTGTCGGGCTGGTGGGCCCGACAACGGTTGGCGAGTGGGTCGCGAGGAACGCGCTGGCGTGCGGACTTACTTGAAGCCGTGTCCGACGAAAGGCAGCGAACAAAAAGGCAACGGCAAATGGGCCGGCTAATGCCGGCTGCTGCAGGTGGTACGGGCGACCGCATGCTGCGTCGGTCGAGCGCCGCGAAACTTGGCGCGGGTGAGATTCTTCGCTGCGCTCAGAATGACGGGGCGGGGCAATTTGCGCGATTGGGTAGGCATCACGGTGGATTGAGAGAAGCAAAACGCACGCATATTTGTGCCGAAAAAGCCTGCACTGGAATAGTGCAGGCTTTTCTTTTGACGGTACGTTGAACCGCGGCGCTTGCCGCGATTTTGTTTTTGCGACGGGGCGCGGCGGAAGCCGGGCCCCGTTTTTTGTTTTTAGGGTTTGGTGTTGGCGTCGATGAAGGCGGCGATGTTGGATTTTAGTTTGGTTAGATCTTCCTGGTGCAGGTACATCATGTGGCCGGCGTTGTAATACTTCAGGTCGATGTTGTCGCGGAGGTGGGCGGGGAGGAAGAGGTGGTCCATGGTGTATTCGGTGGCGAAGAAGGGGGTGGCCATATCGAAGAAACCATTTTCGACCTGGACGTGGAGGTGCGGATTGGTCATCAGGGCTTGAATCAAATCGCCCGAGACATTGGCGGAGCCCGGGAAAAAGCCGCCGCCCTGCGGACCACGATGTTTCCAATCCCAACTGCCGCCGACTTCGCCGTTTAGCGCCTCGTAGTTCCGTTCCTGAACGACTTTTAATTCTTCGCGTTCGTAGTTGTTGAAGGCGGCGACGAAGGCGCCGAGGACGCCGGTGAAAGAAGGATCGTCTTCGGCATTTTCGGTGAGCAGGTCGTAGGTGGGCATGGTGTAACGCGAATCGTAACGGCCGGTAGTGAGGCCGCGGGAGCGGGCGAGTTCGACATTGAACTGCGCGAGGTTCACGCGGAGATCGGCTTTCATCAGGTAGTCTTCGCTGAGGCCGGTGAAGTGAGAGAGCTTCGCGGCGACATCCGCTTTTTCCGCGGGCGTGATGTTGGTGCCCTTCATCAGCGCGGTGGTGTAGTCGGTGGCGGCGAAATGGCGGGCGTCGGCGAGAAACGCGGCGAGGTCGGCCGGAGGATCTTTCAGGGCTTTTTGGAAATAGGCGGTCGATGCGTAGCTCGGAAGATAGAGGACGTAGGGCAAATCGTCACCGGGATTGAAGGAAATGGTGCCGAGATTGAGGACACTGGAAATCAGCACGATGCCGTTGATGTAAATGCCGTCGCGGGTCTGGAGGTAATTGCCGAGGGCGGCGGAACGGAAGGTGCCGTAACTTTCGCCGATGAGAAATTTCGGAGAATTCCAGCGGTTGTTGCGATTGAGATAGATGTTGATGAACTGCGCGAGGGATTTCACGTCCTGATCGACGCCCCAAAAATCTTTGTTTTGGGATTTGCCGATGGCGCGGCTGAATCCGGTGCCGACGGGATCAATGAAGACCAGATCGGTCTTGTCGAGGAGCGAGTTGGCGTTGTCTTCAATTTTGTAGGGGGCGGGGGCGGTGGAAGAGGCGTCGGCATTGACCACGCGGCGCGGGCCGAAGGCACCCATGTGCAGCCAGATCGAAGCGGAGCCGGGGCCGCCGTTATAGACGAAAGCGATGGGGCGGGCGGGGGCGTCTTTTAGATCGGTGCGAGTGTAGGCGGTGGAAAAAATCAGGGCAGTGCCTTCGCCTTTGTCGTCTTTGAGCATGGTGAGCGAGGCGGTGGCTTTATAGGAAATGGATTGGCCGCCGATACGAGTGGTGTGGTCGCTGGCCCAGGCTTCTTCTTTGGGGGCGTCGGCAGGCTTGGTGTCGCTGCCCTTCATTTCGATGGGGGGCTTGGCGTCTTTGCTTGGTTCCTGGGCGTGAGTTGGAACGGTGAAGGCTAGAGTCAGAAGGGTGAGCACACTTATGCCGAAAAACTTTTTCATCTTGTCTCCATTTGCGTGATTCGCGGCCCCAATTATCGCCGGAGGATTCTACGCAGGGGTGGTGCGGCAAGTCAAACCGGAGTTAGGTGTGAAAGGAAGGGAGGCTTCGTCGTTGCGGATTGGGTACGGGAGCATGGATGAGATCCTTCGTCGCTGCGCTCCTCAGGATGACGGCGGGTGGCGGCGCTGCGCGGTGATCGTGGCGGCAGGCCACGTAGGTCGGAGGCGCACACCCTTCCCAGGAGTGGGGAAGGATGGGGCACCCGAAAAGGCAACGGCCGAGCTTGGTGCTTGTTGATTAGTGGTGATGGTTGGCGTCTTCGGCGGACTGTTTGATTTCGGAGCTGGCCTGGGCGAGTAGTTCTTTGGCCCGGCCGGCGTGGCCGCCGAGGTTGTAGTTGTTGTCACGCTGGGCGCTATCGACTTTAATCCAGGCTTGCTGGATGAGCTGCTGGGCCGCGCGCATATTGCCGTGGCGTTCACCGACGTCGACCGGAGGAGGGCCGTTTTGCGGAGTAACCATGGCTCCGAGGCTGAAGGCGGCGCCGAGCGCGACTGTGGACAGCAAAATTTTCTTGATCATTTTTTTCTCCTGTAGAGGTGGGGCGACGGGTGTGCCGCACCTCCGGTGCTCGGGTTTCTTTTGTTGCTGTTTTCCCGGCCCTCACGGGCCGGGCTAACCTATGGCGGGCCTCCGGCGCTCGATTGTTTAGTCCCAGACCGCGATGACGATGCGGCCTTCGTCGTTCAGCACGAGCGTGAGGCGGTTGGGATCGCTATCGAGTTTGCGAATGCCTTCGTTGGCTTTGATGACATGCAGGGTGCTGGGCAAGGATTCTTCGCGGACGATGCTGTCGGCGCTGACGCCGGAGGGAGCGGTTTCACCCTTGGCCAGAAAATACTTGCCGACACAATCACTGCAGTCGTTGGGAGGGGCGGGAGCTTCGGCGTAGCCCGGGATGGCGCGAACGGTGACGCGATTGGCAGCGCCATAGACCCGCACGCCTTTGTAGGGATGACCTTCTTCCATGGTGAACACCGCTTCGATCTCGGGATTCTTGCCGGGCGTCGCAGGATCGCTGGGCGCTTCGGCGATGAAAGCAAGATCGAGAATTCCATCGGCGGGAGCGCCCTTGGTCAGCGGCACGAGCTCGCCGGAATCCCAACCTTCGGAGCTGGTGATGGCGCGGACGCGAACCACATCGAGCGGAGGTTCGTGGCTGCTGCGCATTACTTCGACGTTGGTGATGTACAAGACCGGAGCGGGATTGGCAGTGGATTCCTCGTTGTTCGCGGCAGATGAGGGTTCTTCGGAAGAGGAAGGACCCGATTGCGAAGGATCTTTTGCCGGCGGGGCTTGTTTGGATTTGGAGGCAGCCGAGGGCTTGGCCTGAGCCAAGGCCGAGGGCGCGAAAGCGGTTCCGAGGGCCAAGCTGAATAAGGCGAGAGCGGCTACTGACTGAATCGTGCGCTGGACCATATTTTCGATCATCGCGAACCTCGCTGAATTTGATGTAAGAAAATATCGGGGGAAACCGGCGGGAAATCTGGCGCAACAGCAGCGGAAACCGGCGCGGCGGGCGGCGGCGAATTTTTGAGCTGATATTCGGAAACGGAATTCGATTCGCGCGGCAGGCGTCCGGCAGCGGCATCGAATCCGGCTTCGAGACGGTCGAGCGCGCCGAGAATCAAGTCGGTGGGCACGATCTGAATCAGGCGGCAAAACTGAGTGCGGCTGGTGGCAAAGCTGCCGTTTTCGGTGAGCTTATTGACCGGGGCGCCACCGCCGCAGACGGAGAAGTATTCGCACTCGCGGCGGCAGAGATCGACGCCTGCGGAAATGTCACGGACCATGGCGCGCATGGCCGGACTTTGGAGCATATCGGCCAGCGAATCGCGAAAGACGTTGCCGACGATGAAGTCGTTGTACTCGGCGTTTTTGTACCCGAGCAGTTCGGGCGAAAAACTGGAAACGTTGCCGTGGCAATCGATATTGATCATGCCGAAAGGCTCGGTCTGCGAGTTATCGACCGAAGTGCCTTCGGGGCGGAAGATGCGGGAAATCATGCCGTCGATTTCGCGGATGAAATAAATGCGGTTCGATTGGCGCGAAAGAGTCCAGAAGCGATCGAGGAAGCGATGGAAGGCGCCGGAGGGATCGGCGCCGGAAAGCAGGCCGGAGACGTGAGAGCCTTCGGACTCCTCGACGTTGAAGCAAATGTCATCGATGCCTTCAGCGAGGTAGAAGTCGAGGAGTTCCTCGGGGGCGGTCATACTTTTTTCGGAAAGCAGGGAGATGACGTGGAACGGAACTTTTTCGCGGCGGAGCAGACGAATGCCTTCGATGGTCCGGTCGAAGGTGCCTTTACCGCTGCGGGTGATGCGGTTGGCGTCGTGCAGGTGGCGCGGGCCATCGATACTGACGCCCAGGCCAATCTGCCATTCCTTGACGAAATCACACCATTCGGGAGTGAGCAAGGTGCCATTGGTCTGAATAGAGTGGCGCAATTCGACGCCGGGAGGGCACATGAGCTTGATGGTTTCGAAAGCGGAGCGATAGTAGGAGACGGGCAGGACCAGCGGTTCGCCAGCGTGCCAAATGACGGTGAGCTGCGGAGCGCACCAGCCGGAGGAAAAAATGCGATCGAAGGCGGCGACGATGGTGCCCAAGTGCATGACCGAACGATCGCTGCGGGTGGGGAGATAGCAGTAGCGACAATCGATATTGCAGAAGGGCGTGGGCTGCAGCACAGCAATGCTGATGCTCGGACGCCCTTCACACGAGGATGGCGTGTCTGGCCTCATCGAATTCACGAGGCCTACCAGTTACGCCAGAAATTGTGCCAGTTGTGCCACGGGCCGCCGCCGTTGCCCCAACCGCCATTGCCCCAGTTGTGCCAGCCGCCGTTGCGCCAGCCACCGTTACCCCAGCCGGCATTGCGCCAGCCACCATTGCGCCAGCCGAAATTGAAATTGGGCCAGTCCGCGGTGAGAGCGACGGCATCGGGGTGAACATCAATATGAGCGTTCTCAAAATCGATGCGGGAGACAGCGGCGCGAATTTCGCCGAGGCGGTCCGCGACGCCGGTGACGTGGTCGTCGGTCTTGGGGTCAGCTGGCGAAGGATTGGCGGGCGCGGCCGCCAGGGTGGAAGAGATGCCGAGAACTCCGGCGGGAAGCAGCAGCGCAAGTGCCTTCAGAGTACCGAGACGCACCGTCATAACCCTTCTCCTGACTTCGCTTGCCAAAAAATTAACACCCGAGATTTATTTGGTCAACCGTTAAATTGATGCGGCGGCTAACGCCGCCGCGACAGATGTAAAACTTGGAGCAGCGATTTGTGGGACCCGTGGAGGATCGAGGGTGAGATTCTTCGCTGCGCTCAGAATGACGGCGTAACGGCAACGGCGAAAGGCGCGGCGGATGGAAATTAATCGGAACGCACCGCGTGCCAGGGGGCGTGCTGGCCATGAACGCCGTACATACCGGACATGGTGTCGCCTTCGACCTCGCCGCGGAAGGTGAGCACGTCGCGAGTTTTGGTGCTGAATTCGATGTGAGTGCCGTTG
>Ga0307474_10000971_pt1 | contig 20775 bp, 16 predicted proteins | sample atmos_gasesECM1C_2_FD_203312 | JGI IMG/M metagenome (GOLD analysis project Ga0307474, IMG submission 203312) | Hardwood forest soil microbial communities from Morgan-Monroe State Forest, Indiana, United States - atmos_gasesECM1C_05 | ecosystem: Environmental > Terrestrial > Soil > Temperate... | reverse complement strand
ACGATCCGGGTGGCCGGAGCGGGAGCCCGCGAGTTTCCCCCAGCGTGCAAGAAATTCTGCAGCCAGCGCTCCAACTACGCGACCGTCGCGATCAAGGCCAAGTCCTCGTGTGGCAGTGGCCCGAGGACGAGTGGAAGCGCGACCGCATCGGACTTTGCAACGTCGCATTCGCTCGCCCTAGAACCGACGGTTGGCCAATCATCTGTCACGAGAGCGAGAGGCCCTGTTTACTTTCCTGAACTGTCTTGGTCTGGAGGCCACGAACTAGCGAGCGGAAGAGGCCATCCGCGTACCACCCCAGGAGCACGCACGCAAAGCGTCTTCTGCTGGCAAATTCACCTCTTTCGCAGGAGCCATTGTCGACCGGCCAGGTAAGACCGACCTGCGACTCTCTTGGGAATTTTCTTAAAATTCCAATAGAGCCATTGCCTTGAACGTGCTCCAGAATGAACCGAAACCAAGTCCCCAGAAACACCAGGCGGCATTCCTCTGAAGATGTTGTACCTGCCGACCACAAGACAGCCGAGAACAGTATGAACCGCTGTCGTGGGTTCAGAATTAAACAGTACTCGAACACCTGCTGCAGCGGCTGTCTCACTAACCCGATTCGAATAATAACCTCCTGGGACGGAAGCGGTATCAACCTCTTCGCCGAGGATATCGGAGAGTATTTTGATGCTCTTGGTCCATTCGTCGGTCAATTCCTCCTTGCTGCACTGTGACATCCTCACGGGATGAGAAAACGAATGGCTGCCAATCACATGACCCTCTCTTCTCAAGAAGCGAATCTGCTCCGTGTTCAGGAAGCCCTTCCTGTTGATTTGGCCGGCGGTGACAAAAAAATGGCCGTGCCACCCATATTTCTCGAGAAGGCTCGCGACCAGCGTGACGGCGCTTTCCCCGCCGTCGTCGAAGGTCAGAAGAAAAGGAAGCGTCTCATCACTTGCATTTGCGAGTTCGTGTGCAGTGCGCGCAGGGCTGTCGCGCACCTGTGCGATGGCCAAAAGATGGGCTTCGAATTCAGGTCGATTCAATTTGTATTTTGCCGTTCCCGGACCAGTGAATCCGCTCGAATCCCAGTCGGTGCTCTCGATGACATCATGATAGAGCAGACAGGCGGCTCTCATTGAGGGCGCCTTTTCGCGTGGGATTTCCACTGTAGGTATTTGGTCAACCAAGGTTGCCCCCATACGGCAGACGGCCGCCCTGAGGTATTCAGTGGGATGGCAGAGCCATTAAAGATCTCAAGGAACTTACTGCGCAGAGCGTCGAGGTTCTCCAGCACGACTCGGTGCTGGATGACGATGTGCGATTCATGCAATTCGTCAAACGGATAGGTGTAGTGGCCGAATGCCGGTCCGGTATCGACTCCTCTGTCGACTCTGAGGAGCGTCATGCCGACCTTATTCAGGTCGCGATTGGCGAGCGCCCAAAAACATCCATGCGCGTTTCGATACTCGGGACAAATCCCGGGATGCATGACAAATGTTCCCCTGACCGAAATCGAAAAAACGCTCTCTTTCAGTAACACCTTACAGCGCGCCAGAACAATGTCGGGATTCATACTCCTGATAAATGTTTCTGTTTCCTGAGTGTTCGGGCTCGACGTTTTCAAAATCGCGGTGTCCGAAGCAATGTCTCCATAGATAAGGCACTTCTGTCGCAGCTCTTGCCGCTCCCAGCGCTGGTCTTTGCCGACGAGAAAAATGCGGTAATAAAACCGGAACGCCAGCATGTCGAAAAAACGAAGGACCCCAATTCGCTTGACCTCGCGCCGTACGCGGCGCCAAATTCGGCTCGCGGGCTCCTGGATAATAACTATCCCCACAAGATTCGAGAACGAATTCAGCCACCGGGCCAATACCACCTGATCCAATGGAGCACCGTCGTGGCATATCAGGAGTGTTTTCATTGGGTCCAGGATCACGATCAAATGGCGCCTGGATGATTCTAAGCCACGGAAATGAAATGTGTACGCAGAGCATTTAACCGCTCCCGCTCGCTAAACAATTACGAGCGATTAAGGCACGAGTGATTAAGGTGCGACCCCCTTGGTAGCAGCCAGCACGGCATCAACATCCGCTCCGATGTCTTTGCCGTCGGAGCCAGCCTTTCGATAATGACTGGAGGGGCGAAGGTGATAGTCCCCCTGGACTCCTTCGCGATAATCGACAAAGCCTACTGCTTTCCAGTCCTTGGGAAAAAACTGTTCGCAGCTCTTTAGAGCACCGCACTGCGGCGTCTTGGGATAGGGGTCGCCGGGCAAGGTAGCTTTGTCATTCGTCTGGACGATCACATTGTTGGTGAGAATCCACGATTTTCCGAAGCAGCGCGCCATCATTCCAACCGCGCCATCCGGCCCCATACACGTGGGCCGGCCTCCGCCGGGCGGAAAGACACGAATGCCGCCGTCGCCGGAACCGACCAGGTTATTGCGAAAGACGAAGTTTTCGATCTGCACCTGGGGACCATCGGAGGTTACGAGAATACCAGTACCGGTCGGAAATCCGGTGTTATGCTCGATGACCACATCGTGTGGCCAATTCTTTTCCTGGTCGGTTCCGATGGACCAAAGCCACCCATTCGCACAGCAGTCCCCGGGAGCATAGGTTTTTGTGTTGACATCCTCGAAGATATTGTCGTGAACATTTACGTTGGCGATTTCGCCGGATAGGAAGCGGCAATGTCCGGTGCCATTTCCCGGCTCACCCCGGCATGTGCTTGCATAGGTTGCAGCGATGGTCATGCCGTTCACTGTGTGGCGAAGGATGTTGTAACGGAACGTCAGGTCTCGCACAGTACAGGCGGGACACTGGCCATATTGATTCTTGGGGGAAAACAGGATTGCTGTGCCTTTCTGGCTCTGCGCCCAGTTGTTTTCGAAGATGTTTCCCTCGATCAATGCTCGGGTCGAATTCTTAGTCTCATAGAGATTTTTTACTGCGAACTGAGTTCCAAAAAAGCTGGAATGCTTATGCCACCACGTAATCGGCTTAAACACGTAATTGTGACGAAATTCGATGTCGGACAAAGTGGAATCGGCATGGCCCCCGCCCCAGAGCACATTCTCGCCCGCCGCCTCCAGGAAGTTGTTAACGATCTTGACCGGCCCAACGCCGGTTAACGAGCCGATGGCGGAGGAATCTGCTCCGTTGGCGGAAGCTTTGGAATGGATGTCAGAAATAAAAGAGTCGACAATGGCAATGTAGGAACTGGCTTCGAAGACCACTCCCTTCACGTCTTCGCCGATCGGCGAGCCGTGGATCCAGCAACGATCGAAAACAATATGGCTGGCGTCTTTTAAGGTTACGATATTCCAGAAGCCACCGGCTGGACCGTTTGTGCCTGTGTCGGCGATCTCAAGACCGATGAAGCGGTAATGATTGGCGCCGGCCTCGTTGCTGACGATCTTGGCACTGCCCTTGGAACCGCCGATTCGAGACATTACATTTTGCGGGGAATCGCACCGAGATGCCGGTCGGCCGGGAAGAGATGCGACCCCGGCATAGCATGGACTGACGCGCGTGCCTTCGCCGGGCAGGCTCGAGTCCGGACTGGCGGTCCGAAGAACAATCCAATGGCTATCGTCACACGGTTTGGAGGGCAGGGCGAAGGAGCCATCGAAGGTAGCTGCCGGCTGGAGTTCAAGGACGTCCCCGCACGCGGCGCGGTTCAGGGCCGCCTGCACGGAGTCGCCCGCTTTAAGCTTCCATACCTTGCCAGGGGCGGGAGTGTCGGCCAGGGAGCTCTTAATATAAACCCGTGGCAGCTCCGCTTGACCGTCAAAGCTGCCGGGACTTTGCGCGGCTGCCGGAAGGGCAGCGAGGAAGCATATATTAAGCGCTATCAATAATCGCAAGCTATTTAGATAGTGGCACATACAGGCAATGTCCTCAACTCTACTTCAGGAGTGGGGCACCCCACCAATGTTAGCACATTCGGCCTCACTACCTATGTCGGAGCGCGATCGGGCTGAGATTGAACGCAGCGCGGAGGAGGCGCGGAAGATTGTTCTTAAGGGAAAGTTGATCACTCCCAGATTGACCGTTACCTGAACCCACCTGGTGAACGCCCTTTGCACTGGAATAGTGTTTTACTTGCTTGTGATGTCCGGGGTAAGACGGTGCTTGACTTTGGCTGTGGGACTGGGGAAAACGCGGTTCCCCCTGGTTACACGCGGCGCTCGGGTGATAGCGCTTTGGCCCGGAAGCGCCTAAGGAATGCCAACCTGGAAGCCAGGCTCGAGGTTGGATCAGCTTACGATACGGGGCTCCCTGATGAATCTCTGGATGTAATTTTCTGTATCGCCCTGATCCACCATCTTGATATTGCGCGGGTTGAGAAATGCTGAGGGTTCTCACCACCGATGGCGACATCTTGCAGGAACCAGTCCGGTTTTCCCGGACGTATTCTTTGTCTGCGGAGCCTGCTGCCTGCCCACGAGGAAGTTTCGGAGTTCGAGCCCCCTTTAAGCTGCGAGGAGCTGGGCGCTCTGACAGTGGTCTTGAGGTTCGAGAACCACGGTATTTCAGGCTTCCATTCGTACCGCTGGTTTCCCGGGTTGTTCCGGCCGAGGGCTCCGCTGCCTGGAGGTTCGATCACTGGATTCTGTGAAACTTCCGACCGCTCGAACGCTATGCCACAGTAGTAACCATGAAGCTAGAGAAATAAGCCGCATGCCGTTCAACATGGACAGCGAGCACCGATTTTCTCCACGCCATCACAGCACTCCAGCTGTGGCAGTCAGCATAGCATCCATATCGGCGCCAGGGTCTTTTCCGTCGGTGCTCGCGTTCCTCTGAGAGCTCGTCGGGAGCAGGTGATAGTCGCCGCCGTTCCCGTTGTTGAAGTTCACGAAGCCCAGCGCGTCTGAACTCGGCTCTTCGAAATTTCCAGGAGGGAACGGCGCCCCCGGAAATTTAGGCGACTTCGGCGTCGAGGAGTTTGCGAATACATTTCCGGTCGCGGTCCAAGAGTTTCCCATGCAGGCGTTCAAAGCGCCGATCATTCCGGTTCCGTTCTTCGCGCTGCATCCCGGTACCTGGCGCCCTGGCAGAACTGCACCGAACCCGTTGTTGCCGGAGGTCATCAAGTTGTTTTCGAACGAAAAATTAGCGACTTGCGGTGTTCCACGAACCGTGACATAGCCCACACCCCAGCCGACAGGAAAACCCGTGTTGTGTTCGATGCGGATATCGTGGGGCCAATTGCTAGGCTGGTCGCTACTGATGGCGAACAGGAATCCATCGCTGCAGCAATCACCCGGCGAGTAGGTAGATTCGTTGATATCGTCAAGAAGATTATCGTGAAGGCTGAAGTTGTAAAGCGGGCCTGACAAGTAGAGGCACTTACCCGCCCCATTCCCGGCCTCACCTGGACACGTTGTGGCAGAGCCGGAAGCCATCCCAATAGCATTCACTGCATGACGGACGATGTTGTACCGGAAAATAACGTCGTGAACCGTGCAATCCGGACATCTCCCAAACTGGTTCTTCGGACCGAAAAGAATGGCGGTACCCTTCTGAGCCTGCGCCCAATTGTTTTCAAAGATGTTTCCTTCGACCAGTTGGCGGATGCCGGTTTTGCTTTCGAAAAGATTCTTAACCTCAAACGCTGTGCCGAAATACGATGGGCTTGACGCCCACCAGGTGAAGGGCTTGAACACGTGGTTGCGGCGCATTTCTACGTCGGTCACGTTGGCGGAGGAGGCCCCGCCCCCCCAAAGAACATTCTCCCCGGCGGCCTCCAGGAAATTGTCCACAATCTTGACCGGCCCGGTACCGGTGACCGAACCAATTGCCGAGGAATCCGCTCCTAGGCCCGAAAGCTTCGAATGGATGTCAGAAATGTAAGAGTCGACGACCGCGATATAGGAACTGCCGGAAAATTCGACGCCTTTGACATCTTCTCCGGTGGGGGAGCCATGGATCCAGCAGCGATCGACAATTATATGATCCGCGCTGGTCAGCATGATGAGCTCGTAATAGCCTCCGGCCGAACCATTGGCTCCGGTGTCGGCGACTTCCAGTCCCACCAGCCGATAGTAATTGGCTCCAGAATCAGTGCTTATGATGTGAGTAGCATTGGGCAAGCCGGCGACCCGCGCCATCACATTGCTGGTGGAAGCGCAGTTCAATTTTGGACGGCCCGGTAGTGACGCTACTCCTGCGTTACAGGGCGTGGCGCGAACGCCTTCTGGCGGCAGACCCGTACCGAGAGCGCTGCTGCGAATGGTGATGTAGTGGTTTGCATCGCAATTCTTTGCAGGAAGAGTGAATCCTGAATAAGTCTGGCCAGCCTGAAGCACAAGCGTGTCTCCGCAACTCGCGTTGTCGAGCGCGGTTTGCAGCTTCGAGTGAGTCGAGATTTGAGTCACAGTTCCTGGCGAAGGGGTTGAGCTCTCATCGGTCTGATAACAGGCCGTGGGCGTCGAAGCCGGCCCGTCGACTGTTCCGAAGTTCGGAACATCCCCGGCATTGCAGTAACGATTGTCCGAGCCAGGAGGCGGAGTAGATCCAGCACCGGGATTGCCATTCGATGAAGATGACGAAGCAATTGCCAGAGTCGCGATGCCCTGAACCAAAGAGTTAGCCATGCTGGTGGCGACGATCTGGATAACGCTGCCGGGCTTGGCATTTGGCGCGGTGAACAGTCCATCATCGGTTATGGCTCCGCCGGTGGCAGACCAAGTCACCCCAGTATTGCTGGTGTTGGTTACCAGTGCCGAAAACTGCAGCGGCGCGCCCGGCGCCAGCGTGGAATTTCCCGGAGTGACCTTAACAACTGGGGTCGACGACGGCTTCGCTGCCGGGTTGGACGCAGCGGGGGCTGGCGTTATCGCTGAGGAGCATCCTACGGTCGCGAGCGAAGGCAGCAAAATGATTCCCGCTAGGGCTAACTGCTGACAGGCAGAGTTGAAGTGGAAAGCTCGAAGAAACTTGATCATTTTGCACCTCGAGACGAAGAATTCGGAACGAACGCACGCGTGGCAAAAGGCCGCGTGCCTACTGCCCGACCTTAGATTGGGATGGTTTCATACGACAGATAACGACGGTCCGTGGCCCTTAACGGCGAGGAGGTACATGCCTAAAGGGTGATGCACTAAAGAGACTTCTTCAGTTTCTTGAAACGCTGCCCGCGCTCGAGGAAACGATGACCTCTTGCAGGGTGCTTGCAAAATCTTTCGCTACTATCGTCCAGCTGTAGTTTTCCTGCACCAGTGTTCTCGCTGCAGTCCCTAGTTGCTGCCGTCGCCTGGGATCACGCAGCAGGGAGATCACGGCCTGGGCAAAATTGTTGGGCGTGTCGGCCAGAATGATATTCTCGCCCGACCGGACCGCGAGCCCCTCGGCTCCCACCGATGTGGAAACGACTGCTTTGCCCATCGCCATGGCTTCGAAGATCTTGAGGCGAGTGCCACCCCCGATGCGCAGCGGGACAATACATACCGAGCCCCGCCCAACGAACGGACGAATGTCATCCACCCAGCCTGTAAGGCGAATACTTTTTTCCGACTCGGCCAAGGCTTCGAGTTTGCGAGAAGGGTTTCGGCCCACCACATCGAGAAACACTTCGGGCGAGTGTTCTCTAATCAAGGGAAGGATGGCATCGGCAAAGTAAAAAATCGCGTCTTCGTTCGGAAGCCAGTCCATCGAACCGGTGAACACCAGAGAATTCGCCGTCTCCTCCCCAGCAAGGGGCTGAAAATATTCCACGTCCACACCGGTAGGGATGACGGTTAGCTTTTCAGCGCTCAGAAAAGCCGCAAAGGCATCACGATCCGTCTCCGATACTGCAAGCACGCGGTCGGCAAGTCGCAGATAACGCCGCTCGGCGGCTTCCATCTTTCGCCACTCCAGCCACGAAATTGCCTTCCAGATCACATTGGAAGCAACTTCATAGTGACGCCGCCAAATAGTAGCTTCCACGTTGTGCGTGAACAGTACCTTTGGGGTAGCACAGTCCCACGGGATAACCCCTGCGGCCGCCATAAAATCACAGAGGATGACGTCATAGTTTTCCTGCTCGAGCAGCGCCCGCAGTCCACGGCGTACTTCTGGGCGGCAGTATTTCGTGATGCCGTAGGGCTCTGGCGAGAAAAGACGAATGGCGTAGTCGCGCATCTCCGCGAAGCTCTTCGGTGCGGGGATTCTCAGGGGCATAGTGACCACGCGATCAAACATCTGCTTCAGCTCAGCGTGCACGTCGGGATTGTGCGCAGCATAGAACGAAAAGAAGGTTACGGAATGTTGGCGCGCCAACTGTCGAAGAATGTTGTAACTGCGGATCTTTCCGCCGGTATCAGGAGGGACCAGGCCGCCAGCTTTTACCCACAGGATTCTCATGTTAGGAAAGGGCTACCAACAGATGCCTTCATAGTCGCCGGAGGTTGCGGGGCGCGATTTTCGTTCGAGGTTTACCAGGTCGATGACTGTATGGTCGGGACGGAGGGACCGGCGCAACTCCTCCTTGTTCAGTCCACGGGTTGCAATTACGATGACCTCCGCATCGCTTACCACTTGTGCCATGCCGGTCGAAAGCAACGAGCCGATGTGGGGAATCACTTCTTCAATATACTGGCGGTTGGAACCGATTAAATGGCCCAGGGAGACGTTGTCGTCCCAGATTCGAATCTGCCGGCCCTCTCCGAGCAGACGTTTCACCAGTTGCACCTGCGGGCTTTCGCGCAGATCGTCAGTGGCGGCCTTGAAGCTTAATCCGAGCATGGCAATTTTCTTCTTGCCGGTAGCCAGCACCATGTCCACGGCACGATCGAGGTGTTCTTCGTTGCTCGCAAGAATCGACTGAAACAAGGGAAGATTGAGATCAAGTTCCTTGGCCCGGTAGCTCAACGCGCGCACGTCCTTAGGCAGACAAGAGCCGCCAAAGGCGAAACCAGGTTTTAGATAGGTGGGAGAAATGTTGAGCTTGGTGTCGGCCGTGAAGATCTCGACCACAGCTTCCGCATCCACGCCTAACTCTTTGGCCAAGGTGCCAATTTCATTCGCAAACGAAACTTTGACGGCATGCCACGCGTTACAAACGTACTTAACCATTTCAGCGGAGCGGAAGGAGGTTTCAAATATCCGTCCCGGAACCCACTTGTAGACCTCGCGCAAAATGCCGCTGTGTTTTGACTCGGCGGCGCCAATCACCGTCATGGCAGGTTCCAGGAAATCCGCGACGGCCGTTCCTTCCCGCATGAATTCAGGATTCACGCAGACGCCAAAATCCTCGCCCAGCTTTTTTCCACTGGATTTTTCCAGAGCGGGGACAACTATGGTCTCGGCGGTTCCGGGCAAAACAGTACTGCGCAGAACGACTAAATGAAATCCATTCTTTTTCTTCAGAACCTGTCCGATGTCGCGGCAAACTGGTTCAATATGACCAAGATCGAGTTTCCCATTCCGCAGACTCGGGGTGCCCACGCAGAGGAAGGAAATCTCGCTGTTCAGGACGGCATATGAAGAATCCGAAGTCGCATGCAGATGCTTGGCGGCATGGCTCGCAGAGATGAGATCGCTCACCTTGGGCTCGACGATAGGACTGCGGCCCGCCTGCAGGGCTTCGACCTTGGCCGGGCTGAGGTCGACTCCAATTACGTTATGCCCCTGGTGCGCGAGGCAAGCCGCCGTGACCGTGCCCACGTAACCTAAACCGAAAACGCTAATCGATGGATTCATGCTGAGACGCTATTGTTTTTTTATGCAACGACCGAGGATAAACTTACATAATGGTTTAGGGCAAATTTCCGAGGAGCTCTGGGCGGTCAAAACGTGGGACGGTTCAAAGATCAAATGTCGGCAACACGCTTTTCATATCCAGTAGATCAAACCACAGATAGTATTTAAGCACGGCGAGGGGTTTTGCACAGACCGAGGGAAACACAGCGGTAACTCAGGACTAGCTTCGTCGATTCGATAGGATGACTCTAAAGTGGGCGTAACTGCAAGCAACACTACTTCGACCGATGCCTTGGCAGAACCCGGTCCCGTGGGCACTCGACTTTCTTTGCGTCCAAGGCGCAAGGTTTTTTATCTGCTCGACTCACTCAACGTCGGCGGAACCGAAACCCAAGCGGTGGAGTTGGCTCTGCGTATTCCGGAAGCTGGGTACGAAGTGACCATGGGCTGCCTGCGCGCCCGCGGCCCATTGTTAGAACGACTTCAGGGAAGCCAGCTTGCCGTGCGTGAATTCCACCCCGAGGGCGGAATCGATAGTCCGGCTGGGTTCTACCAGTTGCTGCGGCTGAGCTGGTTCTTGAGGCGAGAGAAATTCGACATCGTGCACACCCATGATTTGTGGTCGAACCTGCTCGGGGTTCCTGCAGCGCGGTTGGCGGGAGTGCGGGCGATTGTTTCCAGCCGGCGGGATCTGGCAAACTTTGACTGGTACCAGAGTAAGCGCCGAAGATGGCTGCGGCGCATTCAGAATTTGGGGGGCGCTGTACTGGTCAACGCCACACCGATACGTGATGCGCTGATCGCTGAGGACGGATTTAAGCCGGAAAAGTTGCGCGTAATCCATAATGGAGTCGACATTGATAAATTTCATACGAGTGGAGACGAACGCGACCAACTGTTCCCCGGAGTTGGCAAGGGTAAACTTATCGTGCTGGTCGGCAACATGCATACCGACGTGAAGGGGCATCCGTGGCTGATTGCCTCGGCGCCTGCGGTAGTCCACGAGTTTCCATCCGCCCGATTCGTGCTTGCGGGAGAAGGGGAGCAGCGGCCCAGATTCGAGGAACAGGTTGCCAAGCTGGGTCTGGAGCAAAACTTTCTGTTTCTTGGTCGCCGCACTGATATTCCGAAGGTTCTTGCTTGCTGTGATATCGCTGTACTTCCTTCCCGCGCGGAAGGTCTGCCAAATGCGATGCTGGAATACATGGCCGCCGGACTGCCAGCCATCGCAAGCCGAGTGGGGGGGAATGGCGAATTGATCGAGGACGGTGTGACGGGCTTGCTGGTGCCTTCAGAGAATTCGGCAGCGCTATCAGATGCGTTGCTGGCGCTCCTGCGCGATCCCGAGTTAGCGCGTCGGATGGCGCAAAACGCCCGCGAGTTCACCATCCGAAATTTTAGCTTCGAGAGACTGGTGCGCGAAGTGGACGAGCTTTACAGCGACCTGCTGACAGGCGGAGGAAGTCACTAGCCGATGACCAAGGCCTCGCAGTGGAATCATCGCGTCAATCGCGTTTTATCCATGGATCGCCATGAGCTGTTGGACCGGTTGAGACAGCGGCTGACGGCTCGCGCAGATGTGCTGCGCTATCGCGGCGGTCCGGGCTTTGCGGGCAGGCCGCACCTCGGGCCAGCTGGACCCCTGGGCCGCTTCTTCTTTGCACCCACAGATGTTCCTGCGCTCTGCGCTGAACTGAAACAGGTTTTTTCCTCACAAGCGAATGAGATCATCTTGCGGGCGGAAAAGATCTGCAATCACCATTTCGATCTCCTGGGCTATGAAAACCTGGATTACGGTGCGGAGATTGATTGGCACTGCGACGTCGTGCACGCCAAACGCAGTCCGCGCAAACCGTGGTTCAAGGTGAAGTATCTTGACTTCAGGGAAGTGGGAGACTCAAAGATCACCTGGGAACTGAATCGCCATCAGCACTTTGTGACGCTCGCCAAGGCTTACTGGCTTACCGGCGACGATAGGTTTGCGCACGAAATTTTTGCCCAGTGGGCGCATTGGCACGACGAGAATCCTTATCCCATAGGATTGAACTGGGCGAGTAGTCTGGAGGTTGCTTTCCGGACCCTGGCATGGATTTGGACCTTCTTTCTGCTGCAGGATTGTCCGCTTTACACGAGCCAGTTGCGCAAACAATGGGTGGATGCGCTGAAGCTGAACGGCCGCCATATTGAAACTTACCTGTCTACGTATTTTTCTCCCAATACTCACCTGCTGGGCGAAGCGATGGCCTTATTTTTCCTGGGAACCCTTTTCCCAGGGTTAGGCCGAGCCGCGCGCTGGCAGCGCCGCGGCTGGGAGATCCTGGAACGGGAAGCCGCGAAGCAGGTAAGAAGAGACGGATTTTACTTTGAGCAATCCACCTATTATCACGTTTACGCTCTGGATATCGTTTTGCACTCCCGGATTCTTGCCGGGCTGAATGAAGTTCCAATTTCTGCGGAGTTTGATCAGATTTTGGAGCGAATGCTGGATGCTCTCGCCTTGCTGGGTCGAGCCGGGAGTGTGCCCGGCATTGGTGATGACGATGGTGGAAGGATATTCGATCCTCGGCGTAACCGGGCCGAACACATGTTCGATCCTCTTGCCGCGGGCGCAGTGCTGTATCGGCGGGAAGATTTTAAGTCCGTCGCGGGTGGACCGAGAGAAGAAACTCTGTGGCTGTTGGGAATCAAGGGCCTCGCAGAGTTTAGTTCTCTCGGCAACGCGAAGCCGTTTGGCAGTTCGAGCGCTCTACGCGAGAGCGGCCTTTACCTGATGGCCGACGAAGAGTGCGGACAGCAGTTGCAGATCGATGCTGGGCCATTGGGGGCAGGGAATGGAGGGCACGGTCACGCGGATGCACTCAGCATTTGCTTGGTTCGCAATGGACGAAATCTCCTGATTGATCCGGGCACCTTCGAATATGTGGGCCAGAGTGGTGAGCGATCCCGCTTGCGCGGCACGGGTGCTCATAACACCATGCAAGTCGACGGACTGGATCAGGCAGAAGGCATGGGACCCTTCTCTTGGAAGAATTCTCCTCAGGTCACTGTCGAACAATGGATTAACGGCCAGCGGTTTGATTTGTTTCAGGGCAGTCACGACGGATATTCCCGATTGCCATCACCCGTAATTCATCGCAGATGGGTGTTTCATAGAAAGGGACAACTTTGGTTGGTACGTGATCTGGCTGAAGGTCGCGGCACGCACCAGCTTGATATTACGTGGCACATGGGTCCTACTCTCTCTCCTGTCGCCTCCAAACAATGTGCATTCGGCGATGAGCGAGGCAGTATGACGTTGGTGACCGCCGAGGGCCACGGCTGGTCGGAAAGCGTGCGCCGCGACTACGGGTCGCGGGCTTACGGGCACAAGCAGCAGGCAAACGTGGTCAACTTCGGTGGAAGGATCGAACTTCCCGCGGATTTTGTAACCCTGCTTATTGCCGACCAAGACTCGCACGCTCGCCTCGGAAGGTTGGTAAGACTCGATGAATCGAAGGGAGGAATAGTTCGGGGATATCGCTATTCCAATCTCGGCCAGGAGCACAGTTTTTTCTTTGCTCTTCAGCCGCGCCCGTGGGTTCTCGGAGCATGGGCCAGCGATGCGAATTTTCTATATTGGTCAGTGGACCGCGAAAGGGAACAATACGCGCTGGTTTTGTGCGGCGCTTCCTACGCGAACGCCGCAGGCCAGCCGGTACTCACCTGTAGCAGGCAGGTGCGCTATGCTGAAGTATTGAGCTCCGCGATGAAAGTCGAACTTTTTTCGTCAGATCCTGAACACGTTATGGTGCAGGCGCCACTTGATCAGGTGTTGGCCGATAGGAGCTTGATTTTGCCGGACAATGATCCCAAAAGGATGGGCGTGTAGTCATGTGTGGAGTCTGCGGTGTCTTCCATTCCGAGCGCGCCCGGCGAGTGAATCGCGACCTGCTGGTGAGGATGAATCAGCAGATTGTCCATCGCGGGCCGGACGACGACGGCTTCTTAGTCGAAGAAAACGTCGGACTGGCCATGCGCCGCCTCAGCATCATCGACATCCAAACCGGTCACCAGCCCCTCAGTAACGAAGACGATAGCGTTTGGATCGTCTTCAATGGTGAAATTTACAACCATCAGGATCTGCGGAAGGATCTTGAGTCTCGAGGTCACCGCTATCGTTCGAAGAGCGACACCGAAACCATCGTCCATTTATACGAGGAATATGGAAGGGAATGCGTTGCGCATTTGCGCGGAATGTTTGCGTTCGCGATCTGGGACCGCAGGAAGAGGTGCTTGTTTATCGCCCGTGATCGCCTCGGGATCAAGCCTCTCTACTATCGCTTCGAGGGCGGAACGTTGCTGTTCGGCTCGGAAATAAAGACCATCCTCGCCTATCCGGGGGTGAAGCCAGAGTTCAACGTCGGCGGTTTGGCGGAGTATCTGGCATTTGGTTATCTCGCTGGCGAAGAAAGCATGTACGCCGGCATTCGCAAATTGATGCCCGGCCATACCCTTACGGTGGACGAGCGCGGCAATCTGGCGACTTCACCCTACTGGGACCTAGATGTCAAAGTTGATGACGGAAGCCAGCCGCGCGAGCACTACGTTCAGCGCTACCGGGAACAACTGGAACTGTGTGTTGCCAGCCACTTGATGAGCGATGTCCCGTTAGGAGTCTTCTTGAGCGGTGGCCTGGATTCGAGCGCGATTGCAGCATTGACCACAAAAATCCGCAAAGAACCGATTGAGACTTTTTCGGTGGGCTATGGGGAGGAGGCCTATAGCGAACTTCCCTATGCCCGCACAATCGCGGAACATCTGAACTCCAAACACCACGAAGTCCATCTTAGCCGCGACGAGTTCTTTCAGACTCTGCCTCGATTGATCTGGCATGAGGACGAACCGATCGTGTGGCCGTCCAGCGTGGCGCTGTATTTTGTGGCCCGGCTCGCCCGAGAACGAGTGACGGTCGTGCTCACCGGCGAAGGCAGCGATGAGACATTAGGCGGCTACACCCGATATCCGTGGACTCTGCTGAATTCACGCATGGACACCGTTTATCGTATGCTGACGCCGCCTGCTCTGCGTCACATGCTGCGGAAGGGAATTCAGTCTTTTCCGCTGGCCGCTGCTTCGAAAAGAAAACTGGAACATACGTTTTTAGTGCGCGACGGCGCTTCCTGGCCTTCTTTCTATTTTGATAACTTCTATTCTGCATTTTCCGCTGCCGAGCAAGATGACTTGTTAACTCCCGAAACCAGACAAGGGGCGGGCGACGCCTATGCCGGTTCGATGAAGTACTGGAATCATTCTTCGGCTGACCTTCTGCACCGGCTGCTGTACGCCGATATCAAGACCTATCTGGTAGAACTATTGATGAAGCAGGATCAGATAAGCATGGCCGCTTCGGTGGAAAGTCGTGTGCCCTTTCTTGATCATGGCTTGGTAGAGTTCACCGCGAGCATTCCTGCGAAATACGCGACCCGGGGTATGGCCGGGAAGTGCATCCTGAAGTCGGCTGTGAAGGATCTGTTGCCGAACTCAATTGTGCACCGGCAGAAATTGGGATTTCCCACGCCTTGGGCATACTGGCTTGCTGGACCTGCCTTGAATAACCTGCGTAGCCTGTTAACGGAACCACGAACGCTAGAACGAGGATTCTTGCGCGCTGAGGCCGTTGGTCGCTTGTTCGATGAACACATGGCTGGACATCGCGATCATGGCAATCGTATCTGGCGTTTGCTGAATCTGGAGCTATGGCAGAGGATCTTTCTCGACGGCGAACCGGTCTCCGCTGTCAGTGTTTTCCAAGATACATCTATGGCGCGATGAAACATGGATTCATCCTCGACTTGCATGGCCTTACCCGAGTTTCCAAGTAAAAAAGTCAAGTAAAGAAGCACAAGCAAAGATGCGAAGAAAGATAAAGCTCACCGCGCTCGCTCTGCTCAGAAGTACCGGAGTTTTCCGCCTCGTGGCCAACAGCAGCTGGCGCCGACAGCGGTTGCTGATTCTCTGCTACCACGGGATCTCTCTCGAAGATGAGCATCTGTGGAGACCTCAACTCTACGTGCAGGCGGAATTACTGCAGAAGCGGCTCGAGCTGCTGCGAACTATGGATTGCTCGGTGTTGCCGCTGAACGAGGCGTTGGAACGGCTGCGTTCCCGTGATCTGCCGCCACGCAGCGTCGCAATCACTTTCGACGATGGTCTGTATGATTTCTACAAGCAGGCCTATCCGCTGCTCAAGAAATACGACCTTCCCGTCACGGTTTACCAAACCACCTATTACACGGATCACGAAACGCCGATTTTCAACCTGATCTGCTCTTACATGCTGTGGAAAAAACGCGGGCAGCAGTTGACAGCGCCGCGGGACCTCGGGATCTCGGAAACCATGGATCTGCGCACTGAACCGCGTCGTCACCTAGTCGTGCGCAGCCTGATTGAGCTTTCCGAACGCGAGAATTTGACTGGATTGCAAAAGAATGAGCTCGCGGGACGGTTGGCTGCGAATCTCGGACTAGATTACGGCGAGCTTGCCGCCAAACGTATTCTGCAACTTATGAATGCGAGAGAACTGGCAGAAGTTGGATCGAATGGAGTCGACGTCCAACTCCACACACACCGTCACCGCACGCCCAAGGACGAAACCGCTTTCAGGAGGGAAATTACTGAGAACCGGCAAAAAATCCAAGCCTTAACCGGACGCGACGCGAGACATTTCTGCTACCCGGGCGGAGTCTACCGGCAGGAATTCGTCGGTTGGTTAGAAAAGGAAGACGTCGTCTCCGCCACGACTTGCGACATCGGGCTGGCCGATCGGCATGACAATCCATATCTGCTGCCGAGAGTGGTGGACAATTCCGGTCGCAGCCAACTGGAGTTCGAAAGCTGGCTCAGTGGAGCGGGCTCTCTTCTTGCGGTGCATCGGGCCGCAGCGCAGCGTTATATCGTGCGCGACGAATAGACGGGTTAGACTGAAAGTTTAAAGATAAATTCTCGGCATAGCGTTCCAATGAGAAATTGGGCAAAAAGGGCGATTCTTGGCAGCGGAGCACTACGGCTGGCGGAAAGTTTTCGTGGTCCCAGCGGGGCGATTCTGATGTACCACTCGGTTCTGCGGAACCCGTCGCTGCGGATCGACTCATTTGGCGGAATCGCCCACTCCGAGTCCGTCTTTCGCGGACAGATGGAGTTATTAGCACGGGATTTTCATCCCATCAGTCTGGAGGAATCGGTCAAATATCTCCGCAGCGGCCGCCTCCCCAAGCGTTCGGTCGTTGTCACATTTGACGATGGGTACGCCGACAACTATGACGTCGCGATGCCTATCTTGAACGAGTCCGGGGTGCCAGCGACGTTTTACGTCACTGTCGACTGCGTAGAAAACAGAAGGCAGCCATGGCCCAGCCGCCTACGGTTTGCCTTCCGAACCACAAAGCTCACCGACTGGAAAGATTCCGCCGGTAAACCCTGGACGCTCGATCGTCCCGCGGAAAGGGAAGCAGCCTTCCTGAGCAGCTGTGATGTCTGTTGCCAACTCAGCGGTTCGGCTCAGGAGATGTTTGTGGGACGCGTCGAGCTAGAGCTCGAGACAAAGATGCCGTGCGAGCCTTCGGTGATGATGAGTTACGAACAGATGCAAGCACTTCGGCGGAATGGACACACGGTTGGTTCGCACACGATGACGCATCCGAATATGGCCTACCTCAAGGACGATGATGCCAGTCACGAACTCAGCGAATCGAAGCGGAGACTTGAGCTCCATCTCGAAGCACCAATCAGACATTTCTCCTATCCTTGTCCGGCACTTTCTCCGCATTGGAGCACTCAGACCCTGGCGCAGAGCCGTGTTGCGGGCTACGAGACAGCGGTGACTACGGATAACGGGTTAATGCGGCGCGGTGACAATCCACTTTGTTTGAAGCGCATTCGTCCCAGCAAGACGATCGAAGGCCTGCGGTGGAACCTGGAAAGCGCTTTCGCCGGAAGAGCAGTTTAATTTACCACTAAGCGAGTCGCAGATTGGCGAGAATACTGGTCCTCGACGGGCACAGCGCAGCGGCCCTCGCGGTAACGCGGTCGGTCGGGCAGTGCGGGCATTGGGTGGCGGTGGGTGGAAATCGCGGCCTGTTTGCCGCGACAAAACTCTCCCGCTACTGCAGCCTTGGGTTCGACTACCCCGTGTCGACTGACGATCCGGACGTGTTTGTGGACGCGATCGTCGAGTTCGTGCGCGCGCATTCGATTGATGTCGTCATTCCAATCACGGATTGGACGTTGGGGCCGATTTCCCTGCAGCGAGAACGTTTCGCGGGGCAATGCCGCGTCGTCATGCCTTCCCAACACGCTCTCGACACGGTCTCGGATAAATATCGCACGATAACGTTGGCCGAATCGTTTGGGATCGGCATCCCCCGAACTGATCTCGTCAAATCGGCGGGCGATCTCGCGCGATGGAAACAGAATCACTTTCCGACGGTTGTGAAGGATCGCTTTTCGGTGCGATGGTCCAACGACGCATCGACAAAGAAGAAAGCAGTATTTGGGTCAGTAGCCTATGCTTACTCCGCTCCGCAACTGGCAAACAAAGTGGACGAGCGGTTGCGGGTGGCCAGCGACGTATTGATTCAGGAGTTTGTCTCCGGAACTGGCATCGGATTTTCCTGTTTTGTCGCCGGCGGAAAAACGTTCTTGCCTTTCCAGTGGGAAAGAATCCGGGAAGTCGATCCACGAGGATCGGCGAGCAGCGCCAGAAAATCCATCCCTCTGAATCAATCTCTCGTTTCGCTCAGCGTGCGGCTAATAACGGAGATCGGTTTCGAGGGCGTCGCAATGCTGGAGTACAAGAAGGCAGTTGACGGGCGCCTTATTTTAATGGAAATCAACGGTCGACCCTGGGGATCGATCGGACTGCCGATAGCATGCGGCATCGACTACCCGCGCCATCTCATCGAGTGGAGCTTGCACGGAACGCTCCCACCGCAAAGCATTCCTTACAAGGAGAACATTGTTTGTCGCCGGGTGGTTGGCGAGCTAACCCATCTGAGCAATCTCCGGGCTGGACCCCCTCCCAACTGGCCGAGCGTGTATCCCAGTTTCTGGACCAGCCTGCTCACCATGGCAGTGCCCTGGCTGCCGGGCATGTGCTATGACGATATGTGGCTGTCGGATCTGCGACCGGGAATTGCAGGGATTGGCAATTGGTTCAGATCGAGGCGGTTCAGATCCCGAACGGAAGGGAAGTGACGAAGATAGGTCGCACCCCTGTTGAAGATCAGCGCTTCTGAAGTTCCGTCTCGGCGGAGTAAGCGGAAGATGGAAAGATCGCGAGCATCAGATTGCGAATGCAGATCTGCAATTGCCGGGCGCAGAACCGGGTCGTCTCCAGATCGCCCAAGTATGGATCTGGAATCTCGCGGTATTGCCAGGGACCGTCGGCGTAGGCGCTTAACATGTAGATCTTGCTCTGCGACTCGGGATAGAGCGCGAGCAGCTCGGCCTTGTTTTGAAAATCCATGGCGAAGATGCAGTCTGCATGGTTCACCATTTCCTGAGTCAAAGGTTTGGCGCGGTGCTCAGTCAGCGCGATGCCCAAGTCCGTGGAAGCTTCCTGCGCCCAGGGATGAGCCTCGCGTCCGGCGCTGGCGTGCAGACCTGCGGACATGATCCGGACTTGCGTCTCCAGCCCCGCCTCCCTCAGCGCTTGCCTCAGGAGAAATTCCGCCATGGCACTTCGCATGATGTTGCCGAAGCATATAAAAATAAATGACCGTGCGGACGGCGGAACGAGTCGTCGATTTGAGGTTCGGACTCCGAGTGCATCGAGCACACGCAATCTCGCATAGATCCGACCTGGCGTGGGGCCGAGACGGAGAACGATGTCGCGCTGCTTCAGCAGAAAATCCGGGATGCACTTTCGCAGCACGTTCTTCGACGCCGAGGTGATGGTTCGGGGGCTGACGGAAATCACGAAGGCAGTCCTCGCTGGGAAACCGTGTCTGCGGCTGCCGCGGTCGAAGCCAACTCATATCCCAGTCTCTGCATCAGGTCGCCCCAGGCCGACTCGATCGCAGCAACTGATTCCGGGTTGAGTTGCGATTTCCATCCTCCCGCAGTGGCTGAGCGTACAAAAGGTTTATCGCTGCGCGTTCCCTTGGTAAGAACCCAGAGTCCAGCGTCCTGTTTTTCAAGTGTGCGCATTCTTTCCGGCGAGCTTAATTCGATGGCGCGTTGCAGCGCCGCTGCGCTCGAATCGATCTTGCGAAATGAGCACCTTTCGAGGAAATCAACCACGCTGGTGAGTGAGACCACGGGATCACGTTTCATGTCCTCATACCGAAGCATGAGAAACCCGGGATCGTTTTTCCGCAGGACCGTCCAACTAAGCACATTGTCCCGCCAGGAGCCGAACTTGCGATCAAACTCTCCGGCGATGAAGCGAGGCACAAAACTGGCGATGGGATAATCATCGGAAATATTTCGCGCCTTGACATTATGGTGATAAAAAGAAACCGCCACGTCCCTCGGGTCGCGCACGATGTAGATTACCCGCGGGTATTCTGGCTGAAAGGACTCATGACTCTTGAGCATGCGCGGCCGCTGAAGCTGTCGCAGGAATCGGTCACGATTGAAATAGATTTCCGGGATCCTGGATTCGACGTTGGAAAACCTGACGGGATCAGTCTGGTTGATCAGATTTCCCAAAAGAAAGCGCGTCCACGTGTTGCCGGATCGGGGGTAGGAAACCAGAAAAATGTCATCGGGAAAAACTGTCAGGCTGCGGCCCGCAATCTGCCGCCCGGTAAGCACACGCCCCGCTTGCGCGAGGGCGCCAAACATCCTTTGTGCGCTACCCTGAGCCGGTGGCATTGCTTTCAGCCTTTCACCAGTTCGCGATCAGCAGCCGCGTCTGTGACCAGATCGTAGCCTAGTTCTTTCATGGTCGATCCCCAGGCCTGTTCAATGGTTTTGACTGCGCTCGTTGAAAGCTTGTGCCGCCACCCTCCGGACTTAGCCTCACGCACAAAGGGAATGTCCTGACGAGTCTCCTTCGTAGTTACCCATTGTTTCGATTGTTCTTTTTCCAGGGATCGCATATGGCTCGCAG
>Ga0307474_10000969_pt1 | contig 20784 bp, 13 predicted proteins | sample atmos_gasesECM1C_2_FD_203312 | JGI IMG/M metagenome (GOLD analysis project Ga0307474, IMG submission 203312) | Hardwood forest soil microbial communities from Morgan-Monroe State Forest, Indiana, United States - atmos_gasesECM1C_05 | ecosystem: Environmental > Terrestrial > Soil > Temperate... | reverse complement strand
CTCACCCATCGCCCCGTCTAAAATGCGCGCCGCGACGTATCCGCCGACCGCCGGCCCGTGCTTGAATCCGTGGCCGGAGCCGCCTCCCACGAACCACACGTTGTCAGCACTAGGATGCCGATCGATCAGAAAATCGCCGCTCGAGGTATTTTCATACTGGCAAACGCGAGTCTCGACAATCGGCGCGTCGCGCAATGCCGGAAATCTCCGCGTCACGTACGCGCGAACTTCCTCGGCCCCGGCCTCGGACACGATGCGCGACTGCGTATCGGGATCGACGCGCGGTCCGTGCCGGTCCAGCGCAATCTTGAATCCACGCGCCTCAAGGTCGGGCATACCGTAAGTTTCGTCGCCTTGAAAAAGGAACGTGGGCAGCGCGGCAGGCGAGAAATGCGAATCTCCCGGGGGCACTCCAAAAAAATAGATCTCCTGCCGAGTGGGAAAAATCCGTTCGCCCAGAACATTCGGAAAAATCTTTTCAAGCCACGCGCCACACGCAAAAACAAAAGTCTCTGCCTCAAATTCCTGGCCGCCACGCGTCTTAACCGACGAAATCGCCCCAGCACCCGCGCCAATCGCCGGCGTCAAAACCTCACCCACCCGATATTCCACGCCCCGGAAAATCGCATCTTCAACAACAGCCGCAACCGCCCGCCGCGCCATCAAAACTCCGCTCGTTGGCTCAAAAATCGCCAATGCGATCCCATCCAAGTTAATTTGCGGATACCGCTTCTCCAGCGCAGGCCGATCCAACTGCTCAAACTCAACCCCGCATCGCGTCAGCGTAGCCGCCGTATCGCGAATCCGGGCGTCGCCCTCCGGCGCCAGCCACAACACGCCCGTCTGGTGAAACAACCCGGGCCGCTTGTACCCAAAAAATTCCTTCCATTGCGCCAGCGAATTCTGCGACCAGCGCGTGTAAATCTCGTCCGCGCCATATCCCATGCGAATGATGCGCGATTCGCCCGCGGAGCTCGCCCGCGCATTGCCGGGCCCGTACGAATCCAGCAGCAAAACGCGTTTGTCGCGCCGCGCAAAATGCGACGCCGTCCACGCCCCGAACACTCCCGCCCCGACGATAACGACATCGAATCGTTCCATCTCACCAAACCCGCTCAAATCCTATCTCATCCGCCTCGACGCCGCATCATCTCTACCTCCGCGGGCGGCCGATCCCAATAATTCGGAGAGTGGTTCTTATGCAAACGCTTTTTCGCGGCACCGCGAAGCTGTTAAGCTACGCGTCGCAAATTCAAACTCAGCGCGAAATCTCCGGAGGCCCAATGCACCGCCGTTCCTTCATCGCCACAATTCCTGCCGCCGCTGCGGCGACGGCATCACTCACAAGCGGCGGTTCGACGTCGGCCTCAGTGACGGCTCAAGACTCGAACGCGCAAAAGAAATCCGCCGAATCACAAGACCATCCTCTTCCCAAATTCCAGCCCGAAGGCGAAGACAAATTCATCCGACCCGACGTACACGCCGGCGATCGCCCTTCCGGAGCCAGCTTCGCCAGCCGCTCCGCCGCGATGGGTCGCTCCGGCGCCGCGGGCACCGCACATCCGCTCGCAACACTCACCGCCATCGATATTCTGAAAAAAGGTGGCTCCGCGATCGACGCCGCCGTCGCCGCCAACGCATGCCTCGGCTTCCTCGAGCCCACAAGCTCCGGCATCGGCGGCGATTGTTACGCGATGATCTGGGATCCAAAACTCTCGAAAGTCGTCAGCCTCGCCGGCTCGGGCCGTTCTCCAAAATCACTGACGCTTGAAACCGTCCGCGCGCGTTCGCCAAAAGGTGTCATCGCCCCCCTTGGCGCAATCTCGGTCTCCACTCCCGGCGCACTCGACGCCTGGTGGACCATGCACCAACGCTACGGCAAATTGAAATGGTCCGAACTCTTCGAGCCCGCGATCCATCTCGCCGAATCCGGCGTTCCCGTTCCGCAAATCATCGGTTACTACATCAAGCGCAATCTCGCTGCTTTTACGCGCACCAATTCCGGCGTCGAAGAAACCGTCAACGCGATGCACACCTGGGCCCCCAGCGGCAAAGCCCCCAATGAAGGCGACGTTTTCCGCAATCCCGATCTCGCGCGCAGCTACAAATTGATCGCCGAGGGGGGCCGCGATGCCTACTACGACGGCCCGATCGCGCAAACTATCGAAGCCTACTTCAAGCGCATCGGCGGCTGGCTCTCTCGCGCCGACCTTCGCGAACAACACGCCGAATGGCTCGATCCGCTCGTCACCAACTATCGCGGTGTCGACGTCTACGCCATGGCCGCTAATACGCAGGGCCTCGCCACGCTCCAACTTCTCAACATCGCAGAAAATTTCGATCTGCGCGGTATGGGTTTCCAATCCGCCGCCTCGCTCCACACCCAGGTCGAAGCCAAGCGTCTCGCGTACGAAGACCGTGCGCGTTACTACGCCGATCCTCACTTCGCCAAAATTCCCATCGACTGGCTGATTTCAAAAGCCTACGCAGCCGAGCGCGCCAAGCTCATCCAGCCCGACAAAATTTTGAATCCCGTGCATCCCGGGCAGGCACCGAGCCACGGCGACACCACATACTTCACCGTCGCCGACTCGACCGGCATGATGGTCAGCCAGATTCAATCGAATTTCCGCGGCATGGGCTCCGGTCTGGTCGCCGACGGCCTCGGCTTCATGTTCCAGGATCGCGGCGAACTTTTCTCGCTCCAGGACGGCCACCCGAATATCTACGCGCCCGGCAAGCGCCCGTTTCAGACTATTATTCCAGGCTTCGCCGTGAAAGACGCCAAGCCGTGGATGTCGTTCGGCGTGATGGGTGGCGACATGCAGCCGCAAGGTCAATCGCAAATCATCATCAATCGCGTCGACTACGGCCTCGACGTTCAAGCCGCCGGCGACAGCCCGCGCTGGCACCACGAAGGTTCGTCGCAATCGATGGGAGAAGATGCGGGAGGCCTCGGCCCGACGGGAATTCTGCGCCTTGAAACCGGCGTGCCCGAAGCCACACGCAAAGCGCTCACCGAACTCGGCTGGCCGCTCGGTCCGAGCGACGGCGGCTACGGCCGCTATGAATGCATCGAAAACCGCAAGAGTGGTGATGATCGCGTCTACGCAGCCGCCAGCGAAATGCGCGCCGACGGCTGTGCGCTCGCGTACTGAGTCACGTCACTTTTTCACGGTGTCATGTTTCTTGATCTTTTCCGCCCAGCTCGCGAGCGTGTGAATCGCGTCATCATCGGTGGGATCGAGATGCAGCGGCGTGATCGAAACGTCGCCCGCGAATATCGCGGCGTAATCAGAATCGGGCGCGACATCGGAGTCGATGCGCTGCTCAAAAAGCCAGAAGTACAATCGTCCGCGTGGATCTTTACCTTCGCTCAACTGATTCCGCGTGATCTTCTTCGACTGGCGTGTGAATCGCACGCCGCCCTTCCAAGGTTCGGGCACATTGATGTTAAGCAGCACCTGATCCGGCAAATGCTCGCCCAAGACCAGCTCGGCGGCAGCGCGGGCTACGCGTGCAGAAGGCACAAAATCAACGCCCGATTTCTTCGAGCACAGCGAGATCGCCACCGCGGGAATGTGATGCAGGGCTGCTTCACGAGCGGCTCCGACGGTTCCGGAGTAGTACGCATTTTCGCCAAGATTCGCGCCGTAATTAATCCCAGAAATCACGATGTCGGGCGGTTCCGGCAGCAGCCGATGCAACGCCACGATCACGCAGTCGGCCGGTGTCCCGTCGATCGCCCATTCGCGCTCGGCCACCTCGTGGCACACGATCGGCTGACGCAGCGTCAGCGATTGCGCCGCTCCGCTCTGTTCGCGGCTGGGCGCGACGATGCTGATCGTACCGAGCCCCTCTAGGGCGTCGCGCAGTGTGCGCAGCCCGACCGCTTGGATTCCGTCATCGTTCGTTAGGAGAATGTGAGTCATGGCCCTTGCGATGTTATCAGCAGGATGCAGTTGACGCGTAACGCGTCGTGTGACCCACATGGCAGCGCCATCTCATCCTGAGCACCGGCGAAGGGCATCCTTGCCGGCATTCTGCCTCTGAATCCAAGCAACGGAAGCAATCGGAGGCGGCTCTAACCACAGGAAAGGGCTAACCGGAGCAGAAACCGAAGTTCAAGCGCGCGAGTCCGTACAGAAACGCAACCCTTATCTCGACGCTTGTCCAAGGTATTCGCCATTTCTTCGTAAGGTCTTTCTTGTAGTACGCGGCGGCTCCGGCTGTTTTATTCTTGACGTTCCCAAGTTCGGGCGCGATCAGGCTCAACTACTCATGCTTCCAGCAAGCGTCCAGAGCATGTCGTCGAGAAAGAAGGCGCGGCTCGCATTTCTATCCGCGCTGATTCTGCTGTTTGGCTGCGGCATCGCGGCCTCGATTACCATTGCGCGGTTCCTGAAGGCGGCCAAATGGGCGGCGCACAGCTACGAAGTCCAGGTGGCTGTCGGCGACCTGCAAACCTCACTTTCAAACGCGGCGCGGACCCGCACCGTTTACCTCAACTCAGGCGACGAAACCACTCTCGCGGAATATCCGGCAACCAAAAAACGCGTTCACAACGATCTCACGGAGATCCGCGAGTTGGTGCGCGACAACTCTTCACAATTGTCGCTCGCGCTGCAACTCGACGACATCGTTTTGCAGCGGCTCGAACTGCTCGATGCATCGATCGAAATGCGCCGGGCCGGTCCGTTGGACGATGCGACGCAGTTGCGGCTGAGCCGGGAAAATGTGACTGCCGCTTCCGATTTCATGGAAGTCTCGCAGCGCATGATGGACGAAGAAGAGAAACTTCTTGGCCAGCGTCGCGAACTTTTCGGTTCGCTCTTTTTCTGGGTGCTGTTCATTCTCGCGGCTGGTTTCGTGATCGCGATCGTCCTTTTGTGGATTCACTTCCGTCTGCTGAGCAGGGAGCTCGTCGAGCGCGAGCGCATGGAGGAGAGCGCACGACACCTGAGTGTGCGCGTCTTGCAGTTGCAAGACGAAGAACGCCGAAAATTCTCGCGAGAGCTGCACGATAGTCTTGGGCAATTACTGGCCGTCGCCAAAATGCACATGACGGTGCTGCTCGAGAAAAACCCCCACGATGAATTGTTGAAAGAGATCGATCAGCTGCTGACCGAGTCGGTCACCGAAACGCGCACGATTTCGCATTTGTTGCATCCGCCGCTGCTGGACGAAGTGGGCATCGCGTCAGCAGCTCGCTGGTATGCCGAAGGATTCGCCAAGCGCAGCGGCATCGAAATCGTCGCCGACATTCCCGACGACCTGAAACGCATGTCGCGCCCCGCGGAGTTGGTGTTGTTTCGTGTTTTGCAGGAGTCGCTGACGAATATTCATCGCCACTCGCGCAGCTCACGCGCCGAAATCGCTCTGCATGCAAACGCTAAAGGAGCAGTGCTGCGCATCCGCGACTACGGCAAAGGAATTTCGCGCGATATGCTTGAAAATTTCATACGCACCGGCAGCAACGTAGGCGTCGGCCTCGCCGGCATGCGCGAGCGCGTCCGCGAACAAGGCGGCCAATTCGACATCCAGTCCGACCGCAACGGCACCACCATCACCGTAGTAATGCCCATCGCCCCCGCCCCCGCCGACATAACCCTCGCCAAGCCCCTCCCTGCCGGCTAGCAAGATCAAGCTGAGAGGAACCTCTCGCCGCCGGCAGTCATGTGACGAGATTCGGTCCGTGGCGGCCGTGCGTCGCAGTTCCGGTCCAGCCACGGGAACCGGCGGAAACCGCGGCTCGCCGATCTTCAACTGGCTCAATGGTCTGGGTCAAAGCACCTGTACCTTCCCGAAGATCACGGCTGGTTCGTTCGTTGCGAGCTGCGAGATCGATCGACGAAGTGGCAGCAAGGCAAGCGGGGATGAGGTCATTCCTCATCGGCATGGGAGTATCTGCATGGCCGGTTGGCTGGGTGGACTCGCGCCAGTGCCGGACTTCAACCCGCTGCTGCAGATGACGAGCGGAATACATTTCAGTCTGTTTGCGACTTCGCCTTCAGCCAGGTGGCGTGGCAGGCGAGTGTGATGTTAGCGAAAGGGGTGCGGCCATGACAGTGGAACTTCCCATCTCAGAAGTTCCCATGCAGGAGATCGTGAACCGAGTTGCGAAAGGTGCAAGGCAAAGCCGGCAGCTGTATTTTCATTCGATGAGATTCGTGAAGCGCAGCGGTTAATGGAGTCCGGTAAAGCGAACGGCAAGATCACCGTAAAACTGATCTCCACTGGAACAAAGTTAGCAAGCGCTTGACAAAATGGTCGGGACGACTGGATTCGAACCAGCGACCTCACGCACCCCAAGCGTGCGCGCTACCAGGCTGCGCTACGTCCCGACCGGGGTAAAAACCGACGCCGTTGAGACGACGCCGGACGAACCACATCAAACGACAAAACATTGAAACGAAGCGGCAATGCTTCGAAATCGGCCCGATACGGCTGGGGCGACTCGATCTCAGATTATCACTGTCCCCGGCGTTCGAGAAGGGTCAAGAAGCCGCGGAGTGAGTCGCGCAGATCGAGGAGCATTTTGCGGTTCAGGAGGTCGGCGGCGTTTTCGCTGGCCGCGCGCGGCGCCGCGGAAGCCTGACCACCGTGAGCGGAATGAGCAGCGTGGCCGGCGGACGCGTAACCCGCGGAAGCATCTGCGTCGGCGTGGTGAGTGTGCTCGGACGCGGCGGAATAGGATCGGTTCGACCCTTCGGCAACCGGGCCTGAGCTGGAGGCGGCTGCGCGTGCGGAGGGTTCGACGCTAATCGCTCCGTTGGTTTCGCGCAGGTGGCGGCGCGCGCCGGCGATCGTAAAACCTTCGTCGTAGAGCAGGCGCTTGATCTTGAACACCATGTCGACGTCTTGCTGGCGATACATGCGGTGGCCGCTGGGACTCTTCACCGGTTCGAGCATGGGGAATTCGGTTTCCCAGTAGCGCAGCACGAACGGCTTGAGATCGGACAGGCGGCTGACTTCACCGATGCGATACAGGCGCTCGTCGTCGATGTCGGGTTGCAGTGCGGTAGCGGTGCTCATCTTTATTCTCTAAATTCTAATTTCATTCCCTAAATTTCCGATTCGATTCTTTCGATTCCGAATTGCTCTCGAAATTTTTTGCCCTGATCGTCCCAGGCGCGATCAAGTGGTGGGCTCCCTTCATCCTAGGCGAAATTTGCGCCGTGTCAACGGTCCCGGGCCTTCCGGGGAATTTGGATGGCGGCGTCGAAATTGTAAAGGCGGCGCCTGCGCGCCGCTCCATAGATTTTTGGGGCGTGTGGTCTCTTGCGGCCGATGCGAGCAGGAACTACTCATCGATTTCTTTTGTTTCGTGCTCGCGCATGAGGCGCGGGCCATGCTGTCGTCGCTCAGCTTCGCGGGCTTCGGCGCGCGATTCGGCCTTTTTGTCGCTGCGCGTGTCGCGCTCGGCTTTGCGGAGGCGCTGGATGAAGCGAATCGGCGCGCCGGGGAAATCCCATTTTTCGCGAAGCTGATTTTCGAGAAAGCGCTGGTAGCTGAAGTGAAGGGGCGTTTTCTGATTGGTGAAAATCAGGAACGTGGGTGGCGACGTCTTCGCCTGCGTCATGTAATAGATCTTGACCGGCCGAGCCTTCGGGGTCGTCCCGCGCTGCAGGTCGATGTCTTCTTTCAGCCAGCGATTCAGGTCGGGCGTGGGAATGCGCTTGCGGCGCGCGGCGGCAACCTGATCGATGAGTGGAAACAGTTTGGTGGCGCGGTCGCCCGTCTTTGCGGAGAGAAAAACGATCGGTGCATAGCTGAGGAATTTCAGTTTGTCGCGGACGAGCTTTTCGTAATCGAAGAGCAATCGGCTTTTGTCGAGATCGCTGAAACCGTGGACGCCTTGCGTCGCGCCCGGATAGGAATACGCCCGTGAAGCGTTTTTGTTCGAGCCGTCCTTGCCGCGATTGGCGCGGTTTGCGCCGGCTCGCGCTTCGCCCGCTTTGAATTTCGCGCCTGCGCGAGCGCTGACGGTGAATTTTGCGGCGGCTTCGGTTCGTTTGTCGTGGGCGGCACGACGCGCCTCGCCCTTGCTCGTGGCGGCGTCGCGTTCAGCGGACTGTCGCGAGGCTTCAACCGCGAGATCCCACTTGTTCATGACGATGATGACGCTGCGGCCCGACTGCTCGGCGTAGCTCGCGATCTGGGCGTCGCCCTGCGTCACGCCCTGCTCGCTGTCGACGATCAGCAGCGCGACGTCGCAGCGTTCCAATCCGCGGCGCGCCATGACGACGCTGAGTTTTTCCGCGACGAGCGTCGTTTTGCCTTTGCGGCGAATGCCGGCGGTATCGACAAAAGTATAGGTGCGGCCTTCGTGCTCGACTTCGGTATCGACGGAATCCATGGTGGTGCCGGGAATCGGAGAAACGATCGAGCGTTCTTCACCAACCATGCGATTGAGGAGCGTGGATTTGCCGACGTTTGGTCGGCCGATGATCGCCACCTGCGTCGGCCGGCTTTCTTGTGACTCATCGTCTTTAAATTCGTTTTCGGCGTCGGCGTATTCGGGATCGACGTCGAAAGCAGTGGCGTTTGGTTCGAGTTCGTTCGTTGACGGAGAAGGGTGAAAAGCGGGCACGGTGTGCCGCGCCCCTACCGAGTCGTGTATGGCATGCACGTTGTCCAAAGAGAATTGGGACAGGGCGGCGTCAAGGAGGTCGTCTACGCCGGTGCCGTGTTCCGCGGCGATGGGGAAGATTGGGGCGCCTAGGCGATGGAAGACGGCGGCGTTGTTTTCCTGCGAGGTTGCGTCGACTTTATTTACGGCGACGACGAATGATTTGCCGGTGGCGCGGAGCAGGCGGCCGAGTTCCTCGTCGAGCGGAGTGAGGCCGGCCTGGCTGTCGACGACGAGAACGAGCAGGGAAGCTTTCTTGATAGCGATGTTTGCCTGGCGAAGAATCTCCTGCGGAATCAGGGCTTTGTCGTCGGGGACGATGCCGCCGGTGTCGACGATTTCCATCTTGTGGCCAAGCCATTCGGCTTTGCCGTAGATGCGGTCGCGCGTGATGCCGGGCTCGTTGGTGACAATCGCACGGCGCGTACCGGTGAGGCGATTGAAGAGCGTGGATTTGCCGACGTTAGGGCGGCCGACGATGACGAGCGATGGCAATTTGGAAGACATATTCAGTGGAGTAGAGACGTTAGCATGTGCGGAGTTTGTTTGCAGGTTGGAAGGTTTGGTGATTGGAGGTTTGAAGGCTGGCTTTTTGGCGGCTGGCCCCCCTTCCCCTGAAATATTTTTGCGCAACGATTTGATTCTACGTGGTTTATCGACGTACGACATCCCCAACCCTGTCCATCGTGCGTGGGGCTTCCAACTTCGTGTGCGCAGAGCCCTTGGCGCGATTGATGCTGCGGGGTGCGGTTGTGGAAGGGGCTGACGAGGATTACTTCGGTAGCGTTGGCTTTGAGGTCGTCAACGCGCATGTAGGAGTAGCCGGCGTCGCCGTAGGCGGCGCCCCAGCTGTTCTTGATGATGAGCCGACCGATGATTGGCCAAAGGGGTGCCGCCCTCCAAATCAGGTTTGGGGGCAGGCTTCGTCGACTAGAGTGCGGAGGTCGCGTTCGGCGTCGCAGGGGCTGGCGTATAGGCCTACTTCGTACTTTTCGGCGACCAGGTGCAGGAATTTTTCGACGGCGCGGCGTTCCGCGGGTTGTCGATTCACTTTGAGTTGCGTAGCCAAGCGGCTCAGAAATTCTGTCGTTGCCATGATGACAGCATTCTAAGAAGCGGCGACGAACGGGCCAATAGGACTCGCGGCCTAAGGAATTCCCTTAGAAACGATTGCGAAATTTGTCCTTGGGGCCATGTCCATATTTACGCTGCGGAACACTCCGTGCGGCGCCGAGATCGTGACGGCGAATCGTGATCGTGTCCTAGACGGCTTTGCGAGAGAGCGCGACATCGACCCAAGAGAAAAACGCCGGCTGGAAGCCCTCCGAGGCTCAGGACAAGCCCGCCCTACCGTGGTGACATGGGTCGGGTTCGCTTGACGGGTTTGCTGGGCGCGATTAGTGTCTAGGGCGGTGTCGAGTGGCCCCGACCGGTGTCCAAGGGGTACGCCGGTGAAGTCCTGGGGGCCGAATCGTAATGCAAATTGAAGTGTGGGCAGAGGTGCAGGCCTGCATTGTTTTGAAGCAAAAGATAGCCGTGTTGCCGAACTTTGTTCAAACACCCTGAAGGGCGAGCGACCTGAAGGGCCGAAGCAAACTGAGGGTTTGCGAGGAGACTCCATGAAGAGTGATGTCCGCAGCGTTGCGTGGTTGTGTCGATGGACGGGAATTTTGGTGGCGTGCCTGGTTTTGATGGTGGCGCTGCTTTTGGGTGGGGCGGCGCGAGCGCAGAGTTTCCGCGGAATTATTTTGGGCACGGTGACGGACTCGACTGGCGCGGCGGTGAGCGGGGCGAACGTCACGGTGAAGAATCTCGGCACCGGGTTGACCCGCACGGTGACAACGAGCAGCGATGGGACATATTCGGTGCCGGAGTTGCCGATCGGAAATTACAGCGTGACGGTGGAGAACAGCGGGTTCAAGACGGCGGTGGTGACCGGGATAGTGGTGGAAGTTTCGAGCGAGCGGCGGACGGACGTGACACTGACTCCTGGCGAGGTGGCGCAGAGGATTGAGGTGTCGGGCGAGGCGCTGCCGCAAGTGGAATCGACCAACAACACGTTGGGCGGAATTATTGAGTCGAAGGTGGTGACGAACCTGCCGGTGAACGGGCGCGATTATCAGAAGCTGATCTTTCTGGTGCCGGGCGTGGCGGGTTCGCCGGATCAGATTACGGATTCGCCGGGATCGTTCGGAGTGTTTTCTGTTAACGGCGCGCGCGGGCGTTCGAATAATTTTTTGCTCGACGGCACGGACATGAATGACGGATATCGGAACGATCCGGCGATCAACGAGGCCGGCGTGTTTGGAACTCCGGCGACGATTTTGCCGCTGGAAGCGGTGGCGGAATTGCGCGTGCTGTCGAATTTCGAAGCGGAGTATGGGCGCAGCGCTGGCGGCGTAATCAACATCGTGACGAAGAGCGGCACGAATGAATTCCACGGGTCGGGATTTGATTATTTCCGGAATACCGTGCTGAACGCGCGGAACTTTTTTAACTTCACGCAGGATGCGGCGACGGGAACGCACATTCCGGAGAATCCATTTCACGACAATCAGTTTGGGGGGGCACTGGGCGGGCCGATTGTGAAGGATCGGACATTTTTCTTTGTGGATTATGAAGGGACGCGCGAGACGGGCGCGGAGAGCAGCCTGGCGTGCGTGCCGACGGCGGCGGACATCACGAACAATGCTCCGGTGGGCGGGATTAATCCGGTGATCGCGAATTTGATGACCCAGAAGGGATGGCCGGCGGCAAACCTGGGCGGTTCGTGCATCGCGTCGCCGACCGATGCGATTCCCCAGACTCTGGTGAACAACAACGCGTCACTGGCGACGCCGTTTTCGAATCGCGTGGACAGCTTGATCGCAAAGGTCGATCACCAGATCAATACGAATAACTTGTTGACGGGCCGATATTATTTTGGCGACAGCAGCCAGAGTTTTCCGTTGGCGCTAACGGGCGGAGGATTGCTGCCGAATTACAACACGTTCACGCCGACACGCGTGCAGCTGGTGTCGATTTCGGAGGTAGCGACACTGACGCCATCGGTGGTGAACGAGGCGCGGTTGGGATGGAACCGGTTCGCGGAGGGATTTTTTCCGGAGGATCGGAGCTTCGATCCATCGTCGATCGGATTAGACACGGGAGCGACGGCGTTCAATTTTGGATTGCCAACGATTACGGTGTCGCCGTTCGCACAGTTGGGCGCGGACAAAGGCGATCCGCGATCGCGCGTGGATTCGAACTGGCATTTCATCGACAACGTGTCGTGGAAAAAGGGACGACACGACATGAAGTTCGGCTACGAGTTTCGGCGGACGTCGGTGTCGCAGATTTTCAATCGGACCGCGCGCGGGACCCTGGACTTCGGGACCTTCAGCGATTTTCTCGCGGGAATTCCCGACAGCGGAACGCAGATTTTTGGCGATACCGATCGGAACACGTATGAGAACTCGCACTCGGTTTACGCACAGGACAGCGTTCACATGAGGAAGAATGTGACGCTGAGCCTCGGATTGCGCTACGACTACTACGGAGTGATGCAGGAGAAGCACGATCTCTTCACCAACATCAATCCGACAAACGGCGAGCTGATCACCGTGGGCGGCGGGAGTTTGTACAACCCCGACCGCAACAACTTCGCTCCGCGTGTGAGCGTGGCGTGGGACATTTCGGGCACGGGAACGACAGTGGTGCGCGCGGGATATGGAATTTTTTATGACGCTTTCTCGCAGGATTTGTTCATGGGGCACTTGCCGTTCAACAGCGGGTTCGATCCGGGGCCGGCGTACAACGGATTCGGGCCCGATCCGATTTCGTTTAACAGCGTGACGGCGGCTGTGCTCGCGCCGGGCACGCCCGTGTACGGAGCGCCTGCGCCAATGGGCGATGCCTTTGGAGTCGATCCGAACCTCCGCACGCCGTACATGGAAAATTACAATTTGAATTTCCAGCAGCAACTTGGGAAGCGGACGGTCTTGCAGGTTGGATATGTCGGATCGCAAGGGCACAAGCTGTTTCGGTTCCGCGATATAAATCAGCCGGGACAAGCAGCGATTGATACATACGACTACGCAGCAAACGGTTGTTGCGTGCCGCGCATATTTGCGGCGACGAGCCCGTATTTTTACATCAACTATGAAGAGAGCTCGGCGAGTTCGAACTACAACGCGCTGCAGGCGAGCTGGCGCGTGAATGATTGGCACGGCGTGACGTCGACGGTGAACTACACGTGGTCCCACTCGATCGACACGGCAAGCGACGGCGAAGATTTTGTACCGAACGCTTCGCAGCCGAACGACAGCACGAATCCGAGCGGCAATCGCGGGAATTCGAACTTCGACGTGCGGAACCGGTTTACGTGGAATTTTATTTATCAATTCCCGAACCGGCGCGGAGATTGGAAGAAACTGACCGACGGCTGGGGCATCAACGGAATCGTGACTGTGCAGTCGGGGCAGCCGTTCCAGCTCAACTACAACTTTGAGGATGATTACGACGGCAGCGGGGAAGATTTTGGGCGGCCCGATGTGGTCGGGCCGATTCAGTATAACCACAGCGATCCGTTTAACTTTTTGAATCTGACTTCGTTCGCGGTGCCTTGCACGCTGGTTGGTGGGACAGCGGCCACGAATTGCGTGACGGGGAGCTTCCACTTCGGCAACGAGGGACGGAATTCGCTGATTGGGCCGAACTTCCGGCAGTTTGATTTTTCCATCTTCAAGAACACGGCGATTACCGAGCGGCTGAAGCTGGAATTGCGCGTGGAGGCTTACAACCTGTTCAATCATCCGAACTTTGCGAATCCGTATTTGCCGGCGTTTATTGCGGATGCGGCGGCGAATGGAATCAGCGACGGGACTGGCGGTTTGGCGATCGGGCGTAGTTTGGGCTCGCTGCCACTGACAACCACCGGCGACGTTGGCATCGGATACCCGTTCCTGGGCAGTGGTGGACCGCGGACGATGCAACTGGCGGCGAAGTTCACGTTCTGAACGGGGAGGCCGCCCGGCAGGCCTCAGGCCGGGTACTAATTGTTTGTGAAAATTTGCATGTGCCATTAGGGCGTGAACCCGCATCTTATCGGTGCGTGCCTCGAGTTCGCCACGTCGCGACCTCTCGTGTTCAGCGGTAGTCCATCAAAAGACTCTTAGAGATTAAGGAAAAGGCAACCATGAGTGAAGCGGCTCAGAAAACTGCGGTAGAGACTCAGAAACCAGGGACATTTGCAGCAAAGGCGTACGCGGCGAAGAGCGCGACGTCGGGATTGTCGCCATTTGATTTCAAGCGGCGTGTGCCGCTTGCCGATGATGTGCAGATCGAGATTTTGTATTGCGGCGTCTGTCACTCGGATTTGCACTTGTCGCGCAATGAGTGGAAAGACGTGATGCCGGCGGTGTATCCGGCAGTGCCGGGTCACGAAATTGTCGGGCGCGTGGTGAAGGTTGGGAAGAATGTAAAGAGATTCAAGGAAGGCGACATTGCGGCGGTGGGCTGCATGGTCGATTCGTGCCGGATGTGCGTGAATTGCCTCGCTGGTGAAGAGCAATATTGCAACAACGCGTGGACGCTGACCTACAACAGCGAGGACAAGATCCTCGGCGGCGTGACGTATGGCGGGTATTCGGACAGCATCGTCGTCGATCAGAACTATGTTTTGAAGGTGCCGAACGGGCTCGATCCGGCAGGGGCGGCGCCGCTTTTGTGCGCCGGCATCACGACGTATTCGCCGCTGCATCATTGGGGCGTGAAGAAAGGGCAGAAGGTAGGGGTGGTGGGGCTGGGTGGATTGGGCCACATGGGGTTGAAGTTTGCGAAGGCGCTTGGCGCGAGCGTTGTGCTGTTTACGACTTCGCCGGGGAAGACGGCGGATGCGGTGCGGTTGGGCGCGGATGAAGTGGTGATTTCGAAGAACGACGCCGAAATGCAGAAACATGCCAACAGCTTCGACTTCATTCTCGATGCGGTGTCGGCGGATCACGATCTGAACGCGTATCTGAATTTGTTGAAGCTCGACGGGACGCTGACGCTCGTCGGTGCGCCGGAGAAGCCGGCCGCGGTGGCGGCGTTTAACTTGTTGTTGAAGCGGCGGCGACTGGCGGGTTCCGCGATCGGTGGAATTCGCGAGACGCAGGAGATGCTGGATTTCTGTGCGGAGAAGGGGATTACCGCCGACATCGAGAAGATCAAGATTCAGCAGATCAATGAAGCGTACGAGCGGCTGCTGAAGAGCGATGTGAAGTATCGGTTTGTGATTGATATGGCTTCGCTGAAGGCGTAGTGGTTGTTTGTCTGCCGGGCTTGACAAGCACAGGTCTGCGAACGCGCAAGAGAACGTCAAAAACCCGCACCTTCCTAAAATCAGTCGAGCGGCACCCAACTGCCACTTTATTCTCCATCCTCGCTTGCCTTAGTGTTTTTGTGGCTGGATCGACTGGATTTCGACGGGAGTTAGTGTGTCGACGCGGCGGATGAAAGCAGCCAGCGACCAGAGCTGGTCCTCTTTGTAAAATGGGCCGTAGGCGGACATGGCTGTCATCCGGATGCCATGCTTGATGATCCAATAAATTTCGGGCTCGGAATATTGTGTGCCGACGTGTGGCAGCTGTGGGGCGGGCGGATAGTTCGCGTGATCTTCCGCAAATGGTTTGCCGGGTTCGCCGTGGCAGCCCATACATCCCATCACGTATAGTTTTCCGCCGGCGATGATGGAGTCTTCGGTTGCTGTGCCGGGGGCGGAAAGATTTGCGGCCTTGCGCTTTACCGCAGAGCGAACGGCGGGCTTCATGACCGCACTCTCCCACGCGGTAGGTTTCACGTCGCAGCGAGTGTCGGCCATGCCCAGAGCAAAATACACGAGCACCACCAGCGGAAGCAGGATGAACGGTGCCACGAAGCCGGCTGTGAAGTTTTTCACTTGAGCGGTATCTCTCCTTTCTCGCTTCTTTCGCGGCCTACTTTTTGACGTCGGATTGATCTGGCGACGCACTTTGCACTGGTGCGGGCGGTGGCGGATTGATTGCCGCCAGCACGTGCGGCGGCAACTGGCTGATTTGGCGGATGAACGCGGCCAGACACCCGTAGTCGATGTCGGAATACGAATTGCCTTCCGCACCCATTCCCGATCTGCGGACTCCGTGTTTTGCGATCCAAACAATCTGAGCTTCGTTGTAGCGCGTCGGCGTCTGCGCGAGTTGAGGCACGGGCGGGTAGAACGTTGCGCCGAATTGACTGCGCTTGCCGGGTTCGCCGTGGCAGCCGGCGCAATCATTCAAATAAAGTTTGCCGCCGGCGACAAGGACCTGTTCGTCGTTGGACGAGAGGCTTTGCAACGAGGGCGCGTTCCGGCGGACCGAGGCGTGAGTAGCGATGTCGAGAAAGCTGGACGTCCACGGGGAAGGAGCGACATCCGCGCGAATATCGACGCGCCCCGTTTCGAGAAACAGGAAGGCGAGCAGGATCAGGACGAGGGTTCCCACCGCGAAACCTTCGAGGAAGGTCTTCACTTCCGGTTCTCCAATGCGCTGGCCAGTTGGACGGTGGACGGATGGTTTCGTGAGTCGAGGATGTATTGAAGATCACAGGTCTCTGTACCTGTCGGAGGAAATCAAAACCCGCACCCTCCCAAAACAAGGAGCGGCGCCCAGGCCCAGTCCTGCAGTTATTCGGGGGCGACTGCCAGATCGAGCGTGCGGAAAACTTCGGGATCGCCGATGACTTCGATGCTCGCGATCTTGTCGTTGGCGAAGGTGAAGCGGAGGACGCGGAACAGACGGCCTGCGGGGGCGACGATCACTCCGACGTTTCCATCCACCAAAACTGGACGGGCGACTCTGGCTCCGCGCGCGGCGGTGATTGCTTGCTTGGCCCATGCTGCGGCGCCACGAGCTTCTCGGGCGACGCCCGGCGTTGCGGACGCTTCGTCGATGTGAACTGCAACGTCTGGATCGAGGACGGCGACCAGGGCGTCGAAATCTGCGGCTCGGAGCGCGGCCAGGAATCTGTCGATGACTTTGCGTTGCTGAGCGAGTTCGGCGCCGGGGGTCGGGGGTGCGCCTTGGACTCTGCGGCGCGCGCGGCTGGCGAGTTGGCGAGTGGCCTCGGGAGTGCGACCGACGACTTTGGCGATTTCGTCGAATGACGAGCCGAACAGATCGTGTAGTACGAATGCGAGTCGTTCGGCTGGGTCGAGGCGGTCGAGAACGACGAGGAGCGCAAGGCCGACCGAATCGGCCAGGAGCGCTTCCTGTTCGGGATCAATTTTTCTTGAGAAGGTGGATACTGGCGACGAGGTCGGCGATGAATCGGGTGCGTGCGTGGAAAGCGGCTCTTCGCGGCGCGAATTGCGTGAGCGGAGCATATCCAGGCAGACGCGCGCGACGACCGTCGTCAGCCACCCTCCGAGATTTTCGATTGCACCCGCATCGGAGCGGCTGAGACGCAGCCAAGCCTCTTGCACCGCGTCGTCGGCTTCCCCGGCCGAGCCGAGCATCCGGTAGGCAACGCCGCGAAGGTGCCCGCGATTTTCTTCGAATTTTTCGGCCAGCCAATCTTGTTCTCTTGTCACATTTCCTCGCTTTGCTTCGTCATGGTAGTGACGGAACAAACCGGCACTTTGTGACAGGAGGAATGACCATGTTGAAAGCACGCATAAATAATCCAGCGATCTTGTTTCCAGACGCGATGCAGCACTTGCAGGCGCTCTCGCAAGTCTCGGAGCGAAGCGGAGCACCCGCCAGGACCCTCGCGTTGATGCATCTGCGAGCCAGCCAGATCAATGGTTGCAGCGTGTGCGTCGATCTGCACGTTCGATTTCCCAAGTACAAGGAAGAAACAATCGAGCGCATGCTGGCGGTGGGTGCGTGGCGCGATGCTCCCTATTTTACCGATGCGGAGCGCGCCGCCTTGGCTTTGACCGAGGCGGTGACGCGGCTGAGCGACCGCGAAGACCCTGTGCCGGACGCGGTGTGGGATGAAGCGGCAAAGCACTACGACGAGAAGGCAATCGGCGGACTGTTGCTCACGATCGCATCGGTCAATCTGTGGAACCGGTTGAACGTGGCGACGCGGCAGGTGGCGGGCGAATGGTTCAAGTCAGCGGAAGGGAAGGCGCACATCGAGAAGGCTTCGGCTGCGCGCTGAGACGCCGGAAAATGTTACGGCGGAGTGGGCACGATCCGTGCTCGCTCCGCCGTTCTTTTTGGGGGGCGCAGATCCGAAGACCGTAAAGGCGGCGCAGGCGCCACGCTCCATATGCTACTTCGCGTCGCCCGGAGTTGCTGTCGGATACAGGTCTGGCAGCGGCGTGTTTTGTTGGTCGCGCAGCTCGGGGTGCGGGAACGGCTTGCGCGGGATCATGTTGTCGCGCATCGCGGCGTTGTAGACGAAGATGGCTTCGACGGTGGCGATCTGCTTCAGGTCGCCGGGGACCAGATGCTCGTAGGTGTCCATGTTGGAGTGGTGCGTACGCGACTCGTAGTCACCGTCGTCCTGTATGAACTGGAAACCCGGGATGCCGACGGCGTCGAACGAAAGATGGTCGGTGCCACCGGTGTCCCGATTTGTGATCGTGGTCACGCCCAGATCGGCGAGCGGCTCCATCCATTGTTTGAAGATGTTGTAGACGGCGCCGTTGTTCTGCGTGTAGATGCCGCGGATTTTGCCGGTGCCGTTATCGACGTTGAAATACGCGGAGATCATTTTTTGCTCAGGCTTGATTGCGAGCGGGCCCGCGGGTTTGCGAATGAACTCGGGCAGGTTCACCTGATCGGGCGCTGTTGATAGCGGGAAGCTGCCGAAGTGTTCGTTCGCGTAGCCTTTGCTGCCGAACAGGCCCTCTTCTTCGCCCGACCATAGCGCGATGCGGATGGTGCGGCGCGGCTTGGCTTTCAGCGAAGTGAGAATGCGCATCACTTCGAGCGCGACGACGGAGCCAGCGCCGTTGTCGGTCGCGCCGGTGCCGGCGATCCAACTGTCGAGGTGGCCGCCGACCATCACGATTTCATCTTTCAGCTTTGGATCGGTGCCGGGAATTTCGGCGACGGTGTTGAAGCCGTGTTCGTGATCGCCGGTGAATTTGGTTTCGACGTTCATTTCGAGGATGACCGGAACGTTGTGCTTTAGCAGGCGGAAGACGCGGCCGTAGCTTTCGATCTGCGTGACGACTACGGGGAAGGGAACGGCAGTGTCGCGATGATACGGCGTGCGACCTAGGGCGGCGCCGTTGTCGTCGAAGATGATGCCGGTGCCGCCGCCGTTCTTCCCGTCGCGGCTCGGGACGATGACGGCGGCGGGTTTCTCTTCCGTGAGAAACGGCAGGATTTTGCGGGTCAACGCGATGCGCTTCAAGTATCGATCGATGCGTGCTTGCATGTCGGCGTTAGCGTTTTCCACGGGATAGGCTTCCAACTCTTTCAGTTCTTTTTCGGTGTAACGCTCGAAAAATGCTTTGTCGGTCGAGGGAACTTCGCGCATCGCGCCGAGCAAAACAACTTTGCCGGCGAGTTTGCCTTTGTATTTCGCGATGTCGGCGTCGTCGTTGATGACCACGGAGACGGCTTCCGCCTTGACCGGGCCGTTGGAGGAGGGCGACCACGGGGTAGCCTGCGCGACAAAGATCGCGGTGTCGGGCTCGACCATGCGCACCCATGTGTTGATCTGTTGCCAGCCCATCCCAAACTCGCCCCAGTCTTCGAGATGTGCGTTGACGCAGCCCATCTTTGTGAGTTGATCGCGCGTCCACGCGTTGGCTTTCGCCATGTTCGGCGAACCGGTGAGGCGCGGGCCGATGCCGTCGATCAGGCCGCCGGCGTAGTCCATGACGTGCGAATGTTCGAGACCTTCGTCACGAATCGCGTTGTACATGCCCAGATCGAGCGACTCGCTGGCAGGCTGCTGCATCTGCGATTCGTTCCAGCCGGCAGACTCCTCCGCGGCTTTCGTGGACTTTTTGTCGGATCCGTTTGAGAAGGAAGGGCCGGCTGCGAGCAGTGCTGCGGCTGCGAGAGCCACGGTACGCCTAAAAAACATGAAGGTCGTCTCCTACGATGCGGTGCGGGTTTGGTTTAGTGAAAACCGCACCATTGTACGCCCATCGCAAGAAACTGAAAGCGGAACACACTTCACCGGTGCGCCGTGACTCGAGACCTGCCGCTTTGACGCGCCAAACTAGAAGAAAAATTTCGCGCCCAACTGCACGAGACGCGGCGGGGCTGCGCTGATCACGTCGCCAAAGGTCGAGCTGTCGATGTTGCCATCGACGGACTGGGCTCCGAAGAACTGCGCATGATTGAAGATGTTGAACGCCTCGATTCGAAACTGCAGCGACTTGACTTCGGTGAGCCGCAGATTCTTGAGGAGGGCCACGTCGTAGTTGTCCATTCCAGGGCCGTGAAAGAAACGGCGGCGTGCGGTGCCCGGCGTGCCGAGTGCGTTCTCGCTGAATGCGGCGGCATTGAAATAGAATTTACCGTTTCTGGGATTCTGATTGATGTCCAGAGGCGCGCCGTTGTAGTCCGGCTCGTCGACACCAAAATTATTGATGCCGTTAGGTTCGGACCCCAGCAGGGAATTGTCGCCGAAGTTGACGAGCGTAACCGGAAGACCCGAACTGAAATGAGTGATGCCTGAGAGTTCCCACCCGGCCGTCAGGCGGTTCGCGACCCGGAACAGATGTTCGAAGGGAAGCAGATAGTTGTAGCTAACGACGAAATTGTGCTTCACGTCGAAAGCCGAGAGCGCTTTGCTCAGAGATGGATTGAGCGGGTTGACGGCTTCGCCGAGATTCGAAGACTGATCCTGTGACTTGTTAAAGGTGTATCCGCCGAGAACGGTGAGGCTCCGGCTGGTGTGACGGAGCGTCACCTGGAGCGAGTTGTAATTCGAATTGCCGACGGTGGTCTGGCTGGCATTGCTGCCGAAGTTCGAACCGAGTGGGCTGCGCGTGCCCTGAAGGGTCTGGCCGGTGGAGCTGACATAGGTGCTGTCTTCGCCGAAAGGGCCGCACGGAGACTGGCCCGGTGCGAGGTTCGCGGGATGGCTGAGGGTAAGACAGAGCACCGGATCACCAGGGTTGGACTCGGTGATCACGAGCAGCCGGTGTCCTTGTGTGCCGACGTAGTTCACGCTCAAGACGGTGTTCGCGCCAAAAC
>Ga0307474_10000968_pt1 | contig 20799 bp, 17 predicted proteins | sample atmos_gasesECM1C_2_FD_203312 | JGI IMG/M metagenome (GOLD analysis project Ga0307474, IMG submission 203312) | Hardwood forest soil microbial communities from Morgan-Monroe State Forest, Indiana, United States - atmos_gasesECM1C_05 | ecosystem: Environmental > Terrestrial > Soil > Temperate... | reverse complement strand
GAACCTGAGTCACAAGAGCCGCTTTATTTTCCGGCGTGTGCGTAAAATGGGTCAACATGCCAGTGTCCACGGGACCAGGAGCTACGGCGTTCACGCGGATACCCGACTTGACGATTTCGAGCGCCACTGCCTTGGTGATCCCTTCCACGGCATGCTTCGCAGCAACATAAACAGACGCAAGCGGCGCGCCTTTGTGGCCATAGGTCGAGGAGATATTGACGATATTGCCGCTGCCCTGGTTTTCCATGACGCGCACTTCGTGTTTCATGCTTAATAGGACGCCGAGAACATTTGTATCGAATGTCGCAGCGTAGCTTTCCGCCGTTTGGTCGGTAATTGGGCCCACCTGCCCTTCGGTGGCGGCATTGTTTACCGCAACATCAAGACGCCCAAACCGGGCGCGCAAGAGCCGCTGGTCGTATTGATGCCGAGCGATCATTATTTGGCTGCGTATGATGAAATCGATCCAAAGGCTATTGCGGGGGAAATCGTCATCAGCGGGGCGCGCAAGGCGACGGCCCTGCGTCGTGTCACGGAAGACTTTCTGAAGCGCGCTGGTGTCGATATCACCCCAACGCACGGAGTCGACAATATCGCCATGGCCATTTCTTTGGTGGCCTCGACGCGGGGCCTGTCGCTGATGCCCGCCTATGCGAAGAACTTGTTACCCTGGTCGGTGGTGAGCCGCCCGTTGAGGGGCGAAGTGCCTACCATCGATCTGGCCGTCGGTTACAGGAACAATAACCCATCAGCGATTTTGAAGGTCTTTCTTTCTCGTCTAGGCGAGCTTGTCTCGCTGGCGAAGCCCCATTGAGATCGGTGGTACTCCTAAGGAAACTTCAACTCCCGCATCACCGTCTGAAAGCGAGGCTCTTGGCGTATCGGGTCCATGAGCGAGTCGGTCCGGAGACTCTCCAAGCCCGCGTCACGCAGCCGCAGGGCGGTCCCGAGCCATTCGAGCGCCTTCGGATTATCTCCCCGCTGCGCGTAAAACGCGGCGTACTGGTAGGCCATGACATCGCCAAAAGATGCTTTTAGTTTGGAAATTTCGGCTTCCGCATCCGCGTGCTTGTTAAGCTTGTCATAGGTAACTGCCAGGCACCATTGATTGCCGGCATAGTCCCGACTTGTTTCGCATGAGGCGCGTGCGCTCTCAAGAGCTCCGAGCGCGTAGTATGCAAAGCCGCGGTAGGTGTAGAAGGCCTTGTCGTCGGGGTCAAGAGTGATGCCTTCTGAGAGCACGGCAATCGCCTCTTCATAGCGGCGGGCCGCGTACAGCGCCCGGCCGAGCACGGAACGGCTGTCGCGTGCGAGAGGGTCGAGCACGACGGCGCGGCGCGCGGCCGCAAGGCCTGCATCGATGTGCCCCATATAAGTCGCAAAGAGTCCGCTTATTCGCAAAACTTGAGCATTACCCGGCGCGAGCGCGAGCGCCCGTTCGTACTCTTCGCTCGCCCGCGTGAAGTCGAGGGTACCCAGTTCAAAAACTGTCGCCAAGGCGAGGTGTGCTTGGGCGAGCTCCGGTGCGAGAGCGATCGCCTTCTGCGCATCCGCCTGCGCTTTGTCGAAGCCCTCGCGGGCCGCCGCGGGAGTCGCGGCCTCGGCGGCGCCATAGGAAAGTATGATTGATCGGCCGGCCATCGCGAGTGCATAGTGTGGATCCAGGCGGATCGCTTCCGTGTACGCCGCAAGCGCGGCTGGGAGGTTTTCGAGTTCGTGTCGTGAGACAAACTCCTTGGTTGCCCACAGATACGCGTTGAACGCGGCCGGATTGTGTGTTCCGCCGAGCTCAACTTTGGCGGCGACATCCCCCAGAAGTGTCACCTTCAGGGCGCTCGCGACCGCAGTGGCAATCTCAGTCTGCAGTTTGAGCACATCTCCTAAGTCCCGGTCATAGGACTTCGACCACAAATGAAAGCCCGTGACGGCATTGATCAATTGCGCGGTGATACGGATGGTGTTCGCCGAGCGCCGTACGCTGCCTTCGAGGACCGCGCCTACGTTGAGTTTGCGCGCGATCGTGCCGATGTCATTGTCCTGTCCCTTGAAGGAGAACGCGGAAGTGCGCGCCGCCACCTGCAATCCGTCGATCTCGGCGAGCGAATTGAGCAGCTCCTCCGTGAGGCCGTCAGAGAAATACTCTTGATCCTTATCGCCGCTTAAGTTCACGAATGGCAGTACCGCGATCGAGTGCGGGGGCGGATTGAAGGCTGCGACCGTGACCGCAGAGCTCTGAATTGCAGGCGTCGTTGCCGCTGCCACCTGTGCGCCGCGCTTCGATGGCACGAGTCGGCTCCACGCGTAACCCAGAGCGACGATCGCCACGGCGATTGTGGTGAACAGCACCGCCTTCGACCGCCTCGATGACACGGCGGATGTTCGGGTCGTGGTCGCGGCCGCCGCGCGAGTACCTATGGACTCAGGCAACTCCCCGGACAGCAGGCGCTTTACCAGTTCGACAAAAGCCGGTGGCGCCTCGCCTCCGGGCACGCGAGTCCATTGCACCTCGCGAAAGCGCTCCGGCACTCGCTCATCACCTTTGCCCGTGTCGTCGATGACGACTGGCAAGAGGAAAGCTTGGTCGGTGGCGATCAGATGCGAGCGATCGACCGCGAGCTTCCACTCGAGACGGAAGTACCCCTCGATACGATCATGCGTCGTGCGCGAAATGACCGCGATGAACAGAGCGCAGGTCTTGATCTGCCTGCGGATCGAGGCGTCCCAAGCGTCCCCTCCCCGCAACTCGCTTTGGTCGAACCAGACCTCGATGCCGGCCGCGCGTAGACCCTCGCAAATCCGTTGGGCAGCCTCGGCATCCTGCGAGGCGTAGCTTAGGAATACTGCGCGCGAAGCTTCTATCACCAACGGTCACCCCTTGAGCGGAAGGTTTTCGACCGCCTCCCTTGCGTGAAGCTTAGCGTAAATGATCGCTCTCGCGGAGCGTGCACCGGCGCCGCGCCCCGCTGCCCTCCTCCTCTATTGCAGCTTTGATCGAATCTTGCGAGTTAACGCGTGACACTACCCGGCTTCCCGATCCGAGTCTTGTTAGTTCGAGATGCTGTGGGTACTCTGCCCAATATTAGTTGCAGCGATCCAATCGTGCGTAGAATAGCAAAGCCTTCACGATATACATTATGCGAAGAAACTCAGTTGTCGTACTTTCCACGGTCGCCGCCGTTCTTGCGTTTTCTTCAAACGAGCGGGTGGTAGCCTTCGTTGCCGAACCGACCATGAAACAGATTTATCAGGCCGCCACCACAGGGCATCTCGACCAAGCCCAACAAATGATCACCGAAGTCCTCGCTAATCACCCAGCCAGTGCAAAGGCACATTGGGTACAAGCCGAGCTTTTCGCAAAAGAAGGCAAGGGCAATTTGGCCCGCTCGGAAGTCCTCGAGGCGGAGCGCTTGAATCCGGGTCTAACGGAATTCAGTCCAAAATCGGTACGGGAGCTCAAGGTCCAATTGGGCCTGCCGGTTCCAACGACCGATTCTCGAATCCCGCTTGAGAATTTGGGTGGAACAATGGTTGCGCCAGTTGTCATCAACAATGCCATCAAATTGAATTTCTTCGTCGATAGCGGCGCGTCGGAAGTCAGCATACCGGCCGATGTATTTTCGACCTTGCTGAGAACGAACACGCTGACCCAAACCGATATCACCGGATTCAGGAATTACAAGAACGCCGATGGCGAAGTCTTCCGATCGAACACTTTCGTGATTAGATCACTGAAGCTTGGAGACGTTGAGGTCTTGAATGTTCCTGCAAAAGTCGCGCCCACCAATGCACCGCTACTTCTCGGACAAAGCTTTCTCAAGCGATTCAAGACCTGGTCGATCAATAACTCGACGCAGGAACTCATTTTGGAACGATGAGCCATCACCTCATACGAGCTGCCTCGCAAAACGTCTTCCTGTAAGGAGCGTTCTCGCCCTGGGTCACTGTGTCCCTATCCACATGATAGAAAACGCCGTCTATTTAAGGTATTTCTCCGGCAGCGCCAGCCCGGGCCGCTCTTCGTCCCACTGTATGCTGGCAATCCAGAAGCGTCCTTGGGCGGACACAATCTGGATCGAGTTGATGCCTCTCGCGAAGGGCTGGCGATCATGCTCCGCGTGCCGGCTCTCGTAGGTACTCCACACGTGGACGAGATTACCGAACACCTCGACCCGGTTCGCAATGCTTCGCTCGAAGAAGCCGTGTGACCTGCCGGCTTTCATCGGACCATTTTTCTCTTAGGAGATGGCTTTTTCAGGGTAGTTTGTTGATATCGACCTCTTAAACTGGGCCGGTGTGAGTTGTGAGAGGCTCGAGTGGGGCCGAACCTCATTGAACTGACGCCGGAATTGTTCGATCAAGATCTTCGCATCGATCCGATTCTTAAACCACTGCATCGAGAGACATTCATCGCGAAATTTACCGTTGAAAGATTCGTTCGATCCGTTCTGCCAAGGTTTCCCGGGATCGATGCATGCCGTGTTGATATTTGAGTCCTTCAGCCAGCGCAGTACGGCCCGTGAGACAAATTCTGAGCCGTTGTCGGATCGCAAATACGTAGGTGCACCGTGGACGCTCACCAGTTTGCTCAGCACTTCGATGACGCGGCCGGAACGAATGCTCCCGGCCACATCGATGGCAAGACATTCGCGCGTAAACTCATCGATCACCGTCAGGCATTTCAGTTGCTGACCATTGGCGCAGGCATCAAACACGAAGTCGTAGGCCCACACCTGATTGGCCCGAGATGCGGGCAATGGGCGCGGCCGGCCGCTCGAAACCCTGCGCCGTGGCCGCTTTCTGGGCACTTGGAGCCCGCCAACTCGCCAGATTCGATGCGCCCGATCAGGGCTCATCACCATTTCTTGGCGTTCCAGGAATACCTGGATGCGCCGATACCCGTAGCGCGGGTATTGCGCCGCGAGCTCGCGCATGGCGTTGAGCACCGGCGCATCCTTCTGCGCGATCTTCGATTGGTAGCCCAGCGTCGAGCGAGCCACCGAGAGCAGCGCGCACGCCCGTCGCACCGATCGCCCACGTTGGCATACGTAGGCAATCTGCTCGCGACGAACACACGCGCTCACCATTTTTTTGCGGCAACTTCCTTCAAAATCTCGATATCTAAATCCCGCTCGGCGACCAGCTTCTTCAGCCGATTGTTCTCCTGCTCGAGCTGGCGCAGCCGCTTGACGTCCACCGACTCAAGCTTCCCGAACCGCTTTCGCCAGGCATAGATGGTGACATCGCTCACTCCGTGCTTCTTGGCGACCTCATTGACGGGCGCCTGGTCCGCTTCCCGCAAGATCTTCACCATCTGCTCTTCCGTAAATCGGGTCTTCTTCATCGCTCCTCCGTTGCCCGTAGGAGCCATTTTGCTAAGTTTCAACTGGTCCGGCAAACGCCAGGCAGGTCACGTGCGTCTTGAAGTAAGGGTCGTCCCGTTGGACGTACATATCGGGAGTAAGGAAAACGACATCGCCCTTGCGCGCAGGCGCATCCTGTGTGGCGGGGCTTTCCGGTCGAACTACGCCAAGCCGGCCATCCGGCAGGAACAGCGAGCGGAAGCGGTCCCAATCGCGAGGCTTGCCGGCGGCCCCTGAGATCACGTCATAGAGCGAAACAAGCAGGTGATCCACGGTATCGACATCGCCCGGGCGGCTCTTCGCCGCGAGCCAGTCCGGATGCGCCGCCAGCGTTCCCACCAACGGAGGCGGCGCGGGAGCGGCCGAGGGAGCGGACTGCTGCGCGCCGCCCGCCTTCAGCGCCAGGCCCGCAAGACAGAATCCTAGAGTCAGGTAGACGCTACGAGTCATGAATTTGGCGCCTTCGTTTCGCCACTCACCCCTATTTCTGCTTCAGTAAATCGACTTTGCTGCTCCCCGAGTCGAGGACAAGTTTGGTAACCGCCGCCGACGGTTCTGCAACGAAAGTGACGGTAAGATCCTGCCCCTTGACGATAAAAGACGTCGGGGACGTGGCGGCGAGTTCGCTCTTCTTCGGCGCGTCCCCTTGTTGGATCATCAGCTTGCTGCCGTCGCGGCTGACCGTGAACAGCACGTCCGGACTCAACGCGTACACCCCGACGTAGCGGTCGAGCACGCTCGGATCCACTGAGACGATCTTGGGCGGCGGGGGCGGCGTATAGTCCTCACCGCGAAGGAGTTTGAGCGCGGCCTCGCCGATCGACGATGGGGCCCCGGAGTTCGACATGAAGTACACGCCCACCTTCGCGTCCAGATCGCCGACCATATAGGAACTCTGGCCCGGAATGGCGCCGCCGTGATTGATGATCGTGTGGCCGTTCGGGTCTTTGCGAACCGAGAAGCCGAAGGCGTAAGTGCCGCCGAACTGGGGTTCGTGCATCGCATTAACCGAGGCTTCCGACAAGATCCGCTTGCCGCGGAACATTCCGCCGTTCAGTTGCATCGCCAGGAATCTCGCCATGTCCTCGGCGGTGAGATAGATGTCGCCGGCGGGGTAGACGTCGAAATGAACCTGTTCGACCGGCTTCGGCTTCCCGTTCGGTCCTCCGGGTTCGTACGGCAGCGCCATCACCTCCACCATCTCCGGCGACGGATAGACCGGGTGAGGTGTGGTGACGCCGAGGGGGGCGAGCACATGCTCCACCATGTACTTCTCGTATTCCTCACCGGAGATCTTCTGGACCAGAAGTCCCGCCATCCCGTACGCCCAGTTGTTGTACTCCCACTTCGTCTCCGGCGGGCGGACCGAGTAGAGACCGGCAACCATCTTGTCCAGCGACTTGGGAAGTTCCCGGCCCCACAGCGGCTTGGTCACTGCCCCGGCGGTCAGACCAGACCAATGCGACAGCATGTGCCGGAAAGTAACTGGCTTTTCGGCCTGGAGGCGGTCCTGCACTTGGACATCGCCCAGGTATTTGTTGACCGGCTCGTCGAGCTTGAACTTGCCCTGCTCCTGAAGCTGCATGAGGGCGGTGGCGGTGACCGACTTGAAAGTCGATCCGGTGCTGTAAAGCGTATCCGTTGTCGCCGGGGTCTTCATACGGACGTTGGCGTACCCGAAAGCGGCTTTCCAAACGATCGTATCGCCCCGGACCAGCGCGATCGAAACCGATGGCACCCCGCGCTCCTTCATTGCTTGCTCGATGAGGCCGCTCACCACGGTCTTGGTCTTCTCGAGGTCGAAGTGCCCGGCCTCGGGGGCGGCGGAGACGGTCAGGGACGCGAAGATCGCGGGGATGAGCAGGAGCAGTGCGGTGGGTCTCATGGATTTCCTGGAACGGAGAAAATGGTGGATCGGAAGTACGTCTCGGGTTGCCCGCGCTAGGGCCGTTTGTCGTAGTAATCGGGAAAGGGCGGGACCACCGGCTGCGGCAGTGGATGCTCTTTCAGTTCCCGAAGGACGGTCTCGACGGCTTTCTCGAGTTGCGGATCGTGGCCCTCGCGCCATGCCTTCGGATTCATCTCTACCTCGATATCCGGCGGCACGCCTTCGTTCTCGATTCCCCAATGACCATCAGTTTTGACGAAGGCAATGCTCGGCGCGGTAACGCTGCCGCCATCGATCAGAGCCGGGTACCCCGTAGTGCCCACTTCTCCGCCCCAGGTCCGCTCACCGATCAACGGACCCAATCCCACGTGATGGAAGTACCAGGGAATCAAGTCGCCACCCGATCCGGCATATTGGTTGATGATCATGGTTTTGGGGCCGAAAATTGCTTCACCCGGTTCGGGTGAGACGGCGCCGTTGGGCGTATACCAATAGTTGAGAAGGCTGCGCTGCAAATAATTGATGATGTAGTCCGCCGACTGCCCGCCGCTATTGAAGCGGTCGTCAACTATCACCCCCTCCTTGCCCACTTGCGCGAAGAAGTAGCGGTTGAAAGAGGTATACCCGCCGGTGGCTGTGTCCGGCAGATAAACATAAGCAACGCGGCCGCCGCTCAGGCGGTCCACGGTGCGCAGGTTGTTCGCCACCCAATCGCGATGACGCAAAGATACTTCTTCGCCGATCGGGACTACCGTAACGTTTCGTGAATCGGAGCCGTCCGCATTGGGGCCGACTTTGAGGACAATCTGCTTGTCCGCCGTGTTCAAAAAGAATCGGTAGATATCATCGCTGCTGTGCAGATCCCGGCCATTCACTGCGAGCAGATATTCGCCGCGTTTTACCTCCGAGCCCGGTTCCGTGAGCGGCGCGCGAAGGCCCGGATTCCAATTTTCGCCCTCGTAAACTTTGGCAAAGCGGTAGCGGCCGTTTTCGCTGCTGTAATCGGCGCCGAGCAACCCGACCGAAACGGGCGGCACCTTCGGAATGTCGCCGCCTGCGATAAACACGTGGCCGACCGAGAGTTTCCCGAGCATTTCCAGGAAGAGATAATTTAAATCCGCGCGGCTGACGATTCCCGGAAGGTAGGCGGCGTATTGTCGTTCCGCGGCGGCGAGATCCAGGCCATGGTAATTCTTGGCATAAAAATAATCGCGCTCCAGGCGCCAGGCTTCCTGGTACATCTGCTTCCATTCCTCCCGCGGGTTCACCAGGACTTGCATCGCGTCCATGTCCAGCAGGTCCGCGCCCGGCTTCATCGGTGCGGCTGTGGAGGTGATTCCCCATTTTTTGCCCTGGCGGAACAAATACTTATCGCCGCTGAAGGACAGCCTGAAATCCTCGATGCCCGACGCGATCTGCGTCGATTTGCGGTCGGCCAGAGTAAATTTCAACAACGTAACCGGGCCACTGCCACCCAGCGGCGAGCCCCCCGGTTGCGACTGCTCGACGTAAAGTTCACCCTCTTTGCCGGCGGCGAGCCCGGCATAGCTGGCGGCAGGCAGCGGCAAGGCCAAAATACGCTGGCTGATATCCTCGAAGTCGATCTGCACACCATTCGCGGCCGCCTCCGGCGCGTGGCTCTTCTCCTTTTTTTCGGCATCGGGCGCACTTTGAGCCGCGACTTTCTCGTCATCGCTCTGCGGCTTCAGCGGCGACGCGACGCCCTTGCGCAGAATGGCCAGATAGACGCTGCGCGTTACGCTGTGGCCGAGGCTCGACATGTCCAGGGGCACTTTCGTCGGTCCCGAATTCGTGCTGGCCGTGAAATAAAGATATTTGCCGCTCTTATCGAACACGGCGGATTCGGTGTCGCTCAATCCGTCGGTGATTTGCGTGGACTTCTTTGAATCGATCGAATAGACGAAAACTGCGCGCATATGATTGACGAGAAGCTTCGTATACGCGATCCAGCGGCTATCGGGCGACCACGACGAATGAATCATCCCGCCGAAAGCGAAATATGTGTCGGTGTCGATTTTCACGGGCGCCGGGTTATTCAGATCGACGTACCAAAGATTCAAGCGTTTGTCGGTGTAGGTAAGTTTCTTGGCATCGGGCGACCACGCCGGACCAAAGAAATATGACCCCGGATTTCCCAAGCCGATCACACGCGCCTTTTCCAGGCCGTCCTGATTCTGAATGTGCAAGGCATATTCGCCGGAAGCATCCGAAAAGTAGGCGATCGATTTCCCGTCGGGCGACCAAGCGGGCGAGCGTTCGGCGACCGCGGGCGAATTGGTCAGGTTGCGGGCATTGCCTTTCTCGGCGGGCACGGTGATGATTTCGCCGTGCGCTTCGAATACGGCGCGCGCCCCGGTCGGAGAGATATTGGCGTTCAAAACGTGTTCGGCCACGTTTTCGAAGTGCGTGCGCACCTCGGGGAAATCACCTTGGATGCTAACGTGAACTTCGTGCTCCCGCCCGCTTGCGAGATCGAACAGATGGAGCGAGCCGAACTGTTCGTAAACTATTGCCCCGGGCCCCGCTGACGCCGACATGATGTCCGCGCCATGGTTTTCGATAACGCGCGATACGCTTTTCGAGTCGGTTTGGTATGCATAGAGCGTGACCGGCTCAGTGCGCGCGGAAAGAAAATAAATCTTATTGCCCACCCACATGGGATTAAAGTCGCCGGCATTTTCGTGCGGCACTTTGACGGTTTCGGAGTCAGCCAGATTCGCGATCCACACCTGTGGCGCCAGTCCGCCGCGATAATGTGCCCAGAAAGCGTGAGTGACCGCTCCGCCCACGACAAAAAACTCGCGCGGCAGCGGCGTGTAAGCCAGATGCGTACCATCCGATGAGTAGGATCCTTGATAACCCATCGGCAGCGGAATCTGATGGGTCGGACCGCCCTCGGTTGAAATCGTGTAGAGCTGCTCGAAGCGGATCGAATAACTCTTGAGCGAAGAGCGGAAAAGAACGTTCTTGCCATCGGGAGTCCAACCTTCAACCGTGTCCGGGCCTCGACCGAAGGTCAACTGGCGCGCCTCGCCGCCCCCGGCGGGCATCAGGTACACGTTGAGGTTGCCGCCATATTGCCCCGTGAATGCGATCCACTTGCCGTCGGGCGAAAAGTGCGGACTCGATTTTTGTCCCGCGCCTGACGTGAGCTGCCGCGCGGCTCCGCCTTCCCTGCTGACGTTCCAAAGTTCCCCACCATAGGCAAAAACAATGTGCGAGACATTTAGCGTGGGCCCCTGCATGAGCAATGGGCTTTCACTCTGCGCCTGAAGCGGCGAGCAGGCTAATAGCATCAGCGCCAGAAATCCGGATATCTTCATCATTGGCCATCCTCGATCATTGTTGTTCCCGCTTGAGACTTCATCGCGATGTTCCTCGCCCGGAGCATCGATCCTCCAGCCCAAATTACTTGGCGGCCACCGCTGCGGAACGCTTGAATGTGATGCCCGCCACGGTGAACTCGGACGGATTGCCGTCTGCGTTCAGGTTGAAGGTCAGACGGGTTTCGCTGCGCAATTTCGCGACGAAAGTATCGTATTGGAAGTGCTCCAAATCCGAATCAATCGCGCCGAGATGCAACTTCAACTTGTCATTTTGATAGCCGATTTCAGCATTGCCGTAGACAGGATTCTGATACTGCCCGGCGTAGGCTGAAAGATCGCGCGAAGGATGGGTGCCGGGCGTGCGCTTCGACTGCCACGCCTTCGCCGCCTTTCCCTCCGCTTTGAAATCCACTTCCATTGCTTTGAAACGTTTGCTCCACCCGGCGTCCGGCAAATGCAGCAACTGATCGGCGATCTGATTGCTCAAGACTTGCCGATACAAACTGCCCATATTGATCACCGCGAAATAGCCCGTGTGAATCTCCGGGATCAGCACCACCATGGTTGCAAACCCGTCGATATCTCCCGCGTGAATGATCAATTGGTGGCCGCGATAGTCCTGCACGAACCAACCCAGCCCGTAACTGAGCTGCATCGAGTCGGGAAAAAATACCTTGGCGATTTCACCTTCGAGCGAAATCACCATCTGAGCACTATGCATCTCGCGCATGTTGTCTGCGGAGATCAGCCGCTTGCCCTGATAGGTTCCATCGCCGAGCTGAAACGTGATCCACTTGGCCATATCACGCGCACTCGAATTGATCGAGCCCGCGGGCCCCACGCTATCGATATTGCGCCAGGCGATCGCCTTCACCGAGCCGTCTGGATCCTGTTCGTGGGGAGTGGCATGGTCCGCAGCTTTTTGTGCTTCGATTGCACTGGTATCCGACTCAGTCATACCCAGGGGTGCGAACAATCGCGATTGAGTAAACTCATCCCAGGTGCTATGCGCCACCTGCCCCACCGCGTAACCAGCCGCGACGTACATTAGATTTTGATATTCAAATTGCGAGCGAAACCCGGTGTTTGGCTGCACGTAGGCGAGTTTGCGAATCAATTCTTCGCGCGCGCTTTGCGGATCGACGAACCAAAGAAAGTCGGCTCCCGGCACACCCGTGCGATGCGTCAGCAGATCTCGCATCGTGACATTTTGATTGGCAAAAGGATCGCTTAGGCGGAAAAACGGAATGTAAGCATTCACTTTTCCGTCCCATTGCATTTTCCCCTCGTCGACCAGCATGGCCACCGCGGCCGATGTAAATGCTTTCGTACACGAGCCAATATCAAAGAGCGTGTCGGCCGTGACCGGCTGATTGGTGCGGATATCGCGAACGCCAAATCCCTTCATATAAACGACGGCGCCGTCGCGCACGACGGCGACCGAGGCGCCCGGCACCTTCCAGTCCCTCATCGAGGAACTGATGTATTGATCGAGCGACGACCAATTGGTGCTGTTTTGGGCTTTTGGCGAGATCGCTTGCGGTGCAGCGGCGGGCGCTGCAGTTGCGGGCGCTGCAGCGGTCAAGGTCCCAAACGCAAGGAGCGGAGCGGCGAGAATACTAAATGTACGCATGGTTTCTCTTGTTATGTACGAAGACAGGTAGGGATTGGTCGGCAAGCCTTATCCAGATAGCATGGCGCAACTGTGCCAGAATAATCCTGTATAGGCGATTGTCAATGTTAATTCTCTATACAGGATAAGTTTGGATCAAGCGGCAGGTGCTTGGAGACAGCATCGGACCAATGCGCGCCAACCGTGCACCAGCCGTTTTCGTCGCTGAAAACCGCATGAGCGTCGACACGATAATGGTTGTCGCAATCGGACTTCTTATCAGGCGCAACAGCCGCCGGAGCGCCGTTATTTGCCTACGAGAAACCTTTCTCCGACTCTCGCTGCCACACGATCGAAAAACAGTCGTCCGAGCAGGCTGGGCTGTTCATGCCTGAGTTGCACCGCGTATTGCATGGCAAACCGTGTCTTCTTTTTATCTGGGCCAAACCACGGATTTTCAGAGAGCCATCGCGCGAATTCTTCGCTTTCGGATCCAGTTGCCCGATTCGGAAATCCCAGCCGCTCCATTTTTTTGTCTTGAATTCTCCGCTGCTTCTCATCAGATAGAGATTGGGCTAGCTCCTGCTGTTGCTGTTCTTGCATGTTCTTGTGACATAGGACGGCGGCGTAGCCTTCCATTCCTGCGCACGGTTCGATTGGTGGTTGTTGAGCTAGAGATCCCGAAGACCACAATATTAGAGCTGCAAATGCTAACACCCTGTCCATATATGCTGGATGATCCGCTCGATCGGTCCGTGATCGGGTTTCCGCCACATTAACTATAGTTAATATTGATCTCGTCACCGTTCGTTATCTCGACAGGGCGGAAAATAGGCATATCTTTACGATCAAATCACAACTGCTCCTCATTTGGAGGTCCACATGAAAATGCACGGCACTCTTGGCTTCAGTCGTCGCGATATTCTCAAGGCGGCCGGTGCGGCAGCCGCCCTTAGCGTCCTGCCGATCACGGCAAACGCTGTCAAAGCTGCCGACGGCCGGAAGATGAAGATCGGCGTCATCGGGTCGGGGCATGTTGGAAGCGCTCTTGGAGGCGTTTGGGCCAAGGCTGGAAACGAGGTGATGTTCTCCTCCCGTGATCTCGACAACGATAAGAAGCTCGCTGCCGAGGTCGGAGCAAATGCGCACGCGGGCACGCCGCAGGAGGCCGCTGAGTTCGGGCAGGTCATCCTGTTCGCGGTTCCCTATAGCGCTTTTCCCGAGCTTGTAAAGGGCCTCGGCAATTCACTCAAAGGAAAAGTCGTCATCAATGCGAGCAATCCTTTCCCGCAACGCGACGGCGAGATCGCCAATCAAGCGCGCGAAGAAGGCGCCGGACTCTTCGATGCGCACCTGCTGCTGGGCGCACTCGTGGTTCGGGCATTCAACGCCGTACCCGCAGCACGCATGGCCAGCGCGCACGAAGATCCGGGCAAGATCGGCATGCCGATCGCAGGTGACAAGAAGGCCATCGAAACCGCTTCGCGGCTCGTCCGAGAGGCAGGGTTCGAACCGGTCGTCGTCGGCGGCCCCAACATGGGCAAATATTTAATGCCAGGAACGCCACTGGCGGGCGAGCACAAGCCGGACGAAGTACGCCGCATCGCGGCGACACTGACGCCCTAACACGAATCAGACTTTCAACGGGTCGCGCGAGACGCACTCGTCGCCTCAATAGCCCGCTTCCCTGGCGAGCCAGCCCGGACTCTCGTGTCCTGGTTCTCGCTCAGTGTTTTCGCGGATGCCGTGTCGCACGTTTTTTCTGGCGCGGTTGCGGTAGGCCAGTGATCGCGAGCATTTCGCAGATCGCGCGCAAGTGCGTATTGGGATCGCCTTGACGGCGTGCGAGGTACAAAGTGGAATAAGCGCTGATGTCGGTCAGGTGTTTGTAAATCGCGCCCTTCAACTGAATACATTGGATTCCGTCGGGAACGATCGCGACGCCAACGCCGGCGGCAACCAGCCCAATGATCGTTGACGGCTCCAGCACTTCTCTTGCTACGCGCGGCCGAAATCCCGCGTGCGCGCAGATGTCCAGGATCTGCCAGTAAAGGCCGGTACCGGCCTCGCGCGGATACGTTACGAACGGCTCGGCCTTGAGCTGACTCAATGACAGTGACGGGCGGCGCGCCAGGGGATGATCTTGTTGAATAGCGACGACGAGCGGGGCCCGATACCACTCGCTGATTTCAATTCCAGCAGGAATCCGCACCTCGGGTTTGCGCAAAATCCCCAGATCCAGCGTTCGCTCCAACAGGCCATGCAGTTGCTCGAGCGATGGAACATCATGAAGGGAGAGCACGACATGGGGAAATTGCTGTCGAAACTGCCGGATTGCAGTTGGCAGAACGTTAGAAAACATTGCCGAGGCGCTATAGCCCACATTAAGCGTCCCCAATTCACCCGCTTCGGCGCAACGTGCCTCGATCTTCGCGGTTTCGGCCAGCGACAGAATCGAGCGCGCGTGCTGCTGAAATCGCTTGCCGGCCTGCGTAAGGAAAACGTGGCGCTTGTCGCGCTCGAACAATCGAGCTCCGACTTCCTCTTCGAGCGACCGGATCTGAACACTCAACGATGGTTGCGCCACGTGAAGACGCTGAGCCGCACGGTTAAAGCCGCCCTCATCTGCAACCATTACAAAGTATTCGAGCTGGCGTAGCTTCACGGTAGGCAGATTCTATCTTAGTTACCCTGCAGTGTGGTTCCGCTCGCGCGTCGGATACGACACCTTCGAGAATCCAGGGATCACGACCAGCGCTGGTTGATTGTGGTGTTCGCATAACTGATCGATGACAAAGTGGGCTACCGAATTCGACAGCAGCTGAGTGGGGTCTTCCATCACAAAACGAAGACGGGTGATGGCGGTAAGGCGATCATCCGGCGAGCGAAGCCGAGGCATCGCATGTAGCGACTTCGTCGTCGGCTCTATGACAGGGGACTCCTCGATGCTTTTCGCGAATGCGGGATAACCCTCAAACATCGCGCGTGCTAAGTCAGTATTGGCCCGCAATTGCAAGAATACTTCCCTAACTTGTCCCTCTATCTCCACAACGCGAGTTGGATCGCGCAGGTCGGATAGGGCGAGCGTTGGGCCATGCGGAGTGATCTGCACATTCTCGGTGGATATCCCCTCCTCCGAGGCTCGCCACAGCAGATGGCAATTATTGTTCGTCTGCCAGGTTAGTCCGGCACTCGGCCGGCCCGATTTGCCGCTGAGCAGAACCATGAGTGTGCGCCAGTTGAAGTTCTGTGAACGAAGCCACCGAATCATGCGGTGCGCGATGTCAAGGAAGGTGAGTGTAAAAGTGGCGACCATGACATCATTCAGAGACACCGGAACGGCCGGATTATCGATGGGATCCAGGAAGTCATGCCGCAAATTCTCGAACGTCATCAGGCGTTCGTCCGCCAGGCACATTCTCATGAATTGCGCACTTACCCGGCAGGTGTAATCCACCATGTCCGCGATCTTTGATTCATATCCTCGATAAGCCTCGACGGCGACTTCCTGTTCCCAATAGTGGGTATCGTTGACGGAGCGCACCTGCTCGGCTCTGTCTATCAGGCGCTGTGCGTCCTCGCGCCACTTGGCATAGCCGAGCTCACGCAGGCGGAAAGTCCACGCGATGCAGGGTGCGAGATGAGAAACCGCCGTCAGTTCAACAAACCCGCGCGTCGAATGTCGGAAGCTCTCAACGATCGGTGGGCGGCCGCCTCCGGGAAAGACTATGAAGTCCGCCCCGGTGACGAGCAGTAGCGGATCGCGCGCGGTCAGCCGGACCATGTGTTTGGTCAAATGCTGCCCAGTACTGCCCGGACCCGTGTAGGCGTCGTACAGACTCCGAAAATCCCCGTGCGGAGCGTAGGCCATTATCGTCTCCTCGAAGCGGCTCTTAGCGGCCCGGCATGGATAGAACGCCGGCCAGGCAATTATCCGTTAAAGCGGTAGATGATTGTGTCGGTTCGGAACCGAACATCGACGCTAAGGCTGTTGGAGACAGCCACGAACTGTTTGCCATCCGCGGCAAATACCGCGGCATCAGTCCCACCGGCGGTGGGGAATTCCTCGACGAGCCGCAGCTTGCCATCGCTCCATTGAAAGACGCGCGACAGCAGATTCGTGCGGGGAGCCGAAGGCTCGCCCTGAATGAAATTGATCTGCAGCAAATACAGGTTTGAGTTTGTCCGTACGACGCAGAACTCGCGACCGCCCGGCCCACCGAGTGTCTGGCAGGGCGCGAAGTCCTTCCCGCCCCAGCGGTACAGGATTGAGTCGCCTTGGATGTTGGCAAACGCGACGTAGTGCTCGCCGTCAACGGTGAAATATCGAAAGCAACGGCCGGCCTTCTTGGAGAACGATTGCAACGGATTGAAGGATGCGCCATTCCAGGCGAGGAGAACCGAGTCCCCAACATGGTCAGCGTAAGCCAGGAAGCTCTGCCCCGCGATGTCGAACGATTCCCAGTTGTATCCCCACCTGCCTTCAAGCGTTTGAAAATCGTCAAATTGCCGCCCGTTCCATGCGTAGATTCGCGACGTGCGTGGATTTGTCGCCTCAATACGATCAAGCGTGAGGCCTTGCGCCAACGCCAGGAACGCTCGATTGCCGACGCGGAAGAAGTGCCACTGCTTCGCGGCGAAGGCGGCGAAAGTCTGGATGGGTGCCCACGAGCTGCTTGTCCACTTGTAGAGGACCTGGTCAATATTGTAGCGATAGGGTCCGTGGCCCGATCGAACGCCTGCCGTCACCAGGTAGGACTCTTCTGCGAGATTGAAGAACTCGGCGTCCTCGCCGCCGCTGAGCGGCAGCAGTCCATCCTCAACGAAGCAACCCTGTTGCCAACGATAAATCAGGGCGCCGGTATCGCTATCGCCACCGTTCATGTGCGCAGGTGTGCCGGGAACATCCACTGCCAGCTGCGGCACGACCAGGTACTGCGCGCCCGCGAACGTAAAAGGCAGCACCGCCCGCGCGCCGCTGGTCGGTAGGCGTTGATGTTCAATGAGTATCATGCTTGCTTCAATCGTGCATCGATCGTGCTCAACACGCGATCTATTTTTGCCGCAGCAGGCCGACCACTGTGTACGCGCCTGCGGACAGAAGGGTAGGAATTGCTATCAGCATGAACAATAGTTGGACAGAAATGTTCGCCGCGAGCAGCCGCCCGCCAATGATTGGCCCCAAGATGGATCCGAATCGGCCCGCGGCAAACTGCCAGCCCACGCCGGTACTGCGCATGCGCTGGGGATACAGTTGCACGGAAATCGCGGGAGCGTTCTGTTGCCCGCCAATCACCAGGAGACCAATGACGCCGAGACCTGAATACAATGCGCCTACGGAAGCGTATAGGGAGCCCAGCAAAGCAACGGCCAGTGAGCCGCCGGCGACCATCAGCGTCACCACCTTGAAAACCCCGAATCTCGCCACGAGCAAGGTTGAAGCCAGTGCACCGATGACACCGCCCAGATTCAGCAGCACCCCGCACCAAGCGGCCGTCTGCGGGCTGAAACCCGATCGGGCCGCAATCAATGGCGTCCAGCTGTTCAAAAGGTACGTCACCAATAGCAGGCAAAAGATCGCGAATGAGGCAATGAACGTGGTCCAGAAGCGTCCCTCGGTAAACAAGACCATGAAGGACCCTCTCCCCAGATTGGGCTGTGGGTCGTCGACTGGCGCATTCGACGCGTAAAGCGTCTCCCGCAGGAATAGCGCAACCGGCACGAGCAGCAGCGTGACCACTCCTGCACCGAGAAACAGATTTCGCCAGCCATAGACGATCAACAGTGCCGTGATCGCGCCGCCGACTACCGCCCCGAGTGGATAACCGATGAACATAAGCGTCACGGCCGCGCTCCGCTGCTGCGACGGGAACAGCTCCGCCACCAGTGGGACAATCGAGGCGAGCAGTCCCCCCAAAGCCAAACCGGACAGGAAGCGCAGAGCGGCGAAAGCGCCGAACGAATGGGCCTGCGAGCAAAGCAGTGTCGCGACTCCCGCCGTGGCCAGCGAGACGAGCAGAGCGGGCCGGCGGCCCGTGCGGTCCGCGAAGTGACCCAGAAGCAGACCCCCCACCATTGAGCCAGCCAGACCCGCCGCGAAGACGGTGCCGAGATTCCCAAAGTTCAAATGAAGGTCTTTTGCGATCAGTGGTGCAACAAATGACACAACGAACAGGTCGTAGCCATCGATCATCACGAGGGCAAACGCGACGCCAAGCAGCGCCCAGGAGCTTCGGGACCGATTGACGCCGACTTGAAACGCCGGGTCTGTCGCAACTTCCATCAGAGGAGGCCAAATAGGCGGTTGGGATTCTCGACCAGGATCTGCCGCCGGGCACTCTGCGACGGCGCCCAACGCTCGAGCAAACTCACCAACTCTCCCGTGTCGCGGTCAGAGTAGGAAATATGGGGCCAGTCAGAACCCCATACCGCCCTGTCGGGCGCCCGTTCGACGATCGCTTTCGCGACCGGCTCCACGAATTCATAGCCTCTGTGTTTGGCGATACGATAGGCGCCGCTGAGCTTAAGGTAGCAGTGACCGCATCCCAGAAGATCGAGCAGCGCGGAAAAATCTGCGGATCGAAGGCCGTCTTCTTCCAGCATGTAGCCCATGTGATCAATCACGAAATCTATTGTCAGCGTTCGAAAAAAATGGATCAAGTCGCGCACGACGTAGCCAGGGGCATAGAATTGCAGATGCCAACCCAAGGGACCAACACGTGCGGCCATTTCGGCGATATAGCGGTGTATCGCCACGAGGGGCTCACGCGCGCGCTTGAACAGATCGAGCCTAACGGCCCTCACCCCGCACCGATGGAAGCGTTCCAGTTCTGCCTCGCTAATATCAGGCTCGATCATGACGACGCCGCGAGCCAGATCGCCAACCTCGACGAGTGTGTCGAGAAGACAGGAGTTATCGGTGCCGTAGTAGCTTGGCTGAACGAGCACAAATCTTTCAATGCCGAGCAGCGGCGTGAGACTGCGATACTGACCGAGTGTTCCGTCCGGCAGAGTGTAGTGCGGCTTCTCGACGTGCGGATAGCGTTCGGGTGGCCCGAATATGTGCACATGCATGTCCCAGGCGCCGGAGGGGATCGGAAAAGTCGGCCGAGACACCGTCTCGAGGGGACGCAATGGCAACGAGAGCAAGGGCTCGTCGCTCATCGAGATCCCTCATGACTGCGGATAGACCCTTGCGCCTGGCCGCGCCACTCCTGGATTCGCTGTCCCCAGTCAGTCGCTCGCTGGGTCAGGCCTGCCGCCAAGACATCGGTATCAATCGCGGCGAACACGAGCGGCGCGGCTCCAGCGTTCAGCAACTCCGCGAATTGAGCGGGATCCGACGAGCCCCCGACGACCGCCAGCTTGCCACTGCCGCGCGCAGCGGCGATGACGCGCTTGCAGGCGTCGAGCACATCCGCATGGCGCAGGTGATCGACGTGCCCGAGGTCCACCGACAAATCATTCAATCCGACATGCATGATATCGACGCCGTCGACGGCGGCAATGGCATGCGCGTTACGCACACCTTCCGCCGATTCGATCAGGATATGAACCGTTGTCGCGAGGTCGGCGCAGCGCATGAGCTCTGTGGCAGACATGCGCCGGTACTGAGCCTGCGGTAACAGGGCAGTCTGGGAACGCTGGCCGCGCGGTGGGAATCGCACCGCGTTGACGGCTTTCTGCGCCTCCTCCGCTGTCTCGACACGAGGCACCACGATTCCCGTCGCACCCCCGTCCAACAGCCGGCCGATGACACCGTAGTCGCGTTCCGGAACTCGGACCCACGCTTCCAACCCTAAGTCGGCGGCCGATGCGATGATCTGCACGGCGCAATCGATTGATATGCTGCTGTGCTCCAGATCGACCCACACCAGTCCGAAGCCGGCGGTCTTGGCCATCCGCACGATCTCTGCGGTGCGTGCGTTGCGAATGCCGAGACTGAGCAGGGGCTCGCCTCGCGCCAGTCTCTGCAGCACGGCATTTTTCGATGGCTGGGCGTCAGGTGGCATCATTCAGGCGATTCAAAAAGTCCACGATCGGGTTCATCACTTTATGGGTCGACCAGAGCAGACCGGATTGCTTATCACCCATGAAGGCCAGATCGCCATGGGCGGCACCGTCCACCACGTAGCGAGCGCTGCGAACCCCCGCCGCAACCAACGCGTCGTGCAGGATTAGTGTTTGGCTCGGCGAGACCAGTCTGTCCTGATTGCCGTGAAAGATGAGAAAGGGTGGCGCATTGGCCCGAATGTACTTCAGCGGGTTCGCTGCCGTGGTGGCGATGCGGGTGTCAAACCCGTTCGCATCGGACGCCTTGCCGATGTATTGAACCAATCCTTCGTTAGCGTAGATCGCGTGCTGGGTGACGGCATCAAAATCGGCGGCAATCTTGGAAATGTCGGACGCGCCGAAAGCATCGATGACGCCTTGTACATCGCTGCTCTGATTCAGATCGGCTCCCACGTCAAACGTACTGTTGTGGTTCGTGACGCCGACCATGGCGGCGAGGTAGCCACCCGCGGATTCTCCCCACACGGCGACCGCGGCCGCGTCGATTCCGTATTTGTCGGCGTTTGCACGCAGATATCG